>ENA-OQDE01001153-OQDE01001153.1-human-gut-metagenome-genome-assembly--contig:-NODE-1153-length-11043-cov-4.648498_pt1 | contig 11043 bp, 14 predicted proteins | sample MGYA00242768_ERZ504595 | MGnify/ENA primary metagenome ERZ504595 (study PRJEB26092, sample SAMD00036307) | human gut metagenome | host: Homo sapiens | study: EMG produced TPA metagenomics assembly of...
CCCCGTGTCAAATCGCCGCTTTCGGGCCCTAAAACGGCGATTTCGCACGGGGAATCATAGATATCGACAATTTCAACCCGTAATTTGGGGATGATCCGGCCTGGCGGGGCATTCGCCACGGTAGGTGAGGCGGCACCGTTTCCGGATGTGGCCTGCGGCAAAGGCCGCATGCCCCTTGTGCGGCCTCAGCCCGCGAATCCGAGAATCGTGGTCTCGCGGCGGGTGAATCTCGCGGCGTGCGTTCTACGCCGGGCTCGAATTCCTTGCCTTCGATCTGCTCGATGGCGACTTCGACCGCCCTCGCCGATCAGCGATGTCCTTGCCTGGGGCGACGCCGGTGAGCAGCATCATCTGCTCTATCCACGCCAGCGTCCGCGGCGAGCGGGTGTAAATGCACACGCCGTTGCCCTTCCACTCCGGGAACTTCCCTGTCAGCGGCTCGAACGATTGCCAGCGCGTGTCCTTCGCCTCGAACCGTTCCAGCTGTATCCCATGCCGTTCGGCGCATATGACGCTCTCCCGGTCGAAGATGTTGATGAACGGAAACTCGGGGTCGCCGTACGGCACGATGGGCAGGCCGAGTTTCATTGCGGATTTCAGACGCCCGTCATGATGCCGGATGTCCAGCATGATGAATGCGTCGACGAGGTTGCCTTTGCCCAGCCGACGCATGTCGGCGAGGTCTTCGGTCGTGCAGGTCGATGACATCAGGATGAGGTCGTAGCCGTGTTCCTTCGCGGTGGCGCGGATGGCCCGCAGGATGGGGAACAGCTCCGCGCCTTGCGTGGTCTCCGTGGTTTCGGTGAGCAGACCGATGATGTGCGAGCGGTTGCTGATCATGGCCCGGGCGTGCGCGTCGGCACGTAGCCGAGCTCCCGCATCGCCTTCTCGACTTTGTCCCGCGTCTTCTGCGAGATCGGCCGGTTGCCGCTCATGACATACGACACGGTGCTCTGCGCGACGCCGGCGAGGGCGGCCACGTCCTTTGATGATACCGTGCGGAGTGAAGGACATGGACGGCGACACGGTGACGTATCATTTCACATAGTCATGCTTCAATGGCGGCAACAACGATACGAAGGAGTGCACATGGGGTGGATCATTCTGGCGATAGTCATCGTCGTCATCATCGCGCTGGTGCTGTGGGGCGTCGGTGCCTACAACGCGCTGGTCGCGCTGCGCAATCGCGTGAAGAACGGCTGGGCACAGATCGACGTGCAGCTCAAGCAGCGCGCCGACCTGATACCGAACCTGGTCGAAACGGTCAAGGGGTACGCCGGGCATGAATCCTCCGTGCTGACCCAGGTGACCCAGGCGCGCGCCGGAGCCGCTGCGGCCGCGGCGAACCCGAACGCGACCACCGTCGAGCGTGCCACCGCCGAAAACGCGCTGTCCCGCGCGCTGTTCAACCTGCAGGCGACCATGGAGCGTACCCGCAGCTGCAGGCGAACCAGAACTTCATGGATCTGCAGGCGCAGCTCAAGGACCTGGAGACGAAGATCGCCTACGCGCGGCAGTTCTACAACGATGTGGTGCTCAAGTACAACACCAAGATCGAGACGGTGCCGAGCAACATCATCGCCGGCATGTTCCACTTCGAGCAGGAACAGTACTTCCAGGCCGACGAGGGGTCCCGCCAGGTGCCGCAGGTGCGTTTCTGACGCCCGACGCCCGACGTCACCGACCGCCGGAACCATCGTCGCTGCTGATCATTGGAGATCGCCATGAACCTGAAACGTCTGCTCCGCTCGCTGGCAACGGCGTTGGCCGGCACACTCGTCGTCTTCGCCATCGTCATCGGCGCCGGCCTGATGCTGAGCGGAAGCTCGCCCGACCTGAGCTACCGCACGCTGGACTATGACGTCGCGGTTCAGGCCGACGGCAGCCTGAAGGTTACCCAGCACATCGACATGAAGCTCCGCACGCGCGACGGCGACACACCATGGCGGCAGCTGTACCAGAAGTACACGCTGCGAGAGGACGGCCTGACCAACATCACCGACATCAGCGTGCGCAACGTCACCGCCGGCGAAAACTATGAGCAGGGCGCGCTGGCATCGCCGGCCGACCATTCCGATACGTCATGGGACCGCGAATACGCCGGGCACTGGTACATCGCGGACGTGACCGACGGGGCCGAGAACCCCCAGCCGTTCGATCCCGCCAAGGACGGGTACGAGATCAGCGACAACACGACCTCGCGGCGGTCGAAAGACGTGGAGATCGGCTGGAACATCCCTGCGACCAAAAAAGCCAGCAGTCTCAAGTTCGACGTGACGATGACGCTCCACGGCGGCACCACGCTCTACAAGGACGTGGCATCGTGGCAGTGGGAGCCGTTCGGCGACAGCAACCTGATCCCCATCGGCAAGGTCACCGGAATTGTGCGCTTCCCCGACGGCATCGACGCTCCAGCAGCTGGGCATGGCTGCACTACGCCGGTGTCTCCGAAACCTCCCGGATGGACGACGGCTCGCTGCGTTTCAGTGCGTCCGATGTTCGCGCCGGGCAGTATCTCGACGTGGTGGCGGCCTACGACGCCTCCGCCGTCAAGCCTCCGTCCGGATGGCGGCAGGGCGATGCCGCGTGGGTGCGCCAGCAGACCGGCCGCACGTACCTGCCGAAGCTGAAGCAATCCGAAGGCCAGCAGGAAATCGCGTGGCGGCAACAGCAGGCCGGACCGGCCCGCGTGCGCGTGGCCTTGTGGATCGCAGTAGTCCTCGCCGGATTGGCGCTGTTCGCCATCGGCATGGTCGCGGCGGTGCGCAGCTATCGCGAATCCCAATACCACGGCGACATCGAATACTGGCGTGAGCGCCGGACATGAGCCCTGCCTCGGCCGCGAAGATGGCGGATGTCATGGGACTGTCCAAGGGCAGTGTCGACTCGCTGCAGATGACGGCGACGATGCTGTCGCTCGCCTCGAAGAAGGCGATCGCCATCTATCCGGGTCCGTCGAGCCTGTACCGGGGCGTCGACATGAGCAATGCCGACAACGTGCGTCTGGCCGGCATGATTGGCGCCGACGAGGGCAAGGCGAAGTCGCTGGGCAAGACGATGACCATAGTGCTGCTGCCGGCGGGATTCGACAAGGACGCGAAGCGGGAGCTCAACCTGAGCCAGAGCGAGCGTGCCGCGCTGAGCCTGATGCAGAAGGTCTCCAAGCGCGTCGGCTCTCCCGTGTTCGATCTGGACGGCATGAAGCGGCATTGCGAGGACTGGAAGAACGGGTACAAGGCGCTGAACCTGTTCACCGAAGCGTGCTCGTCCGAGTTCGCGATGCTCGGAGCGACGCGCAACGGCGGCACGCTGGCCAGCTGGATGGGCGGCCTCGGCGCCGCGCTGGCGCTGGTCTCCGGCATCATCGCGGTGTTCGGCGGTAATATCGCACTGGCACTGATCATTTCCGCACCGATCATGATGCTGTCGATCGTCGTGTGCTCATATGCTGCGTCCAGTGCGCTGACGTCTTCCGGCCAACGGTATGCGGGACAGGTGCAGGGACTGTACCGGTATCTGCAGGATTTCAGCAATTTCAGTGACCGCGGGGTGGCCGACATGGTGCTGTGGGACCGGTATCTGGTGTATGCCGCGGCATTCGGCATTTCGGACCGCGTGATGGCGGAGTTCGCCAAGGCGTACCCGCAGGTGACCGATCCGCAATGGCTGGACGCGCATGGCGCCGGCTCGCTGCTGTACTGGAGCTACCGCCCGTACGGGTATGGCTATATGGGCGGTCCGACCGCCGGGGCGGGTGCCGGCGGCGTCGGCGGTGGTTTCGACCCGGCGTCGTTCAGCGCGAACTTCGGTGACTTCGGCGCGCGGCTGAATGCCGGTTTCTCCGAGATCGGCTCCGTCATCCACGCGGCGACGTCCGGTGGTGGCGGTTTCGGCGGTATCTCGGGCGGTTCGTTCTCGGGCGGCGGCGGTTTCGGGGGCTCCTCCGGCGGCATTGGCGGCGGATCTTTCGGAGGCCGCTGAAGTCACGCTCTCAAAACTCGCAGATAGAGGGGCTTCTCGACTGAAAAGCCCCTCTATCTGCGAGTTTTGAGAGCGCAACCTCAGCTAAGCGCGTGGTCGATGTCGCGAATCAGGTCGTCCGTATCCTCCAGACCGACGGCGAGACGGAAGAAACCCTGATGGAACCCGGGCGGATACAGGTACTGCCGTTCGTCGTCTTCGCCCAGTAACACGATGAGGCTTTCGTCATGGCCGAGCGACACCGCCGACGTGATGACGTTGAGTTTGCTGACGAAACGGTTGTGTCCGTCATGGTCGGTGTTCAGTCCGAACGTGAGTACCCCGCCGAAACCGGCGTCCGGGCGGGCGAGCTGGCTGGCGGCGAATGCGTGATGCGGGTGCGATTCGAGCCCCGGATACGCCACGAACCGCAACCGCGGCAGTGATTGCAGGTGCTCGGCGATGGCCTGGGCCGAGGCGTTGTGCTGCCTCATGCGCAGCGGCATCGTGACCGAGCCGCGGTTGATGAGCCATGCGTTGAATGGCGAATTGAACGTATTGTCCACTCCGGCAAAATCTGGTTGAGCAGACGGTATGCGGCGATGTAGGTCGTGTCGGAGAAGATCGCGTGGTCGCCGCGGTTCAGCATGGTCGTGAACGTGGCCGCCAGCGGAGTGGCGCGCTGGCGAGCGCCTACGCGCGTAACCGGTGCGATTCCAACGGTTGATAGCCTCTCATACAAAGAACCGTCGCGCTGAGGGGCGCAGAGGTACCGCTCAAAGCGTCACTGTGTGAGGCCACCGTCACTGTGTGTGCCCTCTCACAGTGACGGTGTTGCTAGAGCCCAGTATTTGCAACGGTTTTCAGGGTACCGTCACGCTGTGCGCCCTCGCACGGTGACGCAATTTCAGCCACTGTGCGAGGGCACACATCCGTCAGAAGTCCCAGTCCTCGTCGTCGGTCTCCTCGGCCTTGCCCATCACGTAGGACGAGCCGGAGCCGGAGAAGAAGTCGTGGTTCTCGTCGGCGTTCGGCGACAGCGCCGCCAGAATCGCCGGGTTCACGTCGCACGCCTCGGCCGGGAACAGCGCCGGATACCCGAGGTTCATCAGGGCCTTGTTGCCGTTGTAGCGCAGGAACTTCTCCACGTCGTCGGTCAGTCCCACACGCTCGTACAGCGACTCGGTGTATTCCACCTCGTTGTCGTACAGCTCGTTGAGCAGGTTGTACGTGTACTCGCGCATCTCCTCGCGCTTCGCGTCGCTCACCCGCTCAAGCCCGCGCTGATACTTGTAGCCTATGTAATACCCGTGCACGCCTCGTCGCGGATGATCAGACGGATCACGTCGGCCGTGTTCGTCAGCTTCGCGTGCGCCGAGAAATACATCGGCAGGTAGAAGCCGGAGTAGAAGAGGAACGATTCGAGCAGCGTGGAGGCGACCTTGCGCTTCAGCGGACTGTCGCCCTCGTAGTAGTCGAGCACGATTTCGGCCTTCTTCTGCAGGAACTCGTTGCGCTCGCTCCAGTCGAACGCCGCGTCGATCTCCTTGGTGGAGCACAGCGTCGAGAAGATGCTCGAATAGCTTTTGGCGTGCACGGACTCCATGAACGCGATGTTCGTGTACACGGCCTCCTCGTGCGGGGTGAGCGCGTCGGGAATCAGCGAGACCGCGCCGACCGTGCCTGAATCGTGTCGAGTAGCGTGAGTCCGGTGAACACGTGCATGGTGAGCGTGTGCTCGTCGTCACTCATCTTCTGCCAGCTGGGGATGTCGTTGGAGACGGGAACCTTCTCGGGCAGCCAGAAGTTGCCGGTCAGGCGGTCCCATACTTCGAGATCCTTCTCGTCCTCCAGACGGTTCCAGTTGATCGCGGAGACGCGGTCGATGAGCTTGAGCGGTTTGCGCGGTACGGAGATTGGTGCCATGGTTGTCTGCCTTTCGTTGTTGGGGGTGGTCTGTTACGTTCTTTCGGATGACGTCGATCTCGTCGTCGGCGGGTTTGTCTTCAAACTCCTCCGGCGCGGTCAGACGGAGTATGAGCCGGTAGATCATTGGCGACATGTGGGTTCCTTGAGTTGCGGGCGTGCGCAGGGCTGTGGAGCGGAATTGGTGGATGACGTGTGTGGAGACCGCCGTCTGAGGCCGAAGGCGTACGAAGGTACGTCGAGCGCCGAAGAAAGGCGGTATACGCATACATCATCCACCGATTCCTCAGAGCGTGCAGGAGACGCAGCCTTGCACCTCGGTCCCTTCCAGCGCCTGCTGGCGGATGCGGATGTAGTAGAGGGTCTTGATGCCCTTGCGCCAGGCGTAGATCTGGGCCTTGTTGAGGTCGCGGGTGGTGGCGGTGTCGGGAAGAACAGCGTGAGCGAGAGTCCCTGGTCCACATGCTGCGTGGCTTCGGCATAGGTGTCGACGATGGCTTCCAGCCGATTTCGAAGGCGTCCTTGTAGTATTCGAGGTTCTCGTTGGTCATGTAGGCGGCCGGGTAGTAGACGCGCCCGAGCTTGCCTTCCTTGCGGATCTCGATCTTGGAGGCGATCGGGTGGATCGACGAGGTGGAATGGTTGATGTACGAGATCGAGCCGGTGGGCGGCACGGCCTGCAGGTTCTGGTTGTAGATGCCGTCGCGCAGGATGTCGTCGCGCAGCTCGGCCCAGTCGGCCTCGGTCGGGATCGCGACGCCGAAACGCTCGAACAGGCGCGCACGAGTTCGGTGCGCGGGGCGAGGGAGCGGCGGCCGTCGGTGTACTTGTCGAAATAATTGCCCTCGCCGGCCGGTTGGCGTACGCCGAATCGGCGAAACCGCGAAACGCCGTGCCGTGCTCGACGGCCAGCGTGTGCGAGGCGCGGTAGGCGTGGTAGGCGACCGTCATGAAATACATGTCGGTGAAGTCGAGCGCTTCCTCGGAACCATACTGGATGCCCTCGCGGGCGAGGAAACCGTGCAGGTTCATCTGTCCCAGGCCGATTGCGTGCCTTCATCGTTCGCGCGGCGGATCGAGGGCACCGCGTCGATGCGCGTGTGTTCGGACACCGACGTCAGGGCGCGAATCGCCGTCTCGACGGTGCCGGCCAGGCCCGCGTCCATCGCCTTGGCGATGTTCAGCGAGCCGAGGTTGCAGGACACGTCGCGCCCGACGTGCGAGTAGGTCAGGTCCTCGTTGTAGGAGCTCGCCTCCTGCACCTGCAGGATTTCGGAGCACAGGTTCGACATCGTGATGCGCCCGGCGATCGGGTTCGCGCGGTTCACCGTGTCCTCGAACACGATGTACGGGTAGCCGGATTCGAACTGGATTTCGGCCAGCGTCGTGAAGAACTCGCGCGCGTCGATATAGGTTTTCCTGATGCGGTCGTCGGCCACCATCTCGTCGTAATGCTCGGTGACGGAAATGTCGGCGAACGGCTTGCCGTACACGCGCTCCGCGTCATACGGCTGAACAGCGCCATCTTGGCCTTCTTCTTGGCCAGCTCGAACGTGACGTCCGGGATTACGACGCCCAACGCCAGTGATTTGATGCGAATCTTCTCGTCGGCGTTCTCGCGCTTCGTGTCGAGGAAGCGCAGGATGTCCGGATGATGCGCATTGAGGTACACCGCGCCGGCACCCTGCCTCGCGCCAAGCTGGTTCGCGTACGAGAACGAGTCCTCCAGCAGCTTCATGACCGGAATCACGCCGCTCGACTGGTTCTCGATGTGCTTGATCGGGGCACCGAGCTCGCGAAGATTGCTGAGCAGCAGCGCCACGCCGCCGCCGCGCTTCGACAGCTGCAGGGCCGCGTTGATGCCGCGAGAGATCGACTCCATGCTGTCTTCGATGCGCACGAGGAAGCAGCTGACCGCCTCGCCGCGCTGCGCCTTGCCGAGGTTCAGGAACGTCGGCGTGGCCGGCTGGAACGCGCCGGAGAGCATCTCGTCGAGGTATTCGACGGCCCGCTGCTCGTTGCCGGCCGCCAATTCGAGCGCGACCGCCGCGCAACGCTGCGGGAAGTCCTCCAGATACAGTTTGCCGTCGAACGTCTTCAGCGCGTATGACGTGTAGAACTTGAACGCGCCCAGGAACGTGCCGAACTCGAATCCGGAGGATTCGGCGTGCGCGTAGAAGCCGTCCAGGAACTCGGGGGAGTAGCGTTCGAACACCGCCGGGGCGTAATACTGGTGGTCGATCAGGTAGCGCAGGCGCTCGCCGGTGGATTCGAAGCGCTTCGTGTTCGTGGCCACGTGGCCGGTGACGTATTCGCGTTCGGCGGCCTTGTCCTTGCCGAACTGGATGCGTCCATTGGCGTCATACAGGTTCAGCATCGCGTTGAGCGCATGGTAGTCGTGCGCCGGATCGTACTGCTCGACAGTGGTGTCGGTGGTGTTGTCGAGCGGCAGCTCGGTGTCGGTGAAGTCAGTCATGAGTAAAGTTTCCCCTTGGAATAACTGGAATAACGGTGATTGTGGCGCGTTCAGCGCGGTGGTCCCGGAAGAAACGCACGAGTCCATCGCGCACCTTGCGCGTGTCTTCGCGCGTGCCCATAAGCTCGAAACGGTAGAGGAACGGCACACGGCATTTCGCGGCGATGATGTCACCTGCCGCGCAGTATGCGGTGCCGAAATTGGTGTTGCCGGACGCGACCACGCCGCGGATCCACGCGCGGTTCGCGGGATTGTTGAGGAAGCGCTTCACTTGCGGCGGCACGGCCTTTTTCGCGTCGCCGCCGCCGTAGGTCGGCACCATCAGCACGTACGGCTCGCGCACGTTGAGCGGCGCCGAGCCCGGCTTGAGGGGGATGCGGTACACGGCGATGCCGATGCCGCTCAGCTGGCAGGACTCGATGAACCGGGCCGTGTTCTCGGAAGCGGAGGAGAAGTACACGACCGCGCCGATGTGCTCGACCATGTTGCCGGCCGGCTGCTCGGGGGCGCTGGGCGTGGTGCTGTCGGCGGCGGGGATGGCGTGCGCGGCGGTCAGGTCGATCGGGGTGCTGCGCGGATGAGGCTGGGCGTGCCGGGGTGGCGGGGCGCGGCCGTTCATGCGGCCACCGGCGCGGTCTCTTGGCCAGTTTCTTGGCCAGCTCGCGAATCAGGTCCGGGCGGTAGCCGGTCCAGGATGCATCGGGGGTGATCACGACGGGAGCCTGCTGGAAGCCGGCCTGCTGCAGCTGTGCCAGGGTCTCCGGATTCTGCTCCAGGTTCACGGTCTCGAAAATCACGCCCTGCTTGGTGAGCTGGCGCTTGGTGGCGTCGCACTGCGGGCAATACGGTTTGGTGAACACGGTGACGGTCATGTTGCTCCCTTGATGCGCTGGGGTGAACGTGTTGACTCGCTCAGACTACAGCGTTGTAATTTGCAGTCAAGAACCACTACAAGTCGTGTCGCACGCAGTGTGTGGTCACTATATGTAGTGTTTCGTTGGGATTATGCCGATTTTGGGCGATGGTGGATTTTTGGTGTCGGCGTGAAATGTGGGGATAGTCACATGAGCGGTCTCCGGGCGGATTTGTAGCAGCGAACGGTTCTCAATAAGAAAGGTGCGAGCCTGCTGTCGGCCGAAATGAACATCAAAATCGGCTGAGCCCTGGAATTCCGGGACTTTGTCTATTTGTGCGATTGTGCGAAATTGTGCGGAATCCTCGCATGTTTCTTATCGAGAACCGTTCGCTGCTACCGGGGGCGTATCCGCCGCGGCCTCGGCGTATTGTGGAGGGCGACACTATATGACCATCAAGGAGATGCACATGGTACTGCACCGCAACCTCGGTCCGTTCGGCACCACCGCCATCGGCCTCGGCGAAATGCCGCTGACCATCGAGAACAACCTCGGCCACGATAAGGCATCGAGACCATCCACGCCGCACTCGACGCCGGCTGCCGTCACCTCGACACGGCTTGGGCCTACTACTGCTCCGGCGGCGAAGAGCAGACCGGCGAAAAGCTGATCCGCGAGGCCATGGCCTCTTGGAACGGCCCGAAGGACGAGGTCACCATCGCCACCAAGGTCGGTCATTTCCGCAACTTCACCGACGGCCGCCCCACCTGGGATGTGGACGGGCGTCCCGAAAACCTGATCAAGCGCGGCAAGGAGAGCGCGCTCGCGCTCGGCGTCGACACGATTGACCTGCTCTACTTCCATCGCCCCGACGAAGGTGCCGTACAACGAGTCCGTCGAAGCCATCAAGCAGCTGGTGGACGAGGGTGTGGCGCAGGAGGCCGGCATCTCCAACGCTTCCATCGAGCAGATCGACATCGCGCGCGGCATCCTCGGCGACAAGCTCATCGCCGTGCAGAACCAGTACTCGCCGATCTACCTCGACACCGCCGATACGCTGGAATACACGGCCAATGTTGGTCTGAACTTCGTGTGCTGGAGCCCGCTGGGCGGCTTCCGCAAGCCCAAGGACGAAACCAAGTTCGACCCGTTCCGCGAGATCGCGGCGGCTCGTGGCGTCTCCTACCAGCAGGTCGTGCTCGCGTGGGAGCTCGCCAAGGGCGACCATGTTTTCGTCATCCCCGGCGCCCACCGCCCCGAGACCATCCTCGACAGCCTGCATGCCGGCGATTTGGAGCTCACCCCCGACGAGCTTGTGAGGCTTTAAAGCGACAGGCTCTCAAAACTCGCAGATACACCGGTGGAATAGCGGTTTTCCTTGTCTATCCGCGAGTTTGAGAGCCTGCTTTTGTAGTCTCACTGGAGTCTTGCGACTCCAGGGCATGGCCACCCCAGTCATGCGTTGCATGAGGTGGATTCTAGTGGTGGTTGCAACACCTGAGGTTTGAGCGGCCTTCCATGGCCACGTTGTCGGTTGTTGAGGTTATCACGCGGCGTCGAGCAGTTCGATGATCTTCTCGCTTGGTTTCATGAAGCCGAGGGTTTTGCGTGGCCGGTCGTTGAGTTCCTCGGCGACCGCGTCGAGGTAGTCCTCCGGGTAGACGGATAGGTCGGTGCCTTTGGGGAAGTACCGGCGCGGCAGCCCGTTGGTGTTCTCGTTGGTGCCGCGCTGCCACGGGGAGTGCGGGTCGCAGAAGTAGACGGCCATGTCCAGCGAGGCGCCGATCCGTTTGTGCAGGGCGAGTTCCGCTCCCTGGTCCCAGGTCA
>ENA-OQDE01001154-OQDE01001154.1-human-gut-metagenome-genome-assembly--contig:-NODE-1154-length-11042-cov-1.862391_pt1 | contig 11042 bp, 9 predicted proteins | sample MGYA00242768_ERZ504595 | MGnify/ENA primary metagenome ERZ504595 (study PRJEB26092, sample SAMD00036307) | human gut metagenome | host: Homo sapiens | study: EMG produced TPA metagenomics assembly of...
CGTGGCCAAAGACCACCTTACGAGATACTTGGTTTTTTATACTGGGAAGTTCACGAACCAGTCCAGAGGCAAAATGCACCTCTGATTTGATAAATGCGAGGTAGAGTATAGCATATCAAAGCAAAGATGTATAGCATTTCCCCTCAAAAAATTATAATGTGTTGAAAAAACCGCTGGTTCGCGTTGTAAAAGAAACTGTCATTGAAAAATTACTGAGAGAACATGACATCTTAAGAGATGATCTGTAATCATCCCTTTTGTAAAAGAAAGTACTGCTATATAATGGATTCCGTCTGTTATAGAGCAGTACTTTTTTCATACAAATAGACTGTTGACGAGTACAGAAAAGCTGCTGTGGATGCGGTACAGAAACTTTCTGTAGATGTAGGAATCCCGACAAAACTGGACACACTGAAAGAAGAGGATCTTCAGTTCCTGGCAGAATCTGCACACGCAGATGCATGCGCACCGGTCAATCCTGTTTTTTTGTTTTTGATAATTTGTCCAGATAACGCGTTAACTTAGCATCTCTCTAAAAAAATAAAGAAAACATTCTGAAAAACTATTGACAATTTATTAAAAAAGTATAAAATATCTATAAAACAGAGTGCACTCTATTAAAAAGAAATGGGAGATGAAAATTTTATGGCAACTTTTATAACAGGGCTTGTAATACTTTTACTCGGAGGTTATCTGTACGGGAAATTTGTAGAGCATGTCTTTAAACCTGATGATCGTGAAACTCCAGCAGTACGAATGAAAGACGGTATTGATTATGTTCCTATGAATAAATGGAAGAATGCATTGATCAACCTGTTAAATATCGCAGGTACCGGACCTATTTTTGGACCTATTCAAGGTATTTTATTTGGACCGATTGCTTTTATCACCATTCCAATCGGATGTGTGATCAGCGGTGCCACACATGATTATTTAAGCGGAATGATGTCCCTTCGTCAGAATGGAGCCCAAATGCCGGGAATCATCCGAAAATTTTTGGGAAATAAAACCTATCAAGTGTACAATATTTTTCTTTGTTTCCTGATGCTTCTTGTGGGTGCAGTGTTCACCTATACTCCCGGAGATCTGTTTGCAGGGCAAATTTGCGGATTTCAGGATGTCAATGTATGGACATGGGTAATTTACGGAGTGATCTTGCTTTACTATCTGGTGGCCACGTTGTTCCCGATTGATAAGATCATCGGAAAGATTTATCCGATTTTCGGTGCGATTTTGCTTTTATCAGCAATCGGAGTATTTGCAGGAATCTTTATTCAGGGGTATCAGCTTGACAATATTGATTTTAGCCACGGTCTCAAAGGAATTTTTGATGTATATCCAATTTTTGATGCACAAGGAAATTCAGGAGTGGGAACAAAATTCATCCCTGTCTTTTTCGTAACAGTAGCCTGTGGAATTACATCCGGATTTCACTCTACACAGTGTACTTTAATTGGACGTTCTGTTGAACATGAAAAGAAGGACGCACAGTCTTTTATGGAATGATGATCCTGGAAGGCCTGATCGCAATGATCTGGCAGCTGCAGCTATGGGACTTTACAACAGCGGTTCTACTGCAGGAGCTACTGCAGCAGTTGGCGAAGTTGCAAAAGGCCTGCTTGGTCCTGTGGGAGGAATCATGGCAATCCTCGGTGTGATTGTTCTTCCAATTACATCCGGAGATACCGCCCTTCGTTCCTGCCGTCTGATGGTGGCAGATTACTTGCACATTGATCAGAAAACAAGAAAAAATCGTGTACTTGTGACATTGGGAATTTTTATTCCAGTTATTTTGATTCTTGTTTTTGCAAAAATGAATGCAGAAGGATTTAATATCCTTTGGAGATACTTTGCATGGAGCAATCAGACTATCGGCGTATTTGCGTTTGCTGCAATCACCATTTATCTGATGGCAAAAAAGGTGCAAAAAAAGGGATTTACCTGATTGCCCTGATTCCGGGAAGTTTTTATTATGTTCATTATATCTTCTTTCATTTTGAGTCAAAAATCGGGTTTAGTCTTCCGATGACAGTCGCATACATAATCGCAGGGATTCTGACTGCTTTGTATTTTGCAGGTTTGATCATTGCTGGCAAAAAGTATGCTGCAAACCATGAAGAAGAATAGGATTCTTTTTCAAAACTGTTTTTCGTAGTTACATAAATGTTCCTTCTGCGCTATAATATTTACTAGAAGGAAAAAGAAAGAAGGAATTGTAAATGAAAGTTTTGATGTTAAACGGAAGCCCCAGAAAAGATGGATGTACGTATACTGCACTTGGCCAGATTGCGGAGGCATTAAAAGAGAATGGGATTGAAAGTGAAATCTTTCAGGCAGGAGATCCGGCGCTTGAAAATGTAAAGGCCGCTGCTGAAAAAATGAAGGAAGCAGATGCTCTGATCGTTGGTTCTCCTGTATACTGGGCATCTCCATCTGGACAAATCGTAGAATTTATGGATAAGTTTTGTTCCATTGCCGGAAAGGATATGCTTCTGAAGCCTGCGGCTGCAATTGCATCTGCAAGACGTGCAGGTACGACGGCAACACTGGATGTTCTCTTAAAATATTTTTCATTTCACCAGATGCCGGTTGTTTCTTCGAACTATTGGAATATGGTTCATGGCAACACACCGGATGAAGTGATGCAGGACAAGGAAGGTCTTCAGATCATGCATGTTCTCGGGAAAAATATGGCATGGATCCTGCACTGTCTGGAAGCCGGAAAAAATGCCGGAGTTCCAAAACCGGCAGCAGAGGAGAAGATCAAAACAAATTTTATTCGTTCATAATTTAAGAGTGGATTAGCAGACACTGCCGGCAGAGATAATCTGCCGGTTTTTTCATTTCAATCATTCATAATAATTAATAAAGTTTAAGATTTGCTTTGGGATTTTTTTAAGAAAGGAGCGGCATAATAGTTTTCAGGAGGTGGATAAAATCATGAAAGCACATAGAATTACCATAATCATTCCCTGTTTTAACGAAGAAGAGATGCTCCCTGTATATTATCAGGCAATGCTGCCTGTCATGAAACAGATGAATCCCGTTGATTTTGAGCTTCTATTTATTGATGATGGATCCAGCGATCATACCTTGCTTGAAATGAAACAACTGCATCAAAAAGATCCGCGCTGTAAATATCTTTCTTTTTCCCGTAATTTTGGAAAAGAAGCGGCTATTTATGCGGGGCTTTCCAAGGCAAGCGGCGATTATGTTGCAGTTATGGATGTAGATCTGCAGGATCCACCGTCACTTTTGCCAGAAATGTACAAAATCCTGATAGAAGAGGAGTATGACAGTGTTGCAACCAGACGATCAGACCGCACCGGAGAACCCCAAATACGTTCTTTTTTATCTGACAGTTTCTATAAAATCATCAACCGGATTTCAAAAACAGAAATTATGCGTGGTGCCAGGGATTTTCGTCTTATGAAGCGGAACATGGTAGATGCAGTTTTGGAAATGAGTGAATACAACCGATTTTCGAAAGGTATTTTTGAATGGGTAGGATTTCGCACAAAATGGTTGGAATACGAAAATATTGAACGTTCTGCAGGCGAAACAAAATGGTCTTTGAAAAAACTGTTTGTCTATTCAATGGAAGGAATCACTGGATTTTCGGTAGCTCCGCTATCACTGGCATCTGTACTTGGACTTTTATTTTGTCTGATTTCATTTGTCATGATCGTGGTGATTATCATAAGGACATTGATCTGGGGCGATCCTGTGTCTGGCTGGCCTTCGCTTACCTGTATCATATTTATGGTAAGCGGAGTGCAGCTTTTGTGTACGGGAATTGTTGGGCAATATCTGTCCAAAACATACCTGGAGACAAAGCATCGGCCGATCTTTATTTTAAAAGATTCCAGTGAAAAGGAGAACATATGAAGAACAGATATACACAATTACGGGTTTCCATTCTTTTCATTTTTTTGACTCTGCTTTTTTGTTGGTTATTTTGTGGAAAATATGGGGTGTTTGGTTCTAAAGTAGATTGGATCAGCCAGCACAGCGTATTTCCGGACTATTTCCGGCAGCAATTTTACGATACGGGAGATTTCTTCCCGGAATTTGCCCTTGATATAGGAGGCGGACAAAACATCTATCATTTTGCTTATTACGGATTGTACAGTCCTGTTTTCTGGCTTTCGTACCTGTTGCCCTTTGTAAAAATGAGTGATTATCTGATTGCTGCATCCTTTGTCTGTCTTACCGCATCCATAATTTTGTTTTACTGCTGGCTGAAAAAAAGAGGATTTTCCCCCATCATCTGTTTTCTGACGGCCTGTCTGTTTCTGCTGGCAGCACCTATGATTTTTCAGTCTTATAACCAGATTATGTTTGTAAACTATATGCCATTTTTATGTATGGGACTCTGGGGCGTAGATTCTTTTCTCGAAAAGGGGAGTTCGTTTCTCTATATACTGAGTGTATTTTTCATGATCCTGACCAGCTTTTATTTCAGTGTCGGAGGAATTCTGGTTCTGATTTTATATGGGATGCATCGATACTTTCTGCTGCGGGATTTATCAGAAGAAGACCTCCGCCTTTGGCGTTTTTTGTACCCCATACTGCTTGCAATTCTGCTGAGTGCCTTCTTTTTGATACCGACTGCAATGGCTTTGACAGGAGGGAGAGGCGAAAACAGAGATACAACGCTTTTGTCTCTTTTGATTCCTTCTATCAAACTTTCTGCGGTTTTGTATCACCCGTATGGCATTGGTCTGACCACACTGGCTGTGACAGCTTTGCTTGCCGGAATTACATGGAAACGAAAAGGAGAGCGGATTCTTGCATGGGGGTTGATTTTCATTTTGACGATACCTTTATTTTCGTATCTCCTCAATGGTGGATTATACATCCGGGATAAGGTTTTGATTCCATTTTTGCCGCTTTTCTGTTACCTGATTGCGTATTATATCCAAAAACAGCAAAAAGAATTCCGACCATTCCGACATGGAATTCTACCGTATCTTCTGACGGCTGTTCTGATACTGATCGGAGATACAAGTTCCATGTCAAAATTCAGTCGAGTTCTTTTATTCCTTGATGCCATTTTTATGATGTTCTGTTATCTGCTTTTTTACAAAATCCACCGATTGCATACCCGGGGGTGCAAAAGATTCTTACAGTATACGGGAATTTTATGCCTTTTCATTCCGGCGCTTCTGTTTCTCAGCATCTATGATTATTTCTTTCAGACACAAGCGGGATATATGCTGGATGTAGATTTTATCAAAAGATAACTACTCATGATACAAAAAAGCAATCGAATTTGTAGACTCGAACGATACTTCTGCCGAATGGAACAACTTGGAACAAATCAGGAGGGATTTGCAAATCTGAACCGTATTCAAATTATCGGACAGCACAGCAGTTCTATATATTCTTCTGTATACAATGAAGCGTATCAGAAATTTCGTACAGAAACTTTGAACTGGAAGAACCTTACCGGAATTTTCTGATGCAGCCAGCTTCCAGAAACCCAGTTTATCAACGGTTTATGGGAGTTAAATATCTGATCAGTCAAGAAGAAATTCCCGGATATGAAAAAATGGGGATCGTGGGAAACACAAAGATACTTCAAAACGATCGTGTATCGCCGATCGCATATGCAACGAATCGGTTATTGAATCAAAAAACCTATGAAACATTAGGCTTTCCATACAATCAGACAACCTTGTTGGATTACGCAGTGATAGAAGAGGGCGGAAAGCAGGAGACCCCGACTTCCGACAGTCTGAAAATCACACCGGGGACTCTGAAATTCCCAAAGCTAAGAAAAGAAGGCAACGTTCTTATCCAAACGAAGGATGCCATAACGGCTGATCTACAGCAGCCCGAAACAGTCCGACTACATTTGACAGAAATTATTTCCCGGCAAGAAGAACCAAGACCACCGGGAGGACATTTTATTTCTGCAGTTTCGGATTAAAAATCAGAATCCGTCTTCTGATGTATCCATTACCCTGGAAAAAGAACGGAACAAATTAAGTGCCAGATCTCACATTTATTATAACCACAATGAAACTTTTACTTATGCAGTTCCGCTCAGAAAAGGTCAGAAGGACATTGCGCTGACTCTTGGAACGGGAGATTATCAGCTTTCTGATCTGAAAATCTTTCTGGGATCCTGGGCATCGTTCAATGCGGAAAATACACTGTATCAGTCTGAATTTCAAATAAATCGACAAACTTCCAGCGGAGATAAAATCAAAGGAACAGTCACGACAAAATCAGATGGTTATTTTATCACGACCATTCCTTATGATACTCATTTTGAAGTTCTGGTAGATGGCAGGAATATCTCCTGTGAAAAAGTCAATACCGCATTTCTTGGATTCCCTTTAAACAAAGGAAATCATCGGATTGAAATTTCCTACCATGCACCGGGTGCCAATGTCGGAAAACTCCTGTCCTTATTAGGGATTCTACTTTGTTTCCTGCATTTGACTTCCTGCTTTCAGCATACGAAACAGACGTCTCGCTGCATTTAGATACAATTCTTCCGCCTGTTCCAGCGCTGTATGCAGTTCCATGGGGCATTGACTGTAGTCAGGATTGAGTCGATTCCTGACTCGTAGATTTTTTCTGCCCCTTGTCCCATGGAACCTACAAGCGCCACAACAGGAATCCCATATTTTTTGCTGCGCATTCCGACTCCGTGGAGAACTTTTCCAAAAGCAGACTGCCAGTCTGTCCGCCCCTCTCCGGTAACCACAAGAGAAACGCCCTGCAGACGACTGTCAAAATCAACCAGATCTAATACCGTCTCAATTCCGGATTTTAATGTTGCATTCAAAAATACGACCAAGGCTGCACCAAGTCCACCAGCTGCACCAGCACCTGGAATTTCATTGACATCTACCTGGAACACTTTCAAAAGAAGCTCCCGATAGTGAAGCATTCCGCTTTCTAATTCATTTAAAAGTTCTGGACTTCCTCCTTTTTGAGGGCCAAATGTATAAGTTGCTCCATTTTCACCGCAAAGTGGATTGTTGACATCACACATAACGGTAAATTTTGTTTTTGAAACTCTTGGATCCAATTCAGAAAGATCGATTCTGGAAATCTTACTTAGATTTTCTCCACAACCTTCTAATTCCTTTCCATTTTCATCCAAAAAGCGGACGCCTAGTGCACACATACATCCCATGCCGCCATCGTTTGTGGCAGATCCGCCAATTGCAATGGAAATATCTCGAAAACCATGGTTTAAAGCATCTCGGATCATTTCTCCGGTTCCGTATGTCGTTGTTTTTGCCGGATTTCTTTCTGTTTCTGAAAGTAGTGGAAGACCGGATGCGGCTGCCATTTCCATAATCGCCCGATTTTCATCCAATTTTCCATAGAAACAGTCCGTAGGTTTCCAGAGAGGCCCGCATACGGTCAGAGGAATCCTTTCGCCTTTCACTGCACACAGAACAGCGTCCGTCGTTCCTTCTCCACCATCTGCAGTTTCGACACTTGTACAGATACAATCTGGAAACGATTCTTTAGCAGCTGTCGTAAGTAACTCTGCAATGCGTGCAGAAGATAACGTGCCTTTAAAAGAATCCGATGCAAATAAAAATTTCATAATAATCAGCCTCCCTTTTTATAGAGTATCTTTTTAGTGAAGGAAGAGTGAAAGTACAAAGATTTCAATCATGCCGGCAATTCCAAGTACCAATGTTGCCATGGTCTGTGTTTTGTATCCTTTTTCCGGAGTCATTGCGCCAAAATTTGTAACAACCCAGAAATAGGAATCGTTTGCATGAGAAACTGTCATAGCACCAGCGCCGATTGCCATCACTGCAAGTGTTGCACGAATTGGAGAATCCAGTCCAAGTACAGGCAAGATTGGTGCTACAATTCCTGCGGTTGTAGTCAATGCAACAGTCGAAGATCCCTGTGCACTCTTTAAGATTGCTGCCAGAATGAACGGGAAGAAAATACCAATCGTCTCAAGCAACTCCGCATTTTGTGTAATGTACTCAATCATACTTGTAGAAGCAATCACTTTTCCAAGAACACCACCTGCTGCCGTTACAAACAGAATAGGACCTACTGTTTTTAATGTTTCGTTTGTCAAATTATAGAATTTGTCAATCCGCTGTGCTCCAACAAGCTGGATTACTCCAAAAATCGTACCAACGGCAAGTGCAATGATCGGCGTTCCTAAAAACTTCAGAATATCATTTGCAGCTCCGGACCAGCCTGCCATAGATGCAATAGAACTTGCAGCCATTAACAGAATCGGTACTAAAATCGGTGCAAGTGCAATAAATCCATTTGGAAGTTTTCCATATTCGGCAACCAACTCTTCATAAGATTTTTTTACATCATTGCAGTTTGCTTCGTCGTCTGCTTTTACTTTTTTACCGATGTATTTTGCAAAGAAATATCCAGCAATCAATGGAAGTACGGAACAAAGTGCACCGATTCCCATCACCATCAGTAGATTGTCCCCGATTCCAAGAGTTGATGCCGCAGCAATCGGTCCTGGTGTCGGCGGAATAAATACATGTGAGACATACAGGCCACAAGAAAGTGCAACTGACATTGCAACAGAGGATACACCTGTTCGGTTTACCAATGCTTTTCGGATTGGATTTAAGATAACAAATCCAGAATCACAAAATACAGGAATGGAAACAACCCATCCCATCAGCTCCATAGCCAATTCCGGGTGATTTTTTCCAACCAGATGAATGACCATATCTGCAAGCTTCAGTGCTGCACCTGTTTCTTCCAGAATACTTCCGATCAGTGCTCCAAGAATGATCACAATACCTATGCTGGTAAATGTACCGGAAAATCCAGCTCCAATCACGGTCGCTAACCCACTGGTAACGGTTCCGTCCGTTGCCGTCTGATCCACTAGCGGAATCCCTGCAACCAATCCCAGAATCAAAGAAACACCCATAATAGATAAGAACGGATGAATCTTAAATTTGGAAATAGCTACAATCATAACTACAATTGCAATAATAAAAGCGATGATGAGTGGTAATCCTGTCATAATAAATCCCCCTTTGTTTTTTGCTTTTATTTTATTGTATTCATTGTAGCAGAAGATTTTCTAAAAATTCAGAAGAAGCTGACCAAAACTTCTTTTATATTTTGTATCCCGCACACAAAACACACGTTCTATGGATTCAGATACAGATACAAACTGATCAGCATCCATGTATCTGACATCGAACGCTGGTGATCCACGCGCAAAATATCCCGGATTTTATTGTAACGGTAAGTAAATGTATTCTTATGCATAAAACACTGTTTGCTGCATTCTGGATGTTAAAATTATTTCCAATCAGGCTGCCTACAATTTCAATATAATTTTTCTGAAATTCATCTGGCAGTTCCTTTGCAAACACATTAAATATCTGCTGCAGTTCCTGACGTGGAATACAAGACATCAGATATTCTCCGGTAAAATCATAAAAATAAAAGGCCTGATGCTCTCCCGACGCATGTCTTTCCAACCATTTACAGTGCTGGTACGCATAATAATACTGCGAAAAACTGGTCTGAAATGTTCCTATATAAAACGTGCACACAATCCCTTCTTCACGCATCCATTTTAGTGTACTTTTCAAATAGTCTGCCAGTAAAAATTTATAATCAGAAAACAGGTGCTCCTCTTTCAATGTTTTGAAGATTAGAATATAACGATCTTCGATTTTGAAACTGATGTCTTGTGTCAGATGTGCCGGACTGTTTTTTATGGACGATAAAAAGGCATTCTGATGTAGAGGTGACTGCAGGTGACAAAGAATCGGAATCCGAACCAAATCCTCCCTGTAATTCAATTCAGATGCCAGTTTCTGAATATCCTGTGGAGCGCGATATTGCTTTTGTGTCAGCATTTCCATAAACCGGTCTTTTCTCGTTTGTCTTCGAAATGCCTGCATCTTTTGATTCTCATATTTGATCAGTGTTTCAATTGCCATTTTGATGATTAAGGCAATGGGACGAATTTCTTCCGGATTTCCCGTTACACCGACTACTCCCTCCCGCTTTCCTTCAATATCGATTACCATATTAATTCCACTTAACACACCTGGGTATTCATTGTCATTTTCCGTCACCATAATATCACTTGTTCCATGTACGATCTGCCATGCAACTTCATGAAACTTTCCGATTCTCTCGGGATTGCGGCTGGCAATGATTACTCCCTGCTCATTCATGATGTTAACATTATAGCTGGTATATTTGGTAACCTGTTCAATCAGTTTTTCCGCCAGTGAATTTTCTAACATTGTCTGTTCCTCCCTGCCTGTTCGTTTCAGATCATTTCTTAAATTGTAGCAAGATTTTGTAGGAACTTCCAGAAGAATACGCTAAAAATCTGGAAGTGATGCAGAACTTTCTGAAAAAGGATTCCATTGCAGGAGATACAATTGTACTTTGCACAGCTATTTCGCCTGCAGAATTAGAAAAATTAGTAAATTGTGAATGGCTATGCTCTGATGGAGTAATTAAAATAAAGGCAGTTGAATTAAGTGCTTATTCGTGCGTACCACCAATTCCGGATAATTTTGAATGCTCGGAAATCGTGCGGGACTAATCTATAGATTCCAGTAAAATGGTAGGAGTCTTTATAGAAATGTATTAAATTTTATGTTACGAAGTAAAATAACATATGTCTATAAATCAATTCAAAACAAGAAAATTTTACGCATTTTTATGTGATCTGATGCAAAAATTTTACACAAAAAAAGTATAATAAACAAATAGGTAATTGCAAAACAGGTTTTCAATCTTATTTTTGACAAAAAGAGAACAAAATAATTTTGTCAATGCTGATATGAGATTCTAATGGAGAAAAAATGCTATTTCGCAAACGCCTAATAAGCAAAATGTACGAGGAGGGGTTGCATTGGAATTACTACTTATTTTGTTTCCTGGGATTATAGCAATAATTACTTCTGCATTAATGTCGAAGAAATGGGAGAAGCACGAAAAAGTTGATAAAGGAATAGAGCTGTGTTATTGGAAATTAAGTTATAGAAGAAAACTTATTCGAACACTGTGGATGATTCCAATAGCCA
>ENA-OQDE01001155-OQDE01001155.1-human-gut-metagenome-genome-assembly--contig:-NODE-1155-length-11041-cov-9.171523_pt1 | contig 11041 bp, 12 predicted proteins | sample MGYA00242768_ERZ504595 | MGnify/ENA primary metagenome ERZ504595 (study PRJEB26092, sample SAMD00036307) | human gut metagenome | host: Homo sapiens | study: EMG produced TPA metagenomics assembly of...
GGCAATGACCTTCCTGATGGTCATGCCTCCGTGAAATACAGGTCAACGGCCCTGCGCCGATCCTCCATCGAAAACATGCGGACTCCAATCCGGACGCCCAAGCGTCCAACTTTCCGTCCGCATCCCCAAGCCGCCAAGATTGTGCTCACTTCTGGTCTTGACATTACTATGGCCACACTGGACGCCGGCTTGGGAACTGTGATTCCGCCGGAGAAAACCGCTCAGCTTAAGGATATGGGCAAGGTCGGTCTGATGGCTCATGACCTGTTCCAGCGCTACCGCAAGCGCAGCTTCGGCACCGGTCTCAAAATGTATGACGCTTGCGCAGTCGCATGCTTGCTGGAGCCTGACCTATTCGACATGACTAAGGCATTTGTGGACGTAGAAATCGCTGGCGAACTCACTGCAGGGTGTACGGTCGTTGATCTTAAGGGCTACCTTAAGCGCGAACCGAATGCCACCGTCACCACCGGCGTTCACGCAGATCGATTCTGCGACTGGTTCATGGACGGCATCGCCCATTGTGCATAGTCCCTTGTCTCTTCGACGCCGCTAACACCGGCGCCCTGAGCGCATCAGTATTCGTGAATTCAACAACAGAGAATAAGAGAACAAAGAAAGGACCAGACCGATGGAACTGGTGATTATGTACCTCGTGGCAATTGCCGCGGTTGGCATTGTGGGCTTTATGCTCGTGAAGAAAATGGACATCAAGATTTCCCTGTTCCTCATCGGCATTGTGCTGATGTACATCGCATTGCTGATGGGCAAGGACATCTCATTCACCGACTTCGTTTCCAGTGGTGTCACTTGGCTTGATCCGTTCAAGGTTGTAGGCGATCAGTTCGTGAGCACGCTCACTTCTGCTGGCTTCATCATCCTCATCCTTGGTGGCTACACCGGCTACATGTCCCATATCGGAGCCAATGAAGTCACGGTAAGTGTGCTCGCCAAGCCGATTGCGCACATCAAGTCCCCGTATATACTCGTGCCGATTACCTTCTTGTTGGGCAACCTGTTGTCTCTGGTCATTCCGAGTGCTTCCAACCTGGCTATCATCCTTATGGCAACGCTGTACCCGGTGCTTCGCCAAGCTGGTATGAGCCTGCTGAGCGCAGCTGCAGTCATTGCCACTACTGCAACGATTATGCCGACCCCGCTTGGCTCCGACAATGTTGCCATCGCCGCTGAACTCGCTAAGACCGACATGTTCTCCGGCCTGACCGCCAGCGATTACGTCTTCCGTTATCACGTGCTCGTTTCCATCCCGACCTTGCTCGTCATGGCACTGGCACACTACTTCTGGCAGAAGTTCATGGACAAGCGCGCTGGCTCGGATTTGACCGACGGTGATGTTGACCTGGCTGAGGTTAAGGCTGTCGAAGGTAGCGCTCTCTACCGCACTGTGTATGCGATTTTGCCGCTGCTGCCGATCATCATGCTTCTCATCGTGTTCGCCATCACTTCCACCACCGGCGCAAAGATCGACCTGAGTGTTGAACTCGCTTCCATTCTCTCCTTCGTGATCGCCATTATCTGCGAGCTCATCCGCACTCGCAAGGGCAAGGAAACCCTCGCTGGCACCGAGTCCTTCTTCAAGGGCATGGGTGGCGCAATGCCGATTGTGGCACTGTTGGTCGCTGCTTCTGTGTTCGTCATTGGTCTTAAGTCCATTGGTCTGATCACCGAACTGCAGAACGCAATGACCGGCCTGTCCGGCTCTGGTATGGGCTTCGTGCTGCCGCTTATCCTTGTCGGCCTCACTGCGCTCATCGTGCTACTCTCCGGTTCCGGTACCGCACTGTTCTTCGCGATGGTTCCGCTCATGGTTCCGCTGGCCGCTGCTGCTGGTATCAATGTGCTCGCTGTGTCCATCCCGATGGGTCTCGCTGGCAATCTGCTGCGCGCTGTCTCGCCGGTCTCCGCTGTGGTGATGATCGTCGCCGGCTCCATCAAGAAGAGCCCAATCGACATTGTGCGCCGTACCAGTGTGCCGATGATCGCTGGCGTAATCGTCATGTTCATCCTGTCCATGGCAATCTTCCTGCCGATGGGTGCGTGATGCTGATATAACCATCACAATCCGCTAGGCGTCAGTCGTCAGCAGAACATATCAATCGCGCAGACGATTTGGCCCCGAATACGTGCAATGCCCGGGATTTGACTTCAGACTCCGGGCATTCGCATACCCGCACGATTGTGTTTCCATCGTGATTTTGCTGAAACGTAGAACAAGCGCAGAACATAGAAGACAGGCCGAAACAAGAAGGCCGAAAGGAAATGCATCATGTCAGCATCATGTCTTGACTTGCTCGACCACCTGCACGGCAGTGTGTCCGTGGTCGGATCAATGAATGTTGATTACACGGTCGTTACTGAGCGGTTGCCGAAACCGGGAGAGACCGTCAACGGTGGCCCGCTGACCTTATTGCCGGGAGGCAAATCAGCGAATCAGGCATCGGCGGCTGCGCGAATTGGAGCGCAGGTGCGGATGTTTGGTGCAGTCGGGGAAGATGCCAATGCGGCTTTTCTGCTGGAGCATTTGCGCGATGCTGGTGTGGATACTTCGCATATCGCTGCCGTTGCAGGTCCCAGTGGCACTACGGTAATTACCGTGGACGCGAATGGTGAGAACACCATCGTATATTCGGCTGGTTCCAATGGTGAGGTGTCTGTCGACTATGTGCGCCAGTCATCTGACGCATTGGTTGCCGCCGATGTACTGGGACTGTGTTTGGAGAGTCCGATGGAAACGGTCACGGCATGCGCTCGCCTCTGCCATGATGCCGGGCTCAAGGTATTGCTCAACGATTCGCCATTCGTTGCTGAACTACCCGCTGAACTTATCGAGGCTTCGGACATTCTGCTGGTCAATGAACATGAAATGGCACAGCTGCTGGACATCGCCGAGCCTGACGATGACGATTGGGATGGACTGGACTGGTCTGATGTGGCGCGGCAGATGCATGACTTCGGCTTTAATCAGGCGGTAATTACGCTTGGCGGGGATGGTCGGTAGTCATCGATGGTGATGATATCTATCGTATTGCGCCAGTTGCGGTTGAGGCCATCGACACTACCGGGTGCGGAGATGCCTTTATGGGCACGGTTCTGGCCGGACTCGCCTCGGGTCATGCGTTGGCGGACAGCGCGCAGTTGGCCTCATACGTTTCCGCGTACGCCGCGACTGGGTTCGGCGCGCAAGCCTCTTATGGTACTGCCGCTCAGATTCGTGAGCGGTTTGGTACGAATTGATTACTGAGAAGTGTGGAGTATTGCCGGCCGTGAATTGGTGCAGACCTAACACGTTCATTTAGGCGCTATGCAGTGTCGAATGTTCTCGGCGCGGATTTTACGAAGTATTGTCAGCAAATGCATCAAGGCAATGGCGGCGGTCTGGGCGGGACTACGGCCACGCATAACAGTATCGAGTACTCGAATGAGTCCTATGACGCGAAAACTCGGACCGTGACGATGCATGCCGTTATCGACTGGAGTGATCCGTACCGATTCGGGGATTCGACCGGCAGTTTTACTGCGCCGGACATCACCGTTGTCTTTGACAAGTCCGGGAAAATCCAGCGCATTGACTCCACGGTCTGGGGATTCCCGCCTGCCCGATAATTATCGGAGGGCCTGAAACATGCACGTTCTCATCAGCGCTGCGGATCGACGATGCTGCAACCATACGGCGTCATACCCGCATGACGTGAGTTACACTATGTAGTAAAGTTATTTACTGAAATACTGCGTATTGTTACGTACTGAGGCGTGGAAGGCTCAACTATGGTCACGATGAAGGAAATCGCACAGAAATCAGGCTTCTCGCAGGCCACGGTATCCCGGCTGCTCAATGGGGACCCGACATTGTCTGTCAAAGAGGAGACGCGACGTCGCATCATCGAGGTCAGCGAGCAGCTTGGCTACGCTACCGGATCACGCCGTATCGCATTGCCACGCCGTGTGGCCGTACTCGACAACTCCACCCGCGAGGAAGAACTGGCGGACGCCTATTTCGATGAACTACGGTCCGTGCTCGGCGACAATGCCAGAGCCCAGCACATGGAACTCACGTCGTTTTCCCATATCGACGATCTGATTGCCGACGCCGGTGATTTCGACGGCTTCATCTCCATCGGACCGTCCGTACTCTCTTCGGATAGACTGTTGAAGCTCCATCTGGTATTGCCCTATGGCGTATTCATCGACATCAATCCTGCGCCCAGCCTGTTCGATTCGGTACAACCGGATTTAAGCCAAACCATTTTGGACGCATTGGATATGTTGGTGTCCTCGGGCAAACGACGCATCGGCTATATCGGCGGTACTGGCTTCACGATGGGTTTGTACGAATATCCGGAAGACGGCCGATTAACCGCATTCCGCAATTGGACCGAGCGTTTGGGGCTGGATGCGGAAGGCCTGATTTACGCGCAAGGCGCGTTCACCGTGGACACCGGGCGCACTCTAGGGGAGGAAGCGGTTAACGATCATCGAGATGACATGCCGGATGCGTTCATCGTGGCTGCGGACTCGATTGCAGTCGGCGTACTGCAGGCGTTTACCGCTGCGGGAGTGCTGGTGCCTCGCGATACCAGTGTGATCAGTATCAATAACCAGGCCATCGCCCAGTACACTTCGCCGACATTGACCAGTTACGATATCGACCAGAATGAGCTGGCCGATACTGCGATTACGATGCTTGCCGAGGCCATCTCCAGTCGGCGCACGCTGCACCACCATACCTTCATCTCCACCACCCTAGTGGTGCGTGACAGTTTCGTACCAGCATGATAAAGAAGCTCCCTCTGTGCGATAAAGAAGCTCCCTCGTCAGAGGGAGCTTCTTTATCGCTGTTAGAACAGTTCCAGATTCACGTCGAGCGTGTAGGCGCGATCGGCGGGCAGCTGGTACTGCTCATGGACGGGCGCGCCCCATGAATCGTCTCCGCCCACGCCCATTTGCGCGGCCAACAGGCGCAGGAACGTGTGACGGACCGGCGGCAACTCGTTCTGGTGGGTCGCCTCTTCCAGCATGAGCGAGCTGTACGGCAACAGGCTCGCCGCGAAATGTTCGCTGCCGGCCTGGCTGATACGCATGCCGTGTCCTTGGGCGTCAAGCACTTCGGCCCAACGCAAGTCTTCATGGTTGCCGGTCTCCTGCGGCACCAGATACGGTGCATTGTCTTCGGCCGCGGTGCGCTCGAAAATGCCGAGCTTGCCACCGTGCAGACGGTCGTGATAGGTTTCCTCGGGGCCAAGGCCGTAGAAGCGCAGGTTCTCGTACTGCTTGGGAAGTGTCCATTCCAATCCGAATGCCGGCAGCGTCGGCGCATCGGTGGCACCGGCATATCGGGCGGTCAGATGTACACGTCCGCTGGCGGCATCCACCTCATAGCGCACGGCAACTTGGGTTTCGCCCGGTTCGGCCAACGTATGACGAATGCCGCCAACGGGCACCAACCTCGTTGACGGCATTCGTCTTTCCAGGACACCGCAATCGCGGATGCATGCCGTTTACGCGTTGAATACGTATTGGTCAAGGCGGCGCATGGCCTCCTTGACGCGGCTCAAGGGCAATGCGAGATTGACGCGGATGCTGTAGGGAGCCTGGAACATGCTGCCGTCCTGCCATGCGACGCCCACATCCCAGCCGCGTTTCTCCAACTCGGGCAGGCTCAGGCCGTGGCGTTCGCACCACTGCTCGCAGTCGAGCAGCAGCATGTAGGTGCCTTCCGGTTTGGCCAAACTCACTCCTTGGAAATGCTTGGTGATGTAGTCGTAGGCGTAATCGACGTTGCCGGTGAGCACCGCCTTCAGTTCGTCGAGCCACTCATGGCCTTCGGGCCGGTAGGCGCCGATCAGCGCGTGCATGGAAAGCACGTTCATGTCGTTGTAGTGGCATTTCGAGCTTTTGGCCACGATGCGGTCCCGGAGTGTGGGATTGTAGATGATGTGGTAGCTTCCCACCAGTCCGGCGAGATTGAAGGTCTTGCTGGGCGCGTAGAACGCCACGGTCCTGTTGCGTGCGTCCTCGCTGACCGATTGGGTGGGGATGTGCTGGTGGTTCCCCAGAGTCAAATCGGACCAAATCTCGTCGGAGATCACCACGCAGTCGTTGGCCCGGTACACCTCCATGGCCTTCTCGATCTCCCAACGCTCCCATACGCGCCCGCAAGGATTGTGGGGACTGCAGAAGACGGCCACATGGATGTGATGCTCCTTGAGCTTCCTGTCCATATCCTCGTAATCCATGCGCCATACGCCGCGCTCGTCCAGCGTGAGCGGACTGTGGACGATGCGGTAGCCGTTGTTTTCGATGCTCCGGGTGAACCCGATATAGGTCGGGCTGTGCAGCAGCACGCCGTCGCCGGGGGCGGCGAACGCGGTCAGCGCACTGATCACACCGCCCAGGACCCCGTTCTCGTAGCCGATCGCCTCCCGGGTCAATCCGGTGACCCCGTTGCGCGTGGACTGCCAGTCGATGATGGAGCTGTAATAGTCGTCGGTGGGGGAGAAGTACCCGTAGGCGGGATGCTTCGCCCGTTCGATGATGGCCTGCGGGATCGTGGGCACGGTCGGGAAGTTCATGTCCGCCACCCACATGGGGATGACGTCGAAACCCTCGCGTGGCGGGTCCGGCGCGAATCCCGGGTCGGTGCCCAGTCCGTCGACCGCGATCGAATCCATGCCATGCCTGTTCATGATGGACGTGAAATCATACGTCATTGTCCGACAATCCTTTCTCGGTCCGTGGTGGCCGGTCCCAATCTAAATCGGGCTCCTGACGGTGCCGTGGCCGTGGGCGGCGATTTGACCGCGTGGCGTGTTAGGATATGCACTGTTGTGAGGCAGTGATCCGTTATCAGCGGGGAGTCTTCGGAAGAACGGCGGCAATCGCCCAGTAGAACCGACGGGATCGGCCCGAGACAGCCGAACACAAGCGGTCGCGCAGGCTCGCGGCTCCGAGTGCAACAGTTCGGAGCGGCGCAACCGGTGCGATAAGCGAGGTGGTACCGCGGTGCGGAGCGCATACCAGCGCCCGTCATCGTCCTCGTAGGCAGGAACGGCAGACAGGGCTGTTCCGGGCGGAACACAGTCAGTTCCGGCTGCGAGGCGATTGACGCGATCGGCCCCACGGTTCGGTACGTGACATTCGTGAACCCAGCCGGCACACGTCGGCGCCCGGCAATCGCCATCAATGACGCTCCTGTAGGACCAGTGCACAGTACTAACAGGAGATTTACGGTGAGCGAAAACGTATATCCCAAGGCGAACGAGGGCGGCGAGACCGCGCACGTCGCGCCGAACCCCAGCTTCCCCGACATGGAGGAGACCGTTCTCGACTACTGGGACAAGGACGACACCTTCCAGAAGTCCGTTGAACGCAACCCTTCCGGCGACCATAGCCAGAACGAATTCGTGTTCTTCGATGGCCCGCCTTTTGCGAACGGTCTGCCGCACTACGGCCACCTGCTGACCGGCTACGCCAAGGACGTGATCCCGCGCTACCAGACCATGAAGGGCCGCAAGGTCAACCGCGTGTTCGGCTGGGACACCCACGGCCTGCCCGCCGAGCTTGAGGCGCAGAAGGAACTCGGCATCGACTCGGTCGACCAGATCGAGAAGATGGGCATCGACAAGTTCAACGACGCCTGCCGCGCTTCCGTGCTGAAGTACACCAACGAATGGCAGAACTACGTGCATCGTCAGGCCCGTTGGGTGGACTTCGAGCACGGCTACAAGACCCTGAACATCCCGTACATGGAATCCGTGATGTGGGCCTTCAAGCAGCTCTACGACAAGGGCCTGGCCTACCAGGGCTACCGCGTGCTGCCGTACTGCCCGAAGGACCGCACGCCGCTGAGCGCGCACGAGCTGCGCATGGACGCCGACGTGTACCAGGACCGCCAGGACACCACCGTGTCCGTGGCCGTGAAGATGCGCGATGAAGACGACGCCTACGCCGTCTTCTGGACCACCACCCCGTGGACCGTGCCCACCAACTTCGCCATCGTGGTCGGCGCCGACATCGACTACGTCGAGGTCCGCCCGACCGAAGGCAAGTTCGCTGGCAAGAAGTTCTACCTCGGCAAGGACCTGCTGCCGCACTACGAGAAGGAACTCGGCGAGAACTACGAGGTCGTGCGCGAACTCAAGGGCTCCGAGCTGGAAGGCCGCCGCTACTACCCGGTCTTCCCGTACTTCGCGGGCGAGACGGCCGAATCCGAAGGCCATGTGCCCGGCCCGAACGGCTACACGATCTTCACTGCCGACTACGTCGACACCGTCGAAGGTACCGGTCTGGTTCACCAGGCCCCCTACGGTGAAGACGATATGAACACGCTGAATGCCAAGGGCATCAAGAGCACCGACGTGCTCGACGATGGCTGCCGCTTCACCGCGCAGTGCCCCGACTACGAGGCGATTTCGTGTTCGACGCCAACCTGCCGATCCTGCGCAACCTGCGCGCCGGCGACGGCCCGCTCGCTTCCATCCCGGAAGAGCGCCGCGCGATCCTCTTCCAGGAGAAGAGCTACGTGCACTCCTACCCGCACTGCTGGCGCTGCGCCACCCCGCTGATCTACAAGCCGGTCTCCTCCTGGTTCGTGTCCGTGACCAAGATCAAGCCGCGTCTGCTGGAATTGAACCAGCAGATCAACTGGATCCCGGGCAACGTCAAGGACGGCCAGTTCGGCAAGTGGCTCGCCAACGCGCGCGACTGGTCCATCTCCCGCAACCGCTTCTGGGGTTCCCCGATTCCGGTGTGGGTGAGTGACGATCCGAAGTACCCGCGTGTGGACGTTTACGGTTCTCTCGAAGAGCTCAAGGCCGACTTCGGTGACTACCCGCGCGACAAGGACGGCAACATCAACATGCACCGTCCGTGGATCGACAACCTGGTCCGCGTCAACCCGGACGACCCGACCGGCAAGTCGCACATGCACCGTATTTCCGATGTACTCGACTGCTGGTTCGAGTCCGGTTCCATGTCGTTCGCGCAGTTCCACTACCCGTTCGAGAACAAGGAGAAGTTCGAGCAGCACTTCCCGGCCGACTACATCGTGGAATACATCGGCCAGACCCGCGGCTGGTTCTACCTGCTGCACGTCATGGCGACCGCCCTGTTCGACCGCCCGGCGTTCAAGAACGTGATCTGCCACGCATCGTGCTCGGCTCCGACGGCCAGAAGATGTCTAAGCACTTGCGCAACTACCCGGACGTGAACGGCGTGTTTGACAAGTACGGTTCCGACGCCATGCGCTGGTTCCTTATGTCTTCGCCGATTCTGCGCGGCGGCAACCTAATCGTCACCGCCGATGGCATCCGCGACACCGTGCGCCAGGTCATGTTGCCGGTGTGGAGCTCCTACTACTTCTTCACCTTGTACGCCAACGCGGCCAACGGCGGGGCCGGATTCGACGCCCGCCAGCTGCGCGCGGACGAGGTCGCCGGTCTGCCGGAGATGGACCGCTACCTGCTGGCCCGTACCCGCCGCCTGGTGCTGGCCGCCGAGAAGTCGCTGAACGAGTTCGCGATTTCCGACGCCTGCGATGCGGTCTCCGACTTCATCGACGTGCTCACCAACTGGTACATCCGCAACACCCGTGACCGCTTCTGGAACGAGGATGCGTCCGCGTTCAACACGCTGTACACCGTGCTTGAAGCTTCATGCGCGTGCTTGCGCCGCTGGCCCCGATGGAAGCCGAGTCCGTGTGGCGCGGCCTGACCGGTGGCGAGTCCGTGCACCTGGCCGATTGGCCGTTCGTGGTGGACGAGAAGACCGGTGAAGACACCGAACTCGGCCGTGTGCTGGTCGACGATCCGGCTCTGGTGGACGCGATGGAGAAGGTGCGTGAGGTCGTCTCCGGCACCCTGTCCCTGCGCAAGGCCGCCAAGATCCGCGTGCGCCAGCCCCTTTCCAAGCTCACCGTGGTGGTCGAGAACGTGGACGCCGTCAAGGCGTACGACGAGTTGCTGAAGTCTGAATTAAATATTAAGAACATTGAGTTCTCGACTCTGGAAGACGCCGCCGCCCACGGTCTGAAGATCGTGCACGAGCTGCGTGTGAACGCCCGTGTTGCGGGTCCGCGCCTCGGCAAGCAGGTGCAGTTCGCCATCAAGGCCTCCAAGTCCGGCGACTGGCATGTTGATGCCGCGTCCGGTACACCGGTGGTCTCCACGCCGTCCGGCGACCTTGCGCTGGTCGAAGGCGAGTACGAGCTGATCAACCGCGTGGAAGAGGAGAACGCCACCGAGGCCGCCGCTTCGGTCTCCGCCGCGCTGCCGACCGGTGGCTTCGTGATCCTCGACACCGCTCTGGATGCCGATCTGTTGGCCGAGGGCTACGCCCGCGATGTGATTCGTTCTGTGCAGGACGCACGTAAGGCTGCCGATCTGGACATCGCGGACCGCATCTCGCTGGCGCTGACCGTGCCTGCTGACGACGTGGCCAAGGTCGAGCAGTTCCGCGACCTGATCGCCCACGAGACGCTGGCCTCCTCCTTCGAGGTGAAGGAGGGCGCCGAGCTGGCCGTGGAGGTTGTTAAGGCGTGAGGCTGATGCTGAGCTAAGGCTCTTCAATTGGTCTGAAACAATTGCGGGCATCCGATATACAGTGATTCAATGAACACTGCATATCGGATGCCCGCATTTTTCGTGCGTTTATGCGTCTTTTCGACGCATCCCTATTTTGAAAAAACTAACTTATTCAAGTTTTCAAAATAGAAGGGGGAACGGTTCTACCTCTCATGGCTTGTAAGGTGTCGCTTCAATCGTTGTTAGCTACACTTATCGCGATAAGTGTAGCTAACAACGGAAATGATAGTGCCAAGTTGCCGGTAGATGTATTGCGTATGTTCGGCCAGCCACTCGTATCCCGTCTGCCCTGTATTTCGTCAAGTCGGTGTTTCGTGTTGGGGGTGGTGACGTTTTGTTGGACTTCGTTGTCTGTATGGTCGTTGGTCAGTGTACCGGATGGTTTCAGGCGACGAGCCCGAGCTGGATGCGTTTGTCCATGATGCTCATGCCGTATTCGGTCT
>ENA-OQDE01001156-OQDE01001156.1-human-gut-metagenome-genome-assembly--contig:-NODE-1156-length-11037-cov-2.543446_pt1 | contig 11037 bp, 15 predicted proteins | sample MGYA00242768_ERZ504595 | MGnify/ENA primary metagenome ERZ504595 (study PRJEB26092, sample SAMD00036307) | human gut metagenome | host: Homo sapiens | study: EMG produced TPA metagenomics assembly of...
TCCGGAGTCGAATACTCCGATAGGTCCGGGCGTATGGGATAGATGTTGCTTCATGACACACTTGATTTATATACGCAAATGTACAACCAAAAAAGGGAAAGAGAAAGAAGATGATCCTTCTTTCTCTTTCCCTTTTGGTATTTCTTTATTCTTGGTCAGCTCTTATTTGATACCAAGATTTGCTTTTACCTTGCTAGTCAAGTTGATGCTCTGTGATTCGTTTACATAAGGAATCGAAGTTCTTGCCAGGTCGAAGATATAGATCACACCTTCAGCAGCACCTACTGCTTTGATAGCATTGTCCAACTTCTGGTAGATAGGAGCCATTGCATCATTTTGAGCTTTCTGCATTTGTTGTTGAGCATCCTGTTGGAATTGCTCTTGTCTCTGCATCATATCTTGCAACTCTTTCTGTCTTCTTTCAGCGATGTTAGGAGGAAGAGAATCCTTAGCGATAGCTTGTTGGAATTCCTGATATTTCTTGTTGAATTCTTCCTGCGTTCTCTGTAGTTCGGCAGTAAGTTGTTTTTCTAAAGTCTGAATATCATTTTGAGCTTTGGTGAATTCCGGCATCACAGTGATGATTTCCTGTGCATTAATGTGGCCGAATTTCAGGTTCTGTGCAAATACACCCATTGGGAGTGCAAGCAACATTACAAGTGCAATTTTTTTTAGCATAGTTCTATAATTTATTTGAATGATTTTTAGTTATTTCCAGCTGCAAATGTATGAAATTAATTTGAATATCCTAATTTTCTTAGGATTTCATCACTAATATCTATGCGTGGATTTGCAAATATTATACCTGTAGCAGAGGCTCTGTCAATTACCATATCATATCCATGTTGCTGTGATATAGCTTTCACTGCTTCATAAATATCATCCTGAATCGGAGTAATCAACTTGTCTCTCATCTTGGCTAATTCGCTTCCGGACCGAAGTAGTTACGCTTCAGCTCGGCTGCTTCTTTTTCCTTCGCTACGATTGCATCTTCTGTCTTTGTTTTTTGTGCGGCAGAAAAAGTGGAAGATTTTGCCTGGTAATCCTGGAACATCTTCTGTGCTTCTTTAGCCAGAGCTTCTACTTCACTCTGGTATTTCTTCGTAGCTTCTTGCATTTGCTCGTTAGCGCTTTGAGCTGCCGGAATATTCTTCATAATATATTCCGTATCGATCAGTGCAAATTTTTGTGCATTTGCTGCCATGCTGACAGCAAATAGCATCATGATTAATAGAACAGACTTTCTCATAACGTTTAGTTTTGATGATACATTAGAATTCTTGTCCTAAGATAAAGTGGAACTGGCTTCCTCCATATTGTTTAGAACCAAATACTTTGTCGAAACCGTAACCCCAGTCAATACCCATCATACCAATCATCGGAAGGAAGATACGAACACCGACACCGGCAGAACGTTTCAACTCGAATGGATTGAATTTCTTGATATCATGCCATGCGTTACCTGCTTCAAGGAAACCTAACACATAAATGTTAGTACTTGTTTCCAGCATCAACGGATATCTCAATTCGATACCGAGACGTGCATAGGCATAACCTTCAGAACCGTATGGTGTTAATGAGCTGTTTTCGTAACCACGCAAAGCGATACTTTCAGTTGCATAAGTTGAATAACCGGTCATACCGTCACCACCTACGTCGAATGTACCGAACGGAGATTTCTTGTATTGGTTATAGTGACCTAACAGACCGAATTCCGTACGTGTCATTAATACCAGACATTTAGGATGAGCAACCGGATCCATCAGCGGAGTATATGTTTTGCCTTTGAATTTCCATTTGTGGTATTCTATCCATTTATGAAGTTTATTCATGTTGTCCTGGGTAATGCTACCTGTTTCAGGGTTGCTGTAATATCCCTTATAGTCTTTACCGTCCATCAACGAGTAAGGCGGTGTGAACTGAACTGACAGTGAGAAATCTGAACCCGAACGAGGGAAGATTGGGTTGTCAATAGAGTTACGAGCCAAAGTCAATGAAATGCTAAGGTCATTACATTTACCGTTGGTGACCGGGAAGTATTGCCAGTCGCTCAAGTTATAACGTTGGTAAGCTAATTCTGCAGAAAGAGTGAAATAGTCATCCGGCCATTTCAGACGTTTACCCCAACCTACGGAAAGTCCCCACATCTTGATAGATTTATCAGGGTCATAATAGTTTTCGTAGTTGTTATAGTTACCATAGTTGTACATACCATAACCACCGTAGCCACTATACATACTGTTGTAGTAGTTGTTGAAGTAGCTGGAGTTGTAGTAACGGCTACTGATATCTGTCTGTACAGAGAAGAATGCCGATACAGAGAATGAATTCGGACGTTTACCGCCAAACCATGGATCGAAGAATGAAATACTGTATGATTGGTAGTATTTAGCGTTCGTCTGTCCGCTGATAGTCAATGTCTGACCATCACCTTGAGGAAGTATACCACGGTAGTTTTCACCCGGGTGCAACAAGTTGGCTACAGAGAAGTTGGTAAACTTCAAGCTCAACTTACCGATAATACCCGTCTGTCCCCAACCTGCAGAGAATTCCACCTGGTCGTTAGCTTTGGAAGTCAAAGGCAAACCTATGTCAACAGTTCCGTTCATCGGATCCGGTTGAATATCTGGTTGCAGTTTTTCCGGGTCAAAGTGTCCCATCTGCTGAATTTCACGCAAAGAACGCATCAAGTCTTCTTTGCTGAACAATTGTCCCGGACGAATACGAAGTTCACGGCGAACGACGTTTTCATACAAACGGTCATTACCACTGATCTTGATCTTATTGATAGTAGCCTGACGGCCTTCATAGATTCTCATTTCGAGGTCGATAGAGTCGCCAACGATATTTACTTCTACCGGGTCGAGGTATAGACAGGTAACCGTTGTTGTAGTATAAGTTACCGATAGCGTCATCATCTGTAGAAACACGTTCGTTCAATAACTTCTGGTTGTATACGTCACCTTTCTTCATGCGGAGCAGGAAGTTCAACTGTTCTGACGGATAGAGAGTGTTACCTACCCATGTAACGTTACGCAGATAATATTTTTGTCCCTCGTCTATATTCAAATAAACGTTTACAGTCTTTTCGTCATACTGTGAAACGCTGTCTTTTACAATCATTGCATCACGGTATCCCAACTCATTATATTTGTCGATAATCAGTTGCTTGTCTGCCTCGAAGTTCTCTGGCACGAATTTCTTGGTGCGGAACAGGTTACGAAGTTTACCTTTCTCATTGGTTTTCTTCATAACTTTCTTCAGCTTGGAAGTCTTGATCGCATGATTACCAACGATTTGGATTTCGTGTACTTTGATTTTTTCTTTCTTGTCGATATCAATGTCGACGATCACCTGATTTTCGCTGGATGGATCGTCTTTCTGCGAGATGATTACTTCTGCATTTTTGAATCCCTTATCGTCGAAGTAACGTTTGATTAATGTCTTGGCACGGTCTACGGTATTCGGAGTAATCTGCATACCTTTTACCATTCCCAGCTTGCTTTCAAGATCGGTACGTTCCGACTTCTTCACACCATGATAGCGTACATCTGCGATACGCGGGCGTTGTGTCAGACTGATTTTTAACCAGATTTTGTCGCCTTCAATTTTCTCGGCTGTGATTTGTACATTTGAGAACAAACCATGACGCCAATAACGTTTGATTGCTCCAGTAATTTCGTCACCCGGCACAGTAATTGTCTGTCCTACCGATAGTCCGGATAGTCCAATCAATACATAGTCTTCATAATTCTTTACGCCTTCGACTTTAATATCTGCTATCTCATACTTTTTGGGTGTTCCGGAGTATAAGATGACAGGTTTCGAGTCTTCATCAGTGTTAGCATTTTGCGCAATGCCTGTTGTCGCAAAGCAGCACAGGCAGACAAACGTTATGAATATAAAGGAAATACGATAATGCATTTATGTTATAATTTGATGTTTCGAGTTATATTAGCTGATCTGTTCACTGGTTTTGCCGAATCGGCGTTCCCTTTGTTGATATTCCCAAATGGCCTTGTAGAGTTCTTCTTTATCGAAGTCGGGCCAAAAGGTGTCACAAAAATAAAGCTCCGAATAAGCGCATTGCCATAGAAGGTAATTGCTTAGCCGGATTTCTCCTCCCGTGCGGATCAGTAGATCCGGATCGGGCATAAATTTAGTATCCAGATGAGATGAGATACATTCATCCGTTATCTGTTCGGGAGACATTTCTCCTGCTTTTATCAGTGTTGCTATTTGCCGTACAGCTTCGGTTATTTCCCAACGATGAGTAACTAAGAGCTAATACCATATACATACCACTATTTTTGGATGTACGTTCTATGCATGATGCCAAACTTTTCTGGACTTCAACAGGTAACTTTTTGAAATCACCGATTACATTGAAGCGAATATTGTTTTTCATCAATGTCTCTTCTTCAATAGATTCTAGCAATAGATTCATCAGAGCCGCAATCTCATCTTGCGGCCGATTCCAGTTCTCGGTTGAGAAGGTGTACAGTGTCAGGTACTTGATTCCCAAACGGGCGGCATCTTCGGTAATATTCTGTACCGTTTCTGCGCCAGCACGGTGACCGTAAGTACGTTCTTCTCCTCGTTGTTTTGCCCATCGTCCGTTCCCATCCATTATGATGGCCACGTGTTGTGGTATCCGAGTTTTGTCTATTTGTTCTATATAGGACATCTTTTTATTTTAAACGTATACGTTTTTTTATTGACCGGCATATTCCGGATTCAGATCAAACCATAGCTGATTAAGACGAGTACGCCAAACTTCTGAATCATGACTGTAAGGCCCCCTGACTTTAGATTCGGTAGCTCGAGTTTCTTCAGCTTTTTCTACTTCTTCAGTGAAAGTAATGTTTTGTTCTTTACCGAATAAAACATAAATAAACTTATTCTCTGTATCTTGCACTATAGAATAGTTCTTTCTTCCTCTGAATTCTGGTTTTTCTATACTCGGAGTAAAACCAGATTCATTCCAGTCCTGATGGGGGAAGGAGAATTTTTTATTTGCTTTTTGCCAGGCTATTCCTTCGTTTTGAGAAACATAGATTGATTCGAACTCGTTTCCAAACACATAAAAAAGTTCGTTATAATAAATAACGGTTGGATTATCAAATGCCGGACAGTAAGCTGTTGTAGATTTTGTTCCCAACTTAGCCCAAACATTACCGTCATATCCCCATGCAATAGTAATAGGAACTTCTTATTATTAATATCGATCTCTATTGCAGGTTCATGCTTTCCTACGATGATATTACGATAGTAACTACTTCCTTTACTAAAGGTTGTGTAAGAAATATTGTCCACAGGGAATTCCTTGTCCGCTTCTTCGATCTTTTTTTCTGAATCCGCTGCACCTAGCTCTGATTCTAATATTGAATAGATATATTGTTTTCCGTCTTCAGTTTTGATATAGGTTATTTTAGTATCAGTATCTACAGGTATTTTTGAGATAAATGTTTTTACATTGCCGGAGAATTTATCAGAAATTGTCCAAGCAACACCATCTGTTGATTCATATACCTTATTATTAGCGGTCGCTAATATGATTCCATTCAAAGGAAGTATAGAATTAGGTAGTGTACTGGTAAGATCACCCGTAGTATTGGTCCCTGCCGCTGTCCAATTTGAATAGTTGCTGTTTTGGTATACTTTCAAATTTCTTCCTTCTACTACGGAATAGGTAAGGATTTTATTGTTGAATTCAATCGTTTTTTGTTCTCCAATGATCTCATCCTGCATTTTACCAACGTGATTCCATCTCAACGAATCGGGATCATGCTGATGCACATTTACCTTAATAGTATATTCCTTAGTTTGATTAGGAGATATTCCCGCTAAGGCTTCTGTCGACCATACCTTTATAGTAAGTGGCTCCCGAAGATCGATAGAATCATTGATGTTTATGACAGAATCGTTACCGCTTTTGTCTTTCATTGTTACGACGCCTGATGCCGTAGTTAATGTTTTGATTAAAATCTTGTCAATGATGGTATCGGCATGAACAGGAAGAGAGTCCTCGTTATAAATTTCACGTGATAATTGATCAATAGTGATTTATACTCCCAAGGCCTGCTGTGTCAAGTGCAAACGCATGGATAGTTGCATCCGGGCTATATTCGATGTTATTATCGTCATCAAGACATGACGTTATAACAAATGACACCATGAAAAAACTCGCAATGAATGATAAAAACTTTATTTTCATTTGAAAGATTGTGTTTATTTACAAGTTGCAAAAATAGAAACATTTTTTCCGATAATGAACATTACAGGTAAGTTTTATATAAAATTATAGATAATAACACTGTTTTATCGACGTAAAACCCCCTGAATAGAACTATCTTAGCTATATCCGATGAACATAATGCCAAAATTGTCTTTCGAAGTGTTCTTCTATCGAGTAACTAAAATTATCGTTCATTTGGGGTGCTTGAACACCGGAATGTAGTCTGCTGGGGCACTTCTCGATATACGCCTCATCCCATAGCTCGTCATTAATGAACGATTGCAGCAATTGGCTGCCTCCTTCTACCAGTAAGGATTGTATTTTCCGTTGATACAGTACTTCCATAATCTGCTCCAGTGGGTTATGATTGAAGTCAATGGAGATATATGTGATGTTGGTTCTTACTGGCTGTTTCTTTTCAGTAAAGACTAATGTTGGCACATTTCCATCGAATATTTGTAAATCATTCGGAAGAGATAATGTGCGGTCTAATACGACACGTATTGGATTATGTCCATACCAGTTGCGTACCGTTAGCGACGGATTATCCAATAAAGCTGTTCGCCTGCCTACCATAATCGCATCCGCCTCCGCTCTTTTTTTATGTACTAGCATTGAAGTGAGAGGAGAGGAGAGTATCAAAGGCATTCCACTTGTACGTTCTATATCAATAAACCGATCGGCTGACTCTGCCCATTTTAATGTAATATAAGGTCGATGAAGTGTATTGAAAGTAATAAAACGACGAATCAGTGATTGACATTCTTCCTCTAATATGCCGACTGTAACTTCTCGTCCGGCATCCCGTAGTTTTTGAATCCCCCGTCCGGCTACTTCAGAAAAGGGGTCCTGGCATCCGATAACAATGCGTGGAATCTGTTTCTCTATAATCAGATCCGCACAAGGAGGTGTTTTCCCGTAGTGGGAGCAAGGTTCCAGACTGACATAAATCGTAGAATGTTTCAATAAAGACTCATCTTTGACAGAACGGATTGCATTGACTTCCGCATGTGCTTCTCCGCAGCGAATGTGATAACCTTCGCCGATAATACGTCCGTTACATACGATAACAGCCCCTACCGTCGGGTTTGGAGGCACATTGCATAACCCGTTCTTTGCAAGCTCAATGCAACGCCTCATGTATTTTTCTTCTTCCATTTTGGTGCTCTTCGCCATATTATTCTTACTTTTGCACTCCGAAATTGTGAAAATATGAATCGTATCACCGCTTACATTCGCCAGTCTTTGCAGGAAAGCTATCCGCAGGAAGAGATAAAAGCTCTTTCAATGCTGATTTGTTGCGACATGTTAGGCTTAGATGCGCTTGATATTTACATGGGCAAAGATATAATTTTATCCGAATGCAAACAGCGTGAATTAGAAAACATTATATTCCGTTTACAGAAAAATGAACCGATACAGTACATTCGCGGTTTTGCAGAGTTTAGTGGAAGGAATTTTAAGGTTGCTTCCGGCGTGTTAATCCCTCGACCGGAGACCGCAGAACTCGTAGAGCTAATAGTAAAGGAGAATCCGAATGCCCGTCATCTGTTAGATATAGGTACGGGAAGTGGATGCATTGCGATCTCTCTGGATAAAAACTTCCGGATGTAGACGTAGAGGCATGGGATATTTCGGAAGAAGCGTTGGCTATTGCCCGTAAAAACAATGAAGATTTGGAAGCCGGGGTGAGATTTCTGCAAAGAGATGTATTGTCTGATGACTGGGAAAAGGTGCCGTCTTTTGATGTGATCGTCAGTAATCCGCCTTATGTGACTGAAACGGAAAAGAATGAAATGGACGCTAATGTCCTTGATTGGGAACCAGGGTTGGCATTGTTCGTTCCTGACGAGGATCCTTTACGGTTTTATAATCGTATAGCCTGTCTGGGAAGTGAATTGCTATTGCCGGGCGGAAAACTTTATTTTGAAATCAACCAGCTTATGGCCGGGAAACAGCACACATACTTGAAATGAACCAATATCGTGATGTTCGTGTTATAAAAGACATATTTGGAAAAGATAGAATAGTTACAGCTAACCGATGAGTGCACAATTAACTGATGAAGAGGCTTTAAATCGCGTAGCCTCTTACTGCTCCACTGCCGAGCATTGCCGGGCAGAAATAAATGAGAAGTTACAACGTTGGGGAATTGCCTATGATACCATTGCGCGTATTCTTGACCGACTGGAATCAGAGAAGTTCATTGATGATGAACGTTTCTGCAGGGCTTTTGTGAATGACAAGTTCCGCTTTGCCAAGTGGGGGAAAATGAAAATAGCCCAGGGGCTTTACATGAAGAAGATCCCTTCTGATGTGGCATGGCGTTATCTGAATGAAATTGATGAAGAAGAATACCTTTCTATTCTGCGTGACCTGCTGGCTTCCAAACGGAAAAGTATTCATGCGGCAGACGATTATGAATTGAATGGAAAGCTGATGCGATTTGCCATGAGTCGTGGATTTGAACTGAAAGATATTAAGCGTTGTATCGACATTCCCGATGAAGAGGAACAAATTGACTGAAAAAATAAACGGATTCTTCTTTTTATTCTCGTTCAATTTCTGTACTTTTGCGGCAAATAATTAATAGTTAGTTTAGTTATGAAAAACTTAGAGAGACTATTTGCGGAGAAACTGTTGAAGATTAAAGCTATTAAACTTCAACCCGCTAACCCTTTTACATGGGCTTCTGGATGGAAATCCCCCTTTTACTGTGACAACCGTAAAACTCTGTCCTATCCTTCTCTTCGTAATTTTGTGAAGATTGAAATTACACGTCTGATATTAGAACGATTCGGACAGGTGGATGCGATTGCTGGTGTGGCTACAGGCGCTATTCCGCAGGGAGCTTTGGTGGCTGATGCATTGAATTTGCCGTTCGTGTATGTTCGTTCTACCCCCAAAGATCATGGATTAGAAAACCTGATTGAAGGTGAACTTCGTCCGGGTATGAAAGTCGTAGTCGTAGAGGACTTGATTTCTACTGGTGGTAGTAGTTTGAAGGCTGTTGAAGCAATTCGTCGCGATGGTTGTGAAGTGATCGGTATGGTTGCAGCGTATACATACGGATTCCCGGTAGCTGAAGAGGCGTTCAAAAATGCGAAGGTGACTTTGGTAACGTTGACCAATTATGAAGCCGTGCTTGATGTTGCTCTTCGTACAGGTTATATCGAAGAAGAAGACATACAGACATTGAACGAATGGCGTAAAGACCCTGCTCATTGGGATGCTGGAAAATAAGATTCATTTTTTGATCAAACATATTTGGTAAAAAGAACTGTTCGGGCAATATTTGGCCGGATTGTTCTTTTTTTGTTTTATACTAATAGAAAATTATGAGTAATTTTGAGAGTAGTGTCAAGGTAATACCTTACAGCCAGGAGCGCGTATATAATAAACTTTCAGATTTAAGTAATCTGGAAGCAGTCAAAGACCGTTTGCCAAAAGATAAGGTGCAGGATTTGAGTTTTGATTCGGACACGTTGAGTTTTAGTGTCTCTCCTATCGGAAAGTTGACTTTGCAAATTGTAGAGCGTGATCCTTGTAAATGTATAAAGTTGGCAACAACTAACTCTCCTCTTCCTTTTAATATGTGGATTCAATTGGTTGAAACTGCAGAAGAAGAGTGCAAAAGTGAAGGTTACTATCGGAATGGATCTTAATCCATTTATGAAAGCAATGGTACAGAAACCTCTCCAGGAAGGTTTGGAGAAGATGGTTGATATGCTGGCAGTTATTGGATATTAAACTTTTTTTATGGCACAGAAACTTTGGGAGAAGTCCGTACAGGTAAATAAGGATATCGAACGTTTCACGGTAGGTCGTGATCGTGAGATGGATCTTTATTTGGCCAAGCATGATGTGCTTGGTTCTATGGCTCATATTACGATGCTTGAAAGCATTGGGTTGTTGACAAAAGAAGAACTGGACCAGTTGCTGGTGGAATTGAAGAGTATTTATGCCTCGGCCGAAAAAGGCGAATTTGTGATAGAAGACGGGGTGGAAGATGTACATTCACAGGTAGAATTGATGTTGACCCGTCGTTTGGGAGATATCGGAAAGAAAATACATAGTGGCCGTTCCAGAAATGATCAGGTTCTGTTGGACTTGAAACTTTTTACCCGTACGCAAATAAAAGAGGTTGCCGAAGCGGTAGAACAACTATTTCATGTCTTGATCCGTCAGAGCGAACGGTATAAAAACGTTTTGATGCCGGGATATACACACCTGCAGATTGCAATGCCTTCTTCTTTTGGCTTGTGGTTTGGTGCCTACGCCGAGAGTCTTATGGACGATATGCTGTTTTTGCAGGCAGCATTTAAAATGTGCAATCGTAATCCATTAGGTTCAGCAGCCGGATATGGTTCGTCTTTTCCTTTGAACCGTACCATGACGACTGACTTATTGGGTTTTGATTCAATGAATTACAATGTTGTATATGCTCAAATGGGGCGTGGAAAGATGGAACGCAATGTTGCTTTTGCATTGGCTACGATTGCCGGGACGATTTCCAAATTAGCTTTTGACGCCTGTATGTTTAACAGTCAAAACTTCGGTTTCGTCAAGTTGCCTGATGACTGTACCACGGGGTCCAGCATTATGCCTCATAAGAAGAATCCCGATGTCTTTGAACTGACACGTGCTAAATGTAATAAACTGCAATCGCTTCCCCAACAGATCATGATGATTGCGAATAATTTGCCTTCTGGCTATTTCCGTGATTTACAGATTATAAAAGAAGTTTTCCTGCCTGCTTTTCAGGAATTGAAAGACTGTTTGCAAGATGACAACTTACA
>ENA-OQDE01001157-OQDE01001157.1-human-gut-metagenome-genome-assembly--contig:-NODE-1157-length-11029-cov-5.263805_pt1 | contig 11029 bp, 15 predicted proteins | sample MGYA00242768_ERZ504595 | MGnify/ENA primary metagenome ERZ504595 (study PRJEB26092, sample SAMD00036307) | human gut metagenome | host: Homo sapiens | study: EMG produced TPA metagenomics assembly of...
CAGAAAAGAGCAGACCAATCTGTTCCGCGAGATTGCAGAAATATTTGCATAAGAAAACCGATGGTTTTGACTACGATTAGTCTATACCATCGGTTCTTTTGTTACAAGTTTACCTCTGAACAGTAACCTTAAACTCACTTGCAGAGTTAAATTCTACCCTTCTATGAAATTTAATCCTGTAAAAACATGCTGTTTCTTTTTACACATTACTATTCATATCAGTTTATACTAAATACCATGATGGGCTACACTTTTATTACATTAAGCAGATCCACCCGTTTTCTTTATCCAACTATCTGCAGCCGTCTTATATGTTATGGGCTATTTTTTTCAGCGTTCGTGTATTTCGCCCGTTCTCCCACTTCATTGCTTATGTTTTGGGTTATTTTTTTCCGCATTCATATATTTTGCCCATTTTTTCATGTATCCTCCTCTTTTATTTTCAAAATGGGTGAATTTCTTCATTTAACATCAAAATAGCCCTCGTTTTTTCGTTTTCATGGACTATTTTAAGTATTTCGACCTAATTTTCACCCATTTTGATTGAAAAATACTATAATTCAATAAAATTTCGGACTATTGGTTTCTGATATATATACCTTTCGCCCATTTGAATACCTATACATTGTTCATGTAAAATAATATTGAATCAGTAGTTCTACATACTCATAATCTAAAGGATTCTACAACTGTAACTTTGAATATACATTATGAGCATAATTTTCATTATCCATCATTCCAAAATGTTCCCAATAATACACTTCACCTGTAACAGGATGACGGATGGTGAAATCCGGATATATACTAACATTTTGAATCTGTAATAAACATTCATAACGAAATGGGATTTTGTGTTCGAATAACGCATTTATGATTAAAGCTTCAGATTTTGACCGGACCAGAATTCCGGGAATGGTTTTATGTATCAATTTTTGTGGTTCTTTCGGATTGTTTGTGTAAGAAGCATTTACCCACTCATCCAGTTCTTGCTTTAACGGTACATAGACTCCTGACAAAAGTTTCTGCAACTCTGGATGTTCCTCTACATGATATGAAGAAAATTCATCTAAGCTATATTGCTTCAGATAAATATCTATCCTTTTCTCCTCCTGCTTAAATTTTCGCAGCCTGCTCTCTAAATATTTTCGTTTTACCAGTTGTTCCGCAAGTTTTCGTTCACTTTTGGGAATGTATTTTGTTTTACCCTTATCGGTATAATACCACTTATAGTACTTATTATTTCTCGTACAGAAAAATGTACCTGATGGAAGCACGTCAATCTGGCTTTGTAAGTCATTGATCCGATCCTCCACTTTTTGTTTTTCCTTCATCATTCGTTGATATAGCACAAAATAAGTCCTCCAATACTATTATTTTTACGCAATAATTCTAACACAGTGCTGTTTCCCTGCAAATCTACAATTTTAATTTCATTTAGATTTTCATTGAAATTGTTTCATTGATTTATTCATGATATAATAAGACTGCCGAGCGAAGCGAGTGTAGATCACGATCATGAAGCATTGCTTCATGATATAATGAGCGCAAGTGAGTCAACATGCCTGCATGATTGACGAACGGCAAATGGCATCATAAATGAGTCAAAATACTATGTATTAGAATGGACATAAAAAATATACAAATATAGAGTAAACACAAACTGGAAATGTTCCAGTAACGGACAAGAATGGAGATTTTTATGAATAGAACCGTACTAGTTACCGGTGCCTCCCGTGGAATCGGACGCGCGATTGCATCCGCATTTGCCGCAGAGGGTGACCGGCTGATCATTACCTGTTCCAGATCAGAACAGGAACTTTTAAATTTCAAAAAAGAACTGGAAGAAACTTTTCACACGGAAGTGTTCGCCAGCGTGGGCGATATTTCTTCCTTTGAATATGTCGAACAATTATTTGAACAGATCACAGAACGCTTCGGTGGAGTGGATGTCCTCATCAACAATGCCGGTATTTCCTATATCGGGCTGCTGACGGATATGTCGATCGATGACTGGAACCGCATTGTCTCCACAAACCTCACATCCGTCTTTTCCACCAGCCGGCTCGCAATCCCACATATGGTGCACGAAAAGAAAGGAAAAATCATCAATATCTCTTCCGTCTGGGGCATTGCCGGTGCCTCCTGTGAAGTTGCTTATTCCGCATGCAAAGGCGGCATCAATTCCTTTACAAAAGCACTTGCAAAAGAACTTGCACCGAGCAATATCCAGGTCAACGCGATCGCCTGTGGTGTCATTGATACGCAGATGAATGCCTGTTTTTCCGAAGAAGAACGCGCAGAACTTGCAGATGAGATCCCGGCAGGAAGATTTGGAACGCCGGAGGAGACTGCCCATCTAGCAGTACAGCTTGCCACAGGAAATGAATACCTGACCGGGCAGATCATTACATTAGACGGCGGGTGGCTGTAACCCGCCGCATTTTTATGTCCCACACTATTCTGCCACTAAAATAACCACACTTCTCGGCGGAACTTTCAATGTTTTTTTATAATAAAACTCGGTCTGTGCCTCCACATCTTTTCCATCCTCATACTCTATGTTTGTATTGACACAGATCTTCCACTGCAGATTGTTCGGCAGTTCCGGAAGCTGCATCACAAGTGTTTCCCAGTATGCATTCATTCCATAGAAAATGATATCATCCTGGTATCCGCGTCATCCCTGCCGGCATACATGATACCGATCAGTTTACTGGTATAATCCGTACCCCCATTCCACGGGAAACCATTGTGGATACTGATCTCCGGTAGGCCGCAGAGCGCTTTTTTCGTGGAGCGGCGCAAAATCGGATATTTTTCGCGAAATGCGATCATATACCGGAAGAAATCATGGATCTCCTGATATTTCTCCAGTCTGGTCCAGTCAAGCCAGGAAATGATATTATCCTGGCAGTAGCATTATTATTGCCAAACTGTGTATTACAAAATTCATCTCCCGCATAAAACATGGCAGGTCCCCTGCTGCACATTAAGGTTGCACATGCATTTTTTACCATTCTAAGACGCAGTCCTTCGATCTGCGGATCATCTGTCTCTCCCTCTGCTCCACAGTTCCAGCTGTTTCCGTTGTTATCACCATCCGAATTATTCCAGCCGTTTTTCTCATTGTGCTTCGTATTATAGGCATACAGATCATACAATGTAAATCCATCATGACAGGTGACAAAATTAACGGATGCACTGTCTCCGCGGTGCTCCGGATAAAGATCTTTTGAACCGGTGATACGCGTGATTGCTGTTCCTGCCATACCATCCGTACCTTTTAAAAACTGACGGATATCATCACGGTATCTTCCATTCCATTCTGACCATCGGTTCCATGACGGAAAACTTCCAACCTGATAGAGACCACCCGCATCCCATGCCTCCGCGATCAGTTTGACCTTTCCAAGAATGGCATCACATGCAATCGCCTGAAGCAATGGCGGATCTGCCATCGGTGTCCCTTTTTCATCGCGGGTTAAAATGGATGCCAGATCAAACCGGAAACCATCGACACGATACTCCGTTACCCAGTATCGCAGACAGTCAATGATAAAACGTCTTACTGCCGGATGATTACAGTTCATGACATTGCCACAGCCACTGAAATTATAATAGTATCCATCCGGTGTCAGGATATAATAAATATCATTATCAATTCCCTTAAAAGAAAAACATGGACCATGTTCATTTCCCTCTGCCGTGTGGTTAAATACAACATCCAGGATAACTTCGATTCCATTTTCCTTTAGCTCGTAGATCAGTTCTTTTAACTCATCGCCCTCGTGGTTATGTTCCACCACCGAGGTATAACTGGTATTGGGCGCAAAAAAACAGACTGTATTATAGCCCAGTAATTATACAGGCGCTCTCCGTCTACCACTCTGGTGCTTTCCATCTCATCAAACTCAAAAATCGGCATCAGCTCGACTGCATTCACTCCCAGATCCTTCAAATACGGGATCTTCTGGCGCAGTCCTCATAAGTGCCTTCTGCCCCCGGTGTAACACCCGATGATGCATCTTTTGTAAATCCCCTCACATGCATCTCATAAATAACAAGATCCTCAAACGGATGCTCCGTCGGACGGATATCTCCCCAGTCAAAGTTGTTTTCCACAACCCTTGCGTGATAAATAAAATCCGCTCCGCCTTCCGGGCGTTCTCCCCAGTTACGCTGTCCCGTTACTGCCCTCGCATACGGATCAAGCAAAACATTTTCTTTCTTAAATAATAACCCCTTTTTCTCATCATAAGGGCCGTCCAACTGAAATGCATATTCAAACTCTTCGATTTTCAATCCAAAAACGAACATGGAATATGTGTTTCCAATATGATAAGCCTCCGGATATTTTAGGGTCACATACGGCTCTTTTTCCTGCGGCCGGAACAACAGAAGATAACATGCCGTCGCACCAAAGGAATGGATCGTAAAGCTGACACCTCTTGTGGTTGCTGTCGCACCATCTCTGTTATAAAAACCCGGACGTACCTGATATCCATTGATCTCATCCAATGGCTGCAGCCCAACGCCGCGTTCCTGTTTATGTCTGCCTGTACTCATCTGCGATCCTCCTTTTTTTGCGGAGCAAATGCGACTCACCACTATATTTCTTATACCCCGGATGTTTTCCACTCATTTTATAATAATTGTTTCTAAGATCCACAAGCCGGTCGATATTTTCCCGGTCAATTTCTTTTGCACCTCCGAGCAGATGTGCCGTCAGTGTTATTTTTGCAAACTGCTCTAACGTTTCCATCCGGTAATATGCCGTATAAACATCGGCTCCAACTGTTACCGCTCCATGATTTTTTAACAGGATCGCATCATGTTCCTGCAGATACGGGGTAATGGCATCCGGCACCTCATCTGTGGAAGGTGTTGCATAAGGCGCAATCGGCACTGAACCAAGTGCGAGCACAGTCTCGATCATGGAATACTCATCGAGCGGAATGTCTGCCACGGCAAATCCCGTTGCAACCGGAGGATGTGCATGTAATACCGCCCCGACATCTTCGCGTTCTTCATAACATCTGAAATGCATCCGCATTTCGGACGACGGGCGGTACCCGTCCACAGTTTCGATCATCTCTCCTGCTTTATTTATATGCACGATCATTTCCGGTGTTACCATACTTTTTGACACGCCGGTCGGCGTTGCTAAAAATGTGCCATCGGAAAGTTTTACCGACACATTTCCGTCATTCGACGCAACCCATCCAAGCTGCCACATCTTATGGCACACATCACAGATCTGTGCTCTGATTTCTTTATAACTGAGTTCCATAATCTCCTCCCACCGTACTTTTTTCCTATTTTACTTTCCATTATAATCATCCTCTTTCCTAATTTCAACCAGGCAATATCTGTGTTATACTATCCTCAGAAAATATTAAGAAACAAAGAAAGGCTTTTCCCATGCAAAAATACTTCATGTTTCCGACAACCCGGAACATTTTTCCTCCATCGGCTCTGCCCTTGCACAAATTCCCGCTAATAACACAACACCTGTTATCATTGAAATTGCACCGGGCATTTACCATGAAAAACTAACCATAAATAAACCATATATCACACTTCGCGGAATGGGCGAAAGCAGTGCTCACACCGTCATCAGCTATGATGATTATGCCCTGGATCTGATGGAAGATGGCAGTAAGCGCGGTACATTCCGCACTTATACCCTCTTTATCGATACACATGATGTAACGCTCCAGCATCTCACCATCGAAAATGCCTCCGGGGATTCCGCAACACACGGACAGGCGATCGCTCTCTATGCCGACGGGGACCGTCTTATGATCGATTCCTGCCGCCTTCTCGGCCATCAGGACACACTTTTTACTGGGCCGCTTCCCGAAAAAGAACGACAGCCTGGCGGTTTCATCGGTCCAAAACAGTTTGCCCCGCGTATCAATGGCAGACAATATTATAAAAACTGCTATATCTGCGGCGATATTGATTTTATTTTTGGAAGCGCCACCGCATATTTTGAACACTGTACCTTAGAATCCCTGCTGCGCACAAAAGCATCTGCACAGTCCGATTTAGTTTCCACTACATCCACCCTGCATGATTCCGGTTCTGATACATCTGCACTGTGTCATTCCAATTCAGATATGGTTCAGAAAAATTATACACTCCCTCCTATCCAGGGTTATGTAACTGCCGCCTCCACACCGGAAGGCCAGGAATACGGCTACATTTTTTCCGACTGCCGGTTCATCTCCAAAGACTGTCCTGCCGGTTCCGTCTATCTTGGCAGGCCATGGCGCGACTATGCAAAAACGATCCTGATTTCCTGCGAACTTGGTGCGCATATCCATCCCGCCGGTTTTCATGACTGGAACCGCGAAAATACACATGACACAGTATATTATGCCGAATACGCAAGTTTCCCTGCCACCTCTGACTACCGTCCGCTTTCTGACCAGGCTGATTTTGTTCAAAATCTGAATGAACAACAAGCCGGATATTTTGCAAAAGAACTGGTTCTCGGTGACTGGGCACCTGATAAACTGTAATTTTTAGCAGATATTTTTTAATCTGGGTTTGTATATTCATGAGAATAATGATAGAATAATATACATTAGGAATATGAGAAATCCAAACAAAGGGGGCATATAAGATGGACGAGAAAATTTATAAGACAATGGGTTCTGCCGGAGCTTCCACACTGGCAGTTGGTATCTGTGTCCTTGCAGGTGGAATCACCGCCGGGATTCTTCTGATCGTAAATGGAGCCAGACTGTTAAAGAATAGATCCAAAATTATGTTTTAACCAAATGTTTCCGCGAAGCTGTTGCTTTTAAATATAGAATACACGCTCCGCGAACATTTTATTATCATGTACTGAAAAGCGCATATACAGTAAAATCATCTTTCCGACGATCTGTTTTTACTGTACATGCGCTTTTTCATATGACACCATCTGCTTTTTACAGGAAATTTTTACTCAAATTACTCCTCTTCCTGAACTTCTTTCTTTTTAAATACATCTGCAAGCAGGAAAAATCCAAAGCACAATCCATTTAACACCAGTGCAACCGGAAGATCCTTCCAGCTTACCGTCTGATTTTCCAGAACATCTGCAGAAAACGTTCCTGAGATGATCGGTATCAGGTTGTTATTCAGATAGTGCAGACAGACCGGCACCCAGATATTCTGCGTTTTCATATAGGCATATGCAAAAAAGATTCCAAGTGAAATACATGTGATCTGCTGCGCAAAAATCATCTGGATTCCTGATGTCTGTGTATAATAAAACAGATCATCCGGGATATGCCATAATCCCCATACAACGCCAAGTATGATCACACCTGCACGAAGTCCGAACCGTTTCTGCAAAACCGGCTGCAGGTAATATCTCCAGCCATATTCTTCTCCAAAAAATGCAATAAACACGAAGAAATAATTGATCGGAAGTGCAGCAATATTCAGCCACATCATTGGATTTTTAAACATTGCTGCCCATTCTTTTACATACTGCATCCCACTGCCGTCAGACACACCCTGTACCGCTACAGACACTACAGTTCTTACTATATAAATGCCCACAAACGCAAGTACAATGAGCACAGCACTTTTCCAGTTTTGTCTGGTCAGTCCTGCTGCCGCACGCTTTTCATTTCCCGCTACTGCAAGAAAAACAAGTGCCACGATACTCCCGATAATAAGTATATACTGGGAAATCAGATTATAAACGGACATCGTCATCCCTGCAATGTTCAAATCATTTACCGGCAGAAATACGGATAAAAGTGCCAATACGATCAGGACACCCGTCGTTGCCAGAACCGTAATAAAAAAACCTGCTGGCAGGATTTTCTCTCCTTTGTGTGCCAGAAAAAGTCCAATGATCACACCGCTGCCGGATACATCATCTGCGCTGTTGGAAATACCGTAAGGTCATAACCCTTTGTACTGCCATACCACATCAGAATTCCCATCAGATAGGTCAGACCGTAAGCCATCAGCACATAAATAATCAGTCTTGTTTTTGCCATTTCTTTTTGTTCCATTTTCAAACTCCTCCCCTTACAATCATGAATGATACATGTTTATTAGTCCAATTCGATCGAATCCGATATATAATAATGAAACTTATTTTTTCTGCAATACTGTTTAATTCGTCTGATCAGTTTTTTATCTTTCGTGTATTCTAAAAGATAGACTTCCATTCCATCTTTTTTGCATTTTTGAACATAATCGGAAAAGTATTTGCGCACATCTTCTGGCTGTTTTCCAAACGTACCCGTTTCAAACTGAATACTGCTCCACACAGATTCCTGATTGACAGCAGTCATGATATTCTTCGCCGATCCGTATGTTTTTCTGTACTTTGTCACAAAAACATCTCCGCCATTGATCATGACATCTTTTCCAAGACGTTTGATATTTTTCAGTATTTTGGCCAGTCCTTTAAAATTTTTCTTTGTCTTTGCATAATCGTAGACATCGCAGTTATCAATAAAGAAACCATCCACCCTTTTTTCAGCAGCTTCTTCGACAGTTTTCCCATAAACTTCTGCCAGTCCTTATTCGAAACATCTACCCACTTTTCTTCTTCCCAGTTTTCATAAGTTCCGATCGTAAGGTATTCATATTTCTTATAATAATCGCGAAAATTCTCGATGGAGCCGACATTTAAGTAGGTATATACTTTTACGCCTTTTTTGTGCAGGGTACGGATATCTTTTGCAGAAAAATACTGTGCATCAATGACCACCAGCCTATATCCGTATAACTTTTTTATCTGAGACGAATCAAGCTTAAAAATACGCCATAATCCTTTTTCTCTTTTTGGTTCTTTGCGTCTATCGCACATGGTCCTGCCAGTATGCCAAGAAATAAACTGAACATCCATGTTAAAATCATAATCTTTTTCCATAAATATTTCGATTTTTTACTCATTCCTGTTCTCCCCATGACTTTCACCTGCAAATTTTGCTTTTCGCTGTACCGGCAGCTGCGCTAAAATGATCGCCGAAAAAATCAGACAACATCCCAGTATCTCCTTTGTACTCAGCTTCTGCCCAAGAATCAGCCAGCCAAATACCGCCGAAAATACGGCTTCCAAACTCATGATTAAAGAAGCCACTGTAGGATTGAGTCCATTCTGTCCAATGATCTGTAACGTATATCCCACACCACATGACATAATTCCCGCATACAAAATCGGAACCCACGCTGACCATGATAAAAAGCTGACGCCCACGCTTCGATACCCGAAATTGAATGCTGCATATCAACTGTAAACATCGGAATCGCAGTCAGCAAACCGGTTACCAGAAACTGTATCATGGAAAGACGTACCCCATCAACCTTCGGTGAAAAATAATCGACAAATAAAATCTGTATGGAAAAACCGAGTGCACAGCAAAGAAGCAGCAGATCCGCCGGCTGAAATCCATTCTTATCCTGCATACACAGAAAATACAGTCCAACCAGTGCCAGAGCAACTGCAAACCAGATATTTATCCCACATTTTTTTATGTAAAAATAATCCGAGAATCGGCACCAGTAATATATACACCGCTGTCAGGAAACCTGCTTTTCCCGCACTTGCCCCCATCAAAATTCCAACCTGCTGTAAGTTTGTAGAAATACAAAGTGCTACACCACAACAGATTCCGCCTTTTATCAGCAGTTTATAATCTTCTTTCGTCTGTGGTTTTCTTGGCGACAGATCTTTTTATCTAAAAATTTCATGACAGGTATCAATACCAGTGCCCCGATAATACACCGGACACAATTAAACGAATATGCTCCGATTGTCTGTCCACCAACTGTCTGAGCCACAAATGCAGCCCCCCAGACGGCTGCCGTTACCAATAACAGGATACTGTTTCTTGTTGTTTTATTGTTCATCTTCTGCCTCTTTCTAAATCAATCATATTACTGTAAGTCCTGCCTATTACCTCTTTATTTCCTGCAGGCTCATTAGATAATAGTTTACCATTCTTTTGGAATAAATGCATCAGCAAAAACTGTTTTAGATAAAAAAAACCGCAACCCCTGATTGCTCAAGGATTGCGGAATACAATCTGCAATATATAATTTAAAATTATAAATTACTCGATAACTGTAGCAACACGTCCAGATCCTACTGTACGTCCACCCTCACGGATAGCGAATGTAAGACCCTGCTCCATAGCTACTGGGTGAATTAACTCGATAGTCATCTCGATGTTATCACCAGGCATGCACATCTCTGTACCAGCTGGTAAGTTACATACACCAGTTACGTCTGTTGTTCTGAAGTAGAACTGTGGACGGTAGTTGTTGAAGAATGGAGTATGACGACCACCCTCATCTTTTGTTAATACGTAAACCTGAGCTGTAAATTTACGATGGCATGTAACTGTACCTGGTTTAGCAAGAACCTGACCACGAACAATCTGATCACGGTTGATACCACGAAGTAATGCACCGATGTTATCACCAGCCTGAGCCTCGTCTAACTGTTTACGGAACATCTCGATACCAGTTACAACTGTTGTCTGAACGTCCTCTTTAACACCAAGGATCTCAAGGTTATCATTTAAGTGTAATGTACCTCTCTCAACACGTCCGGTAGCAACTGTACCACGACCTGTGATTGTGAATACGTCCTCAACTGGCATTAAGAATGGTTTATCTGTATCACGCTGTGGATCTGGGATGTACTCATCAACAGTATCCATTAACTCCATGATCTTGTCGCCCCACTCGCCGTTTGGATCTTCAAGAGCTTTTAAAGCAGAACCTTTGATGATCGGGCATCCTTCGAAGCCGTACTCTTCAAGCTGCTCTGTAACTTCCATCTCTACTAACTCGATTAACTCCGGATCGTCTACCATATCGCATTTGTTTAAGAAAACAACGATGTAAGGTACACCTACCTGACGGGATAATAAGATGTGCTCTTTTGTCTGAGCCATAACACCGTCAGTAGCAGCTACAACGAGGATAGCACCATCATCTGAGCAGCACCAGTGATCATGTTCTTAACGTAATCGGCATGACCTGGCAGTCAACGTGTGCG
>ENA-OQDE01001158-OQDE01001158.1-human-gut-metagenome-genome-assembly--contig:-NODE-1158-length-11013-cov-2.026089_pt1 | contig 11013 bp, 14 predicted proteins | sample MGYA00242768_ERZ504595 | MGnify/ENA primary metagenome ERZ504595 (study PRJEB26092, sample SAMD00036307) | human gut metagenome | host: Homo sapiens | study: EMG produced TPA metagenomics assembly of...
TAAAAAAATAGGACATATGGGAAACTTGTAAATATTGCGGTAATGATGCCGGTTGGTTTTCTCATTCACATAAGGAATGTAAGGAGAAACATGAACAGGGTGTGAATGATTTTTGCACCATTGTAAGCTCATACTTTACATTGCGTACAACGGCCGGAAATGTTCAACAATCAAGACTACGTCTTAAGAAAGACGCATATCTTTCTGATGATGACATATGCAATGTAGCAGATGCAGAAATCAGACGCTATACTGCAAGTCTCCATCGTCCTTATTCTCCATCATCGGTAAAACTACTAGATGAGTTTTTAATTGCTATTGGGGTAAGTTATAGTCAGGTCAATAAGAATGGAGCTGTTGATGAATTTACCAAGAAAATAATGCGAGGTTTTATGGTAGAATATTTTACTGATAAACTAACACTACCTGTAGCACATCAGCGTTGTGAAAAAATGCTTAGTAAATTTCCTATGGTACAGTCAAACATAGAAGATGCCTATCTATATGTTCTTAATAAAGCAGCTATTAATTTTATGAAAAATGGCTCGCTTTCTAATGCTGAACAACAAAAGATAGATGATTATATCAATTACCTCCACCTGCCAGTCAATAATCTTCCTATTCAGTATCAAAACAGTGAGATTAGCAAACTTGGCCAGATGAGCATACTTAGTAAACTTCAAAATGGTATTCTTCCTTCTAGTAATACACCTGCTCCTATCATGTTAGGAAGAGGTGAAACTATTATCTGGACATATAATGGTGTTACTATGTATCAAGAAAAGACTGTAAAAGAATATGGAGGAAGAAGAAGCGGTTGGTCAATTCGTGTAATGAAAGGTTTAACATATCATATTGGTGGTACCAAAATAAGACCAATAGAGCACAGTTGTATGGATAATAAGGGAACAGGTACACTCTATATAACCAATAAACATATTATTTTCCAAAGTCCAACTTCAGCTCAGAAGGTTCCTTATTCAAAGATGATAGGTGTCACTCCTTATAGTGATGGTATTGAAATACACCGTGATGGTGCCAATGCAAAACGTCTTACCTTTCAAGGTTTCGATAGTTGGTTTTTAATGAATGTCATTTCACAAATAGCAAATATATAAAAAATATGGCCTGGGATAAAGTTAATATAAAAAGAGATAACGGAGAAATTGTTGAAGCACAAGCTCCTATTATCGTGTCAGCAAGCAGAAGTACTGATATACCAGCATTCTATGCGGATTGGTTCTTCAAGCGTTTGGAGATAGGATATTCTGCATGGACGAATCCTTTTAACGGTGTACCATTATATGTTAGTTATGAGAAAACCAGGTTTATTGTATTTTGGTCTAAAAATCCACGTCCTTTAATTCCATATCTTCAATTTCTGAAGGATAAACATATTGGTTGCTATATTCAGTTTACTTTGAACGATTATGAAAGAGAGGGACTTGAAAAAGGAGTGCCTGAATTAAGCGAGAGAATCAATACATTCAGAGAACTTGTAAACATTCTAGGAAAGGGTCACGTTATTTGGCGGTTTGACCCACTTATCCTGACTGACTCTATCAGAGTCACTGACCTACTTCATAAAATAGAATACATTGGGGATCAACTTAAAGGTTATACAGAAAAGCTTGTATTCAGTTTTGCTGACATCGCTGAATATAAAAAAGTAAAAAGGAATCTGGAGACAAACAATATTCATTACGAGGAGTTTAACGAGTCAACAATGTATGAAATTGCATCAGGACTTGCTGAACTAAACAAAAAATGGGGATATGAGCTTGCTACATGTAAGTGAAAAATACCATTAGAACAATTTGGTATTCAGCACAATCGTTGCATTGATGATACTCTGATTGCCAAAATAGCATATAATGATTCCGCACTCATGAAGTTTCTTGGTTATGAGGTTGTTTCACACTTTGGAAAAGAATTCGGAGCTATTATTCCAGATGGAGCTCTTGAAATCACAGATACAATGTATCTATGTAAGAAGAAAGATAATAAAGACAAAGGACAGCGGCAATTTTGCGGTTGCATTGTCAGTAAAGATATTGGACAATACAATACTTGTCCACATTTATGCGAATATTGTTATGCTAATTCCAGTAAGGCTACCGCTGTAAGGAACTGGAACAAACATAAGTTAGACCCATTTAATGAAAACATCTTAGGAAAAGGAATAGAATGAATTACATTGATACCATAAAGTCAATAACTCCACTGTCTTTAGATGATATAATAAAGACAGCCAAACAACACGTACCTGCTCAATATCGACAAACTCCATGGAATTATCCCGGACTTGCTCATGGAACTGCTATTCTTCAGGATGAAGAGCAGTTATGCTGTTATCTTGCTTCTTATGGTGAAATGCACCAAGGTAAACTTGCTTGTGCTTTCACAAAGTTTCCATATCTCAATATGGACAAAAATATTGAAATAATAGATTGGGGATGTGGACAAGGTTTGGCAAGTATTTACTTTATTGACAATTTAAGACAGTACAATCTCTTAGAAAAGCTCCAAAAGGTAACTTTGATTGAACCATCATATGCTGCACTTTCCCGTGCCGAATTACACCTACGGCAGGCTGTAGGAGATTCTGTTTACATTGAAACCCTAAACTACTATCTGCCATCAACTGTCGAATCACTTAAAGCCAATGCAATTGGAGGCATACATATTGAAGAGCCTATTTGTATACATCTCTTTTCCAATATTCTTGATATTCCGCAGATTGACTTAAAAGAGCTTGCATATCTTGTGAGTTCATCAGGCTATCGTCACTATTTTGTATGTGTTGGTCCGGTAAACTTTGGAAATGAAAGACTTTCTGCCTTCCCACGATATTTCAATATCCCAAATGATGCTTACTTCATTGATTTTAAATCAGGTCAGTATAAGCAACTTTCTAATGGTAAATGGTATGGATGTATTGCAAAAGGATTCCAAGTTATTCGTGAAGAAGGCAAACCATTTCTTGTTTCCCTTTCGTTTTATCCACCAAAACAATTCCATTGTGCTTTCAGACTTGATACCATTGAGGATATTGACAGGAATAATTCGGATGCACAGAAATATTGGAATGAGTATTCAGCTTTTGAAGTTCTAGCACCCTTTGATATTTGGAGCAAATATATATGAAGACATAGATCCCGTTTTAGCGGTTCTAAGTAATATAATTTCACGAGGATTACCAACTAAGTGTTCACCTTTCATTGAGAAGAAGCTTAATAATGCTTTAGATTTTTCAGAGGAAACAGAAAAATATGGTACAATAAGATACGTTAAAAAAGCTGGCACTAAGCTTGCCAACGAACAATTACTACGTGAAATCCCAATTGCAGTTGCCAGAATTGAAAAGGTTATAATAGAGGCAGTCCTTACTGGCCGCATATCACTAGATAAAGAAACATGGGATGTTATTGTTAAGGAAAATGACGTTCCATGTTCTGCCATTGCTTTTGCTGATTTAGCAGAAATGTATAATCATCTTACAGCTCTTTCATCGGACTTTACAGACAGGACATTTCCGAAGATAAATTTATATGTTATCTCAGAGTCATACACATCTTCACCGCTCCATCTTGGAAGTACTGTCTATTCATATAATAAGCAGGCTAATAGAGAAAAAACCTATGATATGGTTATCGATATTGCCATACATGAGAAAGTAGATGCTGTAAATGTTCAATTTTCGGAATTCAAGGCTAATAATGATTGCTATTTCAACGTACGTTCGTCAAATACAATCTATACCTCTCGTGAAATTTACACCACAGACCGAATTCTTTACCAACCTGTAACGACCATTAATGTAAATGGTGGGCATACAGTAATAAAAGAGACTGCCGAGCATTTGGAATATTTCTTGCAACTAATGTTCCGAAAAAGGGAATTTAGACCGGGGCAGTTACCTATTCTCAATAAAGCTCTCCAGATAAAAGGGGTAATAGGATCTTACCTACAGGTGGAGGAAAATCACTTACATACCAACTTGCAGCAATGTTACAACCAGGAGTTACTGTTGTTATCGATCCATTGAAATCGTTAATGCAAGACCAATATGATGGCTTGCTAGGTACTGGAATTGATTGCTGTACATATATTAATAGCGAACTCTCTACAGAAGAACGGGCTTCTCATGAACTTATGATGGAATCTTCTCAGGTGATATTTACATTTATGTCACCAGAAAGATTATGCATATTTGAATTTAGAGAAAGACTAAAGAACATGGAAGACCTTCACGTTTATTTCTCCTACGGTGTTATAGATGAAGTCCACTGCGTTTCAGAGTGGGGACAGGATTTCCGTTTTTCGTACCTTCATCTTGGACGCAATCTTTACAATTATGTAAAAGCAAAAAATGGAACAATCTCTTTGTTCGGTTTAACAGCAACCGCCTCTTTTGATGTCCTTTCTGACGTAGAGCGTGAACTTTCGGGAAATAATTCATTTACATTAGATCCTGATACAATTGTTCGTTATGAGAATAGTAACCGCCTTGAACTGCAATATAAAGTTGAAAAGATTGAGGTTGAGTATAAAAAAGATCAGTTCTATGATAAAGAAGGACGATTGAGTAATTATCCAAGTGCAGTCAATATTGGAGATGTCTGGAGTACAAATGAGCAAAAAGCAAAATTCTTGTCAACATACATATATCGTATTCCTGATTATATTCGTCAACTTCAAACTAAAGACTCAATTGACAGAATCTTAGAAAGATTTCACGAGAGAGAGGACCTTGAAGAAGTTGATGGTCAGCATTTACTCGTTGATATGCCAGACGATTTCTACTCACAAAAAAGTGATTACGAGCAAGCAGGCATTATCTTCTGTCCTCATGTAAATAGCAGTGGGATAAGTGTTTCTGTCAATTCAAAAATCTCTCTGAAATATGTGAAGTAGGAACATTCTCTGGTTCTGCACAAGATGGTGTAACACAAGGGAATGATTCAATGGAGAATATGAAAAGATTCAGAGAAAATAAGCTGCCAATAATGGTTGCCACGAAAGCTTTTGGCATGGGTATCGATAAGCCAAATGTAAGATTTACTGTGAACATGAATTACTCCAGTTCTTTAGAAAGCTATGTTCAAGAAGCTGGCCGTGCTGGTCGTGATCGGAAAATGGCTCTTTCTGTCATACTTTTATCTGATTATAATCTTGCTCGAATCAACCCAAATATCCGAATTGGAGTTTTCCACTTGACATAATCAAAGGGAGATGGTTTAAGGAAGAAGATCTTCATCATATTCTTGAAGATTTTGGTATTAGCATTGAACCGAGATATATAGATTATTGTACTCCGCTGTCTGATATAGTAAATTAAAGTGCAATACAGATAATGTCGTTGTTAAAGAAGATGGGACAGAAATCAAGCAGACATGGCGCTGTTCGGATAAATGCTCAAAGTACAAAAACTGCCAATTGCGTCATGTTGATAAAAGTATGAGAGGATGGCAATTTCATCAAGATCTTAGAGACTATCTTAGAACTGAGCAAATAAGAATACCAAAAGAGAATATTGAATATCAAGGAGCAGACTATAATACAGTCATGTATTTCTTTGACAATAACTTTAAAGGTGAATTCGAAGAGAAGAAAAAGATGTACTATCTGTTGAGTCAGGTGGATCTTGAATATTTCATCGGAAACGACAAAAAAGACAAGCCAACGGAACATATCCATGCAAATGTTTTCTTGAAACGGTTCTAAATTCTGAAATTGGAACAGAAGTAGTTTCCATTATTTCATATCAAGATGATAGTTATGCTGATATAGCAAAGGCTATTTACCGTATGTGTATAATTGGCCTAATAGACGATTTTACTCAAGATTATAGTAAACACTCATTCAGAATTCTTTCAACAAGAAAGAAGAACGGATCCTACTATCTACGTTTAAAAGAATTTCTGATGAGATATTACTCTGAAGAAAGAGCTGAAAACGAAGTCGAAAAGGCCAGCGTCAGAAAAGGACTTAATGAGATTCATAAATGCCTAGGTTATCTGACAGAATTCATATATGATAAAGTTGCCCTCAAAAGGAAACGTGCTATAGATGATATTCGTAATTTCTGCAACATTGGAATTGATACGTCAAAGGACTGGAAGGAAATCAACGAAGATTTGAAAGATGAAATATACTATTATTTCAACTCTAAATATGCACGTGAAGGATATATGACAGACAATAACGAGAGTTTTTCACTTTTGGATGACACAGACCGTGGAAAAAAATCCTCCGCAGAAATATTATTTAAATACATGCGTGTGGTTGATTCTGATGTGATAGGAGCCTCCGGCTCGCCAAAGATAACATAAAACATCTTCAAGGTGCGGTCAGACTTATCCGTAGAGGAACTACAGACTCTAATGCAACTCTCAGTTTGCTTAACGTATTCTGCCTGCTTGCTTTAAAAGTCGGTAATAATAAGAATCTAATGAATGAGCTTGATAAAAGCTATATTGAAGGTTATCAAGAATTGAAAAATGAGATAAAAAATCACGATGACTTCGCCAGTTGTATTTCTCGGTTTAAGACAAATCTTAATATTCACAATCGAAATTTAGCAATCGACGAAGATATAAAACATCTTGATGATTTAGAGATTATAGCAGAGTTAGGTTATCACAATTCATGGATGGATATATTCACAAATAAGTATATAAAATAAATTCCCAATATGGAAGCACAAGATATTCTTAAAATGCTCACCAACTTAGAGCAAAGTCTTCAGAATGTTGAATCTGCAAGACAACAAGTTACTAATACTGTAAATGCATATGAAGGTACAAAAGCACAACTTCACGCATTAACTGTGGAGTTTAAAGAGGTTTCTTCTGAATTAAACAAAGTTTATAATGCTATAAAAGAGAATGTTGACTCTATTGATGAAACACTTAAAATAAAGATTGATTCTGTATTTAAGAGCATAAGTAAAAAAGTGGATACACTTGATGCAGTTGCGGAAAAAATTCAGTCTTCATTTGAAAAGTCATGTAACAATTCCGTCAATACTATTGAGAATTCAGTACATAATAGCATAGGAAAACTTAACAATGAAGTTGATCAATCCATATCCAAGTTTAATGAAAAGGTCAAACTTGAACTAGATGGCATATCTTCTACCCTTTCAAACTTAAAATCGTGTACGAAAGAAATTCAGGACAGTTTCCGAAATTCTAATACTGCTTTTACGTCCGACTTAAAGGTTATGCTTAAAAATATTGCAGATGATTTCAAAGCGTCTGTAGAACAGCATATTTTATCTTTTACTTCATTAAAGGATGAGCTTAAAAGTATTATTGATGGTTATGAAGAGAAAAGCAAAACCGTTGTAAGTAAAGTAGACAATATAGAAGTATAATAAAATCCGAAACAACTATTTTAAAATCAAAAATAGAAGTTGTTGGTACAAATCAAAAGAATCAACATGATGAAATTGTCAGTAAATTAAAATCTCTCAGTGAAGGGCATATTAAAGCTGCTGATAATTTGTCGGAACGATTTAATACTGTTGATACAACACTTAGGACGTTGTCATCTTCAATATCAGAATTAAAGACACAATTTGATTCTAAAGAAAAAGATCTTTATAATACAATAAACGCCCTAAAAGGAGAAGTTACCAGTTCTAAGAGGTTACTTACATTCTGCTTTATAGCAATCATCATATCTTTACTATTAAACTTTATTGCATTTATAAAATAATGAGACTTTATATTTTACTTGATACATCTGGCAGCATGGATGGCTCAAAAATCAGTGCGTTGAATGATTCAATGGAAAATATTATTATTGATTTGCAGGAAAAGGCGTTTAACGGCAAAAACATTGATATTGTTGTCTTATCCTTTGCAAGGGATGTTACTTGGATGCATGATAAGCCCATTAATATTTTAGACTTTAATTGGAAGCCATTAACCGCAAGTGGAATGACCTCTTTAGGTAAAGCGTGCTGTGAGTTAGCAAAAAACATAAGTACATATCCAGCTAATAATGAAAATACTGCCATAGTACTTCTTAGTGATGGCTGTCCAACCGATGACTATGATGAGGGAATAATGGAATTGCGTAATTTACAGACATTTAATGATGCAGATAAGTTTGCTATAGCTTTAGGAGACAATGCTGATTTACAGACTTTAATCAGATTTGTGGATGTTCAAGAAAATATTTTTATAGAAAATAAAGCCGATAGATTGATTGATGCTCTAAACACAATAATGGGAAATATCACCAATTACACTTCAACACCTTTACATTCAGATGATATAGATGATGAATGGTCGTAATTTACACTAAATTATAATTTCATTACAGCAAAAGGGGCATGTATAATATTAAAATACTTAGCCTCTTTTTATATTTTTATTATTGTGCAGATAGACTGCATAACAATTATATATGTTTGCGAATAAAACATATAAACAACAATTTATCATGAAACCATCTACTATTGTATGCTTGGTACTATCAGCAAACTTCCTTGTTTCTTGTGGTTACAAGAAAGAGGCTAAAGAAGTTACACAAGATTTTTTCTCCGCTATCAAAAACAATAAGGAAGAAAATGGTTGAACTATATCCTGAAGTTGGAAACCTTCAAAACTATTATAAATCAGACACAATAATCGTGAAAGAAGTAAAAGAACTCGAAGACAAGAAATACAGTGTTGCATTAACAAACAAGTTCACTAACGGATTCGGTAAAAATACAGAGTCAGACATTATCATATATACAAAGCCTAAAGACGATAAGAAACCAAGTGACGGCTATGTAATTTATGACTCAAAAGGACTATGCAATCTTTCTGATGATCCTATATATATGTTCGCAAAGAGAAAAGGCTATATACAAGGAGATACTCTTACAGACCAACAGATTTCAAAGAAATATTCTGAGGCATCAACTGCAATTATTTCGCTATCATTAAAGTTTTATACTTATCTTACTGAGAATGTAACTATAGCAAACTGGAATTGGGAAACAAGTGATTATAGTTATTCTGCAAGTGGAAGAGGGGTTGTAAAAAATAATACCCAATATACCATACCAAATGTAAAATACGTGGTTACGTATTTGAAAGGAAATGGTACTGAAGTAACTCAGGATGACGGCTACGTTACATACGACGAAATACGTCCATACGGGATGAAATCATTTTCATTCTATACGTCATATGTTGGCGATGCATCCAGAGCAAAAATAAGGCTTGAATTTGATAATGATTTTATTCTTAAAACAATGGCTGATGGTGAATTTGAATAGCTGATTTTTTTATAGAATAAAAAAGAGTACAACATGTGAAAACAGTGCAAAAATGGCATATAAATAAACAGCTAAAAAGCTGACATTCTGGCATATAAAATAGATATTTATTGACTAAAATATTTATTAACAAGATTATTCGAGTTGGCATGGTATTTGTATTATTTATTTATAAATAATGTTATATGGGAAAACATCCTTTTAAGATTTTATGTATTGATGGAGGGGGAATAAAGGGGCTATTTTCAGCACAAATTCTCGCTAAATTCGAAGAAGTTTACGACACGAAAATTTCAGAACAATTTGACTTAATATGTGGAACATCAACTGGAGGAATTATTGCCTTGGCTGCATCTGCTAATATCTCAATGTCTGATGTTGTAAACTTTTACAAAGAAAAAGGGCCAAAAATCTTCGCTCAAAAGAGGAAAAAAAATTTGGGAAAGTTATGGCTTAAAATAAAGCAAATATGCTATAAAGGTAAATATAGTAATGAAGAATTAAGAAAAGCTTTAGCTGAAGTCTTTAAAGACAAAAAAATATACGAAAGTTCTAATCTCCTTTGTATTCCTGCTTTTGACATAATTACGGCTACGCAAGAGTTTTCAAAAGGGACTATAAAAAATTTACAGAAGATAATAAAAAGACATATGTAGATGTTGCTCTTGCAACATCTGCTGCGCCAACATACTTACCTATACATAATCTTGAATCAAGTCAATATGTAGATGGAGGAGTATGGGCCAACAATCCAAGTTTGGTCGGACTTATGGAATTTTTATATCAATTTGCCAATGATGAGAGATTTAATGGTGTTGATATATTGTCTATTAGTAGTCTTGAGGTGGCCCAGGGAAATGCCCCAAAACGAAACTATAACTCATTTATTGACTGGAACGAGAATCTTATTGAATTATTTTCAATAGGGCAAGCTAAAAATATGACAAAACTCTTTGAGTTCTTAGATGGGAAATTAAAATTCCCGATGAATTACGTTAGAATCACTAATGAACCTCTGTCAGCCGAGCATATGAGAAATATATCTATGGATAATGCTTCAGACCGTTCATTAAAAATACTTCAGTCCATTGGCAATGCTACTGCAATAAAAGCTAAAATGGATCCGAAAGTAGAGAGATTTTTCACGACAGGTAAAACATTATATTTCTAAAAATATGGCAAATAATCACGAACAATTTATTGCTTTTAATGACACAATTAAAGCATCAAAATCAAGAAGAGATACACTTAAAAAAAATCGTGAATCTATTAGAAAGAAAATTCGTAATTACTTCAAGAATAATTGGCCGGATAAAATTCAGCCCCAATTTCATTGGCAAGGTTCATACTCTATGTATACTTTGCTGAATCCGATTAAGGATGAAGATGGACTTGGTGCATATGATTTGGATGATGGAATATATTTTATTGGTTCGTCTGAAGATGAACGTGAAACTGTACAATGGTATCATAACCAAATTTATGAAGCAGTAAAGGACCACACAACACAGGGTGCAAAAGACAATAACCCATGCGTAACTGTATATTTTGCAGATAACCATCATATTGATTTGCCAGCATATTTTATGGTAGATGGAGATGAGCATCCCAAAATGGCTCACAAAAAAATCCATGGATGGATTCAGATCCAAGAGAAACGACCAATTGGTTTAATGGAAAATCAGAACATCCACAACTGAGGAGAATTGTACGATATGTAAAAGCATGGG
>ENA-OQDE01001159-OQDE01001159.1-human-gut-metagenome-genome-assembly--contig:-NODE-1159-length-11009-cov-3.642437_pt1 | contig 11009 bp, 15 predicted proteins | sample MGYA00242768_ERZ504595 | MGnify/ENA primary metagenome ERZ504595 (study PRJEB26092, sample SAMD00036307) | human gut metagenome | host: Homo sapiens | study: EMG produced TPA metagenomics assembly of...
ATCGGACCTACGCCGCCAGGTACCGGTGTAATCGCAGATACTTTGGAATACACATCCTCAAAATCTACATCTCCACAAAGATGGTTGTTGGTATCCCTGTGAATCCCCACGTCGATTACGACTGCACCCTCTTTTATGTACTCTGCCGTGATCATCTTTGGACGCCCGACCGCCGCAATCAAAATATCAGCTGCGTGTTACTTCTTTGAGGTTTTCCGTTTTAGAATGGGCAACCGTCACAGTTCCATTTTCACGCAAAAGCAATGCTGCCATCGGTTTTCCCACGATATTACTTCGCCCAACTACAACGCATTCTTTTCCTGCAATTTCGATTCCTGAATATTTCAAAAGCTGTATAATTCCTGCCGGTGTACAGGATACAAATCCCTTTTCACCCAACCAGAGTCGTCCTACGCTCACCGGATGAAATCCATCCACATCCTTATCCGGTGAGATCGTACGTATGATTCTGTCTTCATCAATCTGTTTTGGAAGCGGTAACTGCACCAGGATTCCATGTACTTTTTCCGTCTGATTTAACGTTTCGATCAGCTTGACAAGCTCCTCTTCTGTTGTATCTTCATCCAATTCATACGATACCGACTCAATTCCAACATAAGCACACGCCTTTTTCTTGTTGTTTACATATACCGAAGAAGCCGCATCCTGCCCTACCTGAATCACTGCCAGACAGATCTTGGTGCCTCTTTCTTTCAGCACGGATACTTCTTCTTTCAATTTATCTTTGATTTCTTTTGCAATTCGTTTTCCGTCAATTATCTGTGCCATTCAATACTCCTTTAAAACAGTCCTGTAATTTTTCCGTCATCTGTTACATCGATGTTATTTGCAGCAGGGACTTTCGGAAGTCCGGGCATTGTCATCACCGCACCTGTCAGAGCAACGACAAATCCGGCACCTGCGCTGACATAAACTTCACGGATATGGATGTCAAAGTTTTCCGGACGTCCCAGTTTTTTCGCATCATCTGACAGAGAATACTGATTCTTTGCCATACAGATCGGGAAATGCCCAAATCCCATCTCTTCGATCTTCGCAAGCTGTTTCTTTGCAGCCGGCTCATAGACAACACCGTTTGCCCCGTAAATCTCTTTTGAAATCTTCTCGATCTTTTCTGTCAGAGAAAGTTCATCCTCATACAGTACATGGAAATTGCTTTCCTTATTCTCCAGTGTATCCAACACTTTTTCTGCCAGTTCGATTCCGCCTTCTCCGCCTTTTTCCCATACCTTTGCAAGGGCGAATTCACAGTCTCTTTCTTCACAGAAGCTGCGGATAAATTCATTTTCCGCTTCCGTATCTGTAACAAAGGAATTCAGTGTTACTACAACAGGAACGCCGTATTTCTGAATATTCTCAATGTGTTTTTCCAGATTCACGATTCCTTTTTTCAGTGCTTCCAGATTTTCTTCGCCCAAATCCTGTTTTGCAACTCCGCCATTGTATTTCAGTGCCCGCACTGTTGCTACAAGTACCACTGCGTCCGGTTTTAATCCCGCTTTACGGCATTTAATATCCATAAATTTCTCAGCTCCAAGATCCGCTCCGAATCCGGCTTCTGTAATTGTAATATCGCTGATTTTTAAAGCCAGCTTTGTCGCGCGGACACTGTTGCAGCCGTGTGCGATATTAGCAAAAGGTCCGCCGTGTACCAGCGCCGGTGTGTGCTCCAGTGTCTGGATCATATTCGGTTTGATCGCATCCTTTAACAATGCAGTCATGGCGCCTGTTGCCTGAAGATCGTCTGCTGTTACCGGATTGCCTTCAAATGTATATGCCACGATGATTCGTCCCAGGCGGCGTTTCAGATCTGCAAGATCGTCTGCAAGACAGAGGATTGCCATGATCTCAGATGCGACTGTGATCACAAAATGGTCTTCTCTCACCATTCCATCCATCTTGTTTCCAAGTCCTACTACGATGTTGCGAAGAACTCTGTCGTTCATGTCCACGCAGCGTTTCCAGACAATATTTCTCGGATCAATTCCCAATGCATTGCCCTGCTGAATGTGATTATCCAACATGGCAGCCAGCAGATTATTCGCAGAAGTGATCGCGTGGAAATCTCCGGTGAAATGCAGATTCAGATCTTCCATTGGGAGAACCTGTGCATACCCGCCTCCTGCTGCTCCGCCTTTGATTCCAAAACATGGTCCAAGAGATGGTTCACGCAGTGCGATGATTGCCTTTTTATTTATTTTTGCAAATGCCTCACCCAGACCTACTGTAATCGTGGTCTTCCCTTCTCCTGCCGGGGTCGGATTGATGGCTGTCACAAGAACCAGTTTTCCATCCTTGCGGTCTTTTACTTTCTCCCAGAGTTCATCGGAGAGCTTCGCTTTGTGCTTTCCATAAAACTCCAGTTCCTCTTCTGAAATTCCGATAGACGCTGCCACGTCTTTGATGTGCATTAATTCTGCTTCCTGTGCGATCTGAATATCTGTTTTCATCATTTCTTCCTCCACTGCATTATAAATTTTCCTGAATGTACTGTTCAAATTCTTCTTTTGTCATCAGTACTTTTCTTGGTTTTGTTCCGACTTCTTCTCCGACCACTCCTGCACTGGCAAGCTGATCCATAATCGGCTGCCCGGTTGAAGCCGATTTTAAACATCCTCTGGAGCATTCCAATGGATGCTTTTTCTTTTTCTATGATCAGCCGTCCTGCATCTGCAAAATATGCATCCTGCTCATTTGCATTATCCTGCACCCCTGCTCCCTGTATCCCCGGAACCGGTGACGGCAGATCGGAATTTACGTGCTCCTCCACTTCTTCACTGTAGGAGGCATTTCCGTTGTGTTCGATGAGATAGTCCACAACCTTCTGCACTTCTTTATCTGAAACAAAGGATCCCTGCACACGGACCGGTTTTGGATATCCTGTCGGATAAAACAGCATATCTCCCTTTCCAAGCAGTTTCTCCGCTCCATTCATATCAATGATCGTCCTGGAATCTACTCCTGATGAGACAGAAAATGCGATTCTGGACGGCATATTGGCCTTGATCAGACCTGTGATGACATTCACCGAAGGCCGCTGTGTTGCAATGATCAGATGCAGTCCCGCCGCTCTGGCAAGCTGCGCCAGACGGCAGATCGCGCCTTCTACTTCCCCCGGCGCCACCATCATCAGATCCGCCAGCTCATCTACAATGATCACAATCTTCGGCAGTTTTTTCGGAGCTCCTTCTTCTGTCATCTGCGCAATCTTTTCATTGTATCCTTTCAGATCCCGGACATTCTGCTGGGCAAACAGCTGATACCGCTTCATCATCTCAGCGACTGCCCAGTTCAGAGCGCCTGCTGCTTTTTTCGGGTCCGTCACGACCGGGATCAGCAAGTGCGGAATTCCATTATAGACACTTAGTTCCACTACTTTGGGATCCACCATGATCAGTTTTACTTCTTCCGGATCTGCATGGTATAAAATACTCATGATCAGCGTATTGATACATACCGACTTTCCGGATCCTGTCGCTCCTGCCACAAGTAAATGCGGCATCTTTGCGATATCTGCGATCACCGTCTTTCCTGAAATATCTTTTCCCACGGCAAACGGAATATTCGCTGTGGAATTTTTAAATTCCCCGGATTCTAACAGGTCCCTAAGCATCACTGCCGTATTCTCCTGGTTCGGGACCTCAATCCCAACGGCTGCTTTTCCCGGAATCGGCGCCTCGATCCGGATATCTGCCGCTGCCAGATTTAATTTGATATCATCTGCCAGACCTACAATCTTACTTACCTTCACACCTTGTTCCGGCTGCAGCTCATACCGCGTCACAGACGGTCCGCAGCTTGCATTTGTTACATGAACGCGAACCCCGAAATTCTGCAGGGTCTGCTCCAGTTTCTGGGCCGTGGCGCGCAACTGGGCATCCGAGTCTCCGCCGCCCTTTTTCCCTTTTGTCAGAAGATTCATTGGCGGAATCTTGTACACTTTCTTCGGCTGCTGCTCCTGCTCCAGTATGGTCTGTTCCACCTGAACCGTCTCTGCTTCCACAGCTGCCGCACTTACCTTTGTCTTCTTCCTTGTACGGACTGACTCTTCCGAAATATCCTCCTGCGGCATGTCACGCTCTTCTGGCGGTTCCGGTTCATTCTCCCATAATGGAGTATCCACTGCGCTCGCATCCGACGCCGTGCTTTCCGGACGATTGATCACAAAATCTTCAAATGGAGACGGCAGTGGCTCTGAAAAATCCGATTCCTGTGAAACAGTCAGTTCCCGCATATCCGGATCTTTTCCTGAAGAATTCTTTTTACGCTTTTTCGCTGTTGTCTCCTTTGGCACTTCACTTTCCTGGGCCTGCAGCGTTGTTGCAAAAGAAACACCCGATACTTTATGATCACTTCTTCTGGAAGAATCATTCGGTTCTGTCTTTGCTTCTTCTGCCTGTCTTCGTTTTTCTTCTCTGTTCTTCGCACGCCGGCAGATGCTTCTCCCTGTCGGCGCTTCATATCTGCATACGCCTTTTTGCTTCCTTTTCCAAGAGGTGCAAGCAGAGAACGTTCTGTGATCAGAATCACACAGATTACCATAAGTACAACGAGTACCACATAAGCGCCTACCACACCAATAAACGGACACAGAATCTTCACCAGACAGCCCCCTGTAAGACCGCCCGCTTTTCTGTAATCACTGGCATACTGATAATAGCTCCACAGACTTCTTTGGCATCAAAAGGATGCATCACCAGCTGGAAAAATGCACAGATTGCAAACAATAAGGCCACACATGCTGCAATTTTTATGTAGCGTGTGTATTGCCTTTATTCGAAATTCCAAAAGCAACCACGCCAAATAAGAGAAACGGCAGAATATATGCCATCACTCCGAAAAAACCAAAGAGTACAGAAGAGATCGCACTGCCTGCAATCCCTATGACTCCAAAATTGCTTAAAAGCATCAGCACACAGACCGCAAACATGACCAGAATCAAAATTTCACTGTTCAGGGATGTACTTGCCTGATTTTTGGATGACTTTTTTCTTGTAGTTTTCTTTTTCCTTGTTGACTTTGCAGCCATAATACTTCCCCCTTGATAATTACACATACTACATCTAGTATAACATCAATTGAAAAGTGTGTCATTAACATTTTTTCTGCCGGATCATTTCCCGCAGCTTTTTCAATGCCATGCTGATTCCTCCAACCTCATCAATCATGCCTTCTCTGACTGCATCTTCCCCTTCTAACATAGTCCCGACATCTTTTACCAACTGTGTGGAATCCAGCATCAATTCTTCCAGACGTTCTTTGGTAATCTGCGAATGAGCTGCGATAAACCGGGTAATCCGATCCTGCGTCTTTTCCATATTACGATAACTCTGAATCACTCCAATAAACATCCCGGAGGATCTCACCGGATGCACGATCATTGTTCCACTCGGCACAATAAAAGAATAATCTGCGGAAACTGCAAGCGGTCCGCCGATGGAGTGGCTTCCTCCCAGAACCAGAGAGACCGTTGGTTTGCTTAAGGATGCGATCATTTCCGCGATCGCCAGCCCTGCCTCCACATCACCGCCCAGTGTATTGAGTAAAATCAAAACTCCATCCACTTCATCGTCATCCTCCACCTCTGCCAGTCTTGGAATCAAATGCTCATATTTGGTGGCTTTTGTGTTTCCGGAAACAGCCTCATGCCCTTCAATCTCTCCAATGATCGTCAGAAGCTGTATGTTCGCTTTGTGCCCGTTTCCATTCAGATTTAAGGTGCCGGTCTCCTTAATCTCTTCGTTTTTATCCAGACGTTGTTTTTGCTTCTCCTCATTTTCCATGATCTTCTACCTTCTTTTCTCTATTTTCAGGTCTGTACTTAGACAGCCGGATACTTTAGTATTCGATCAACCGCTCTTGTTTTATACGGAAAATGATGCTTTTTCACGCAAAAATGGTATGGATGCCTCTTGTATACATCCATACCATCTTGAATTAACGAAGTGCCTGCTCGACATCCGCAATAATATCTTCTATATTTTCAATTCCCACACTGAAACGAATCAGATCCGGCTGAACGCCTGCTTCTACCAGCTCTTTGTCATTCATCTGACGATGCGTATGGCTGGCAGGATGAAGAACACAGCTTCTGGCATCTGCTACATGTGTCACGATCGCTACCATTTTTAATCGATCCATCATCTCAACTGCAGCGTCTCTGCCGCCTTTGAGACCGAATGTGATGACACCGCAGGTTCCGTTTGGCATATATTTCTGCGCAAGATCATAATATTTATCTCCCGGAAGTGATGGACAGCGCACCCATGCCACCTTCTCATGATTTTTCAGATACTCTGCCACCTTAACTGCATTTTCACAATGGCGCGGCACTCTTAAATGCAGTGTCTCCAGTCCGATGTTTAACAGAAATGCATTCTGCGGTGACTGGATAGAGCCAAGATCTCTCATCAGCTGTGCAGTTGCTTTTGTAATATACGCACCTTTGCCAAATTTTTCTGTATATACAATTCCATGATACGTCTCATCCGGAGTTGTCAGTCCCGGGAATTTTTCTTTGTGTACTTCCCAGTCAAAATTTCCGCTGTCCACGATCGCACCGCCCACGCAAGCGGCATGTCCGTCCATATATTTTGTAGTAGAATGTGTCACAATATCCGCGCCCCATTCAAACGGACGGCAATTGATCGGTGTTGCAAATGTATTATCCACAATAAACGGCACCCCATGTGCATGTGCGGCATTTGCGAATTTTTCCAGATCCAGAACAACGAGGGCCGGATTGGCGATCGTCTCTCCAAATACTGCTTTTGTATTTTCCTGAAATGCTGCATCCAGCTCTTCCTGCGTACACTCAGGATCTACAAACGTAGCTTCTACACCCATTTTTTTGATCGTATGGGCATACAGATTGTAGGTACCTCCGTAAAGAGCAGATGCACAGACAATATGATCTCCCGCTTCCACGATATTCATAATCGCATAGAAATTAGCTGCCTGTCCGGATGATGTCAGCATTGCTGCCACTCCGCCTTCCAGATCACAGATTTTTGCAGCAACCGCATCATTGGTCGGATTCTGAAGTCTGGTATAAAAATAACCGGACTCCTCTAAGTCAAACAGACGCCCCATCTGTTCACTGCTTGTATATCGAAATGTTGTACTCTGATAAATAGGAAGAACTCTCGCCTCTCCATTACCCGGTTCATATCCGGATTGTATACATTTTGTCTCTGTTTTGTAATTACTCATTTTTCTCTCCTCCTACTGAATACAAATATTTCTTCTCCAGAGAACGAACCATCTTTGTGTACAATTCTCTGCATTCTTCTTGTTCGCCCGCTTCAATCAGGCGTACACACGGCTTTAAATACTTTTCCCAGATATCCGCATAAATTTCTGATGCGTCCGGACTGCGGTCAATCCGCTTTACGATTGTCGGAGCAATATTATAATACTCTTTTACAAGAATCTCTCCATCCTTTGTCCTCATCAGGTACTGATCTCTGTATTCTCTCAAAAGATTCAGTTCATAGCAGTCATCCGGCTTGTTCAGACTCTTACAGACAGCAGTTGTAATATAACAGAAAACTCCTTTTTTAAACCCATTCTCAATACTTGCAGCATCCGAGTGTCCGATTTTGCTGCCAGGCACCTTCTGATTCCATATCTCCACGATTGTCTCCGTAAATATCTTCGTCTGCGTACTCTGAATTTCCCCCATCAGCGGAACAAAAAAAGCTACCATAGCCATGTTGTGATCAATAACTGCCGCTTCTCTTTTTCGCTTGGAATCAATCTGAGAGAGCATCTCCGATGCATATTCCGGAACATACCCCGCAACTTCCTGCATACATTTTTCAGATTTTTCAATTGTTTCTTTCACACATTCCAGCAGTGTCTGATTTTCTTCTTTTAAAATTCCCATGTCTGACTGATATGTTTTCTTCTGAAATCCCCGTACTTTTTCTCTGGTTTTTTCATACAAAACAATCAAATCATTCTGTAAGCTATTCTGACTCATTGGCATTCCTCTTTTTGTTGTATTTCCTTTTATACCATTGTTCAGTATAGCATATCTGATACTGCATTTCAATTTTTTTGCATAAAGAAACAGGTCTGTTGGATTTCCAGATACCGACAGACCTGTTCTTTATCCTTATTTTGCGAGAGCATAAGGCTTTCTTTTGAAAATACTTTTTGCTTTTCCGTCTACATGAGTCTCCATTTTGGAGTAAACACGAACCATATCATATTTAATCCGTTTTGCACTTCTTCTTTCTTTTACCATAGTGATCCCTCCAAACCATTGATAAACAACTTCTGATTTTATTCTAATGTATGTTTATTATGGTTTCATTATCACTATTTAAAATCTATGTAAGGTGTGCTTACTCATCCCAGTTGTGGTACACGTCCTGAACATCATCATCCTCATCGAGAAGATCCAGTGTTTTCTGGATATTTTTGATATCCTCTTCACTTGTCAGCTCCACATAAGTCTGCGGGATCATTGTCACTTCCGCATCTGCCATGACGATTCCTGCTTCCTCTAATTTCAGGCGCACTTCACTGAAATCTTCCGGAGCAGTCAGAATCTCAAAACTCTCCTCTTCTTCTGAAAAATCTTCCGCCCCAAAGTCCAGAGCCATCATCATCAGTTCATCTGCATCCATATCGCAGTCTTCTTTTGCAACGATGATCTGTCCCTTTTCATCAAACATAAAAGAGACGCATCCCGGTGTTCCTACATTTCCGCTTCCTTTTGTGAATGCATTTCTTACGTTGGATGCAGTACGGTTCTTGTTGTCTGTCAGTGTCTTTACAATGATCGCTGTTCCGTTTGGCCCGTATCCCTCGTATGTGATGTGTTCGTAGTTGTCTCCCGAACCTTCTCCTGCCGCTTTCTTGATGTTTCTGTCGATCGTATCATTCGGCATATTATTTGCTTTTGCCTTTGCGATCACATCACGCAGACGGCTGTTGTTTGCCGGATCCGACCGCCGCCTTCTTTTACTGCAACTGCAAGCTCTCTACCAAGCTTCGTAAAGATCTTTCCCTTTGCTGCATCATTTTTCTCTTTTTTGTGCTTAATATTTGCAAATTTTGAATGTCCTGACATTGCTCAATTCTCCTTTTATCTCATAAACTCGTTGTTCCATTTTATCACTCTTTTTTCGTTCTGTAAGTTGTAACGCTGACATTTCCCGCCCATTTCCATTATGTAGGAAGTTCCAGGCTGATGCGGATCGCTTCATTGACTTCTTCCATAAATGTTCCGTCCACATGGCAGATATACTCCTTCAGCCGCTTTTTGTCCAATGTTCTGATCTGCTCCAGAAGTACCACTGAATTTTTCACAAGCCGGTATTTTTTTGCACTGATTTCAATGTGTGTAGGCAGCTTTGCTTTGTTCATTCTGGATGTGATCGCTGCACAGATCACTGTAGGACTGTGCTTATTTCCCACATCATTCTGGATAACCAGCACCGGCCGCACACCGCCCTGTTCTGAACCGATCACCGGACTTAAATCCGCATAATAAATATCCCCTCGTCTGACTGTCACGTTCTATTCACACTCCGATTCTTATACTTCAATTTTCTCCCCCTCAGGAAGTATACTTGAGTATTCCCGCTTTTATCGGATGTATTCAACTGACATTTATTTTTCCAAAAGGTTGCTTCCCTTATAAACCCGGGGAATTCTTTTTCCAAGACAGCAGACAAATTCATAATTGAAACGACCGCAGATCTCGCTAAGTTCCTCCACCGTGATCTCATCGTCTCCGTCTCTTCCGATCAGAACGACTTCATCCATAAATACAGTATCCGGAATATCAGTCACATCTACCATAAACTGATCCATACAGACACGTCCCAGTATCCGTGCTCTTTTCCCACGGATCAGGACTTCTCCGCGATTAGATAAGCCTCTCGCATAACCGTCCCCGTATCCTACCGGAATGGTAGCCACTTTCATTTTCTTATCTGCCGTAAAAGTCCCTCCGTAACTGATGGAAGCTCCCGGCTCTACTTCTTTCACAAAGCTGACGTGGCTGACCAGGCGAAGTGCCGGCTTTAAGTCCACAGTCTCTTTTTTTACTTCCTCTGACGGATACAGTCCGTACAACGCAATTCCCGCACGGACCAGATTTTGTTCCACTGTGGAAAATCAATGATTCCCGCGCTGTTATCGCAATGGTATTGCGAAATCGAAATCCCCCGCTTTTCAACCTCATTTCTCATCCATACAAATTTTCTGTACTGCTCTTCTGAAAATGTTTTATCCAGCTCATCTGCTTTTGCAAAATGCGTAAACATTCCTTCCAGGCATACATTTGGAAGTTTTTCAATCTGCCCGATCAGATCTGCGCTCTCCTCTGTTGCCGGAAATCCGAGCCGTTCCATCCCTGTATCGATCTTGATATGAAAATACGCTGTTTTCCCCAACTTTCGGGCAAGATTCGAAATCTCCTGTGCCATATCCAGTTGTGTATACTTGTGGCGCGCACCTCTTCTTTTATTCATTTCTTCATACTGATCCGGGAATATCACATCCCAGCACCATCGTCGGTTTTTGAATTCCCGCTCTGTGAAGCTCCACTGCTTCTTCCAGAGTCGCAGTCGCATAGCCCCATACATCCGGATCGTCATCCAGCATACAGGCAATCGGAACCGCACCATGTCCATATCCGTCTGTTTTCACTACGGCAATAAATTTTGCGCCTTCTCCAACCCTCTTTTTCATCTGTTCCATGTTATATGAAATTGCATCCAGATCAATCTCTGCATACACTCTGCTGTGTTTTTCCATCATTATCTCCCTTTCTGTCTTTTTGATACAAGCTGCGATCCCCTCTGTCAGATCTTCTGCCAGAACGCTGTAAGCGCCTCTCCTCTCCTCTGGCTGCATCTCCTCCACAGGCATGAAGATACACTCCCAGCACAGTCCCTTCATACACTTTCATATGCTGCGCCAGAAGCCCTGTGATCACTCCGGCAAGCACATCGCCGGAACCGGCCTTT
>ENA-OQDE01001160-OQDE01001160.1-human-gut-metagenome-genome-assembly--contig:-NODE-1160-length-10999-cov-1.469739_pt1 | contig 10999 bp, 14 predicted proteins | sample MGYA00242768_ERZ504595 | MGnify/ENA primary metagenome ERZ504595 (study PRJEB26092, sample SAMD00036307) | human gut metagenome | host: Homo sapiens | study: EMG produced TPA metagenomics assembly of...
ACGGAACTTACCTGATTGACGGGGGAAGCAGTGATGTCAAAGAAGTAGGAAAATACCGGATAGAACCTTTTTTGAAATCACAGGGGATTGGAACTTTAGACTATGTCTGATATCGCATGGAGACAGTGATCATTACAGTGGCGTTGAGGAGATGATCACAAGACAGGATGTGGGGGTAAGCATGAAAAACCTTGTGCTTCCGGCAACTTATCAACAAGATGAGGCATTAACAAAACTCGCGGCACTTGCAAAAAAAGCGGGAATAAGGGTGTTGGTAATTCGTCCCGGCATGAGACTTCAGGAAGGAGATCTTCAGGTGACCTGCATTCAACCGGAGGAGGAGTTCCCAGGGGAAATCGGAAATGCTTCCTCTATGGTGCTTGATATCAGTTATCAGAAGTTTGGCATGCTTTGCACAGGTGATGTAGAGGAAAAGGAGAGGAAATTTTGCTAGAACAGGTGGAAAAAAAGGTGTATTCGGTGCTAAAAGTGGCACATCACGGGTCAAAAAATTCGACTAAGGAAGAGCTTTTAGAGATAATTCAGCCAAATACTTCGCTGATCTCAGCCGGGAAAGGAAACCGATATGGGCATCCGCATAAAGAGACACTGGAGAGATTGAGCGCTATAGATAGTAGGTTTACAGCACAATCGAAAATGGGGCAATCACATTGAAAAGTGATGGAAATACGCTTTCGATTGTCGGATTTCATTGACATTTCAGAAGCTTGCATTTAGACTAAGAGAAGATAAAGTAGATGGAGTGTAGTGAATATGAAAAGTCTGAATGAAGATTTGAAAACCGGACAATTGAAACAGATATATCTTTTGTATGGCGAAGAGGCATATTTAAAAAAACAGTATAAAGACAAGCTGCACTATGCGATTGTTCCATCGGATGATACGATGAATTACGCATACTATGAAGGAAAAGGAATTAACGCGAAAGAAGTCATTGATCTTGCTGAGACGCTGCCGTTTTTTGCAGAGTGCAGATTGATTATTTTGGAAAACAGCGGATTTTTTAAGAATGCGTCTCCGGAACTTTCGGATTATATCAAGGAACTTCCGGAGACCACTTCTATGATTTTTGTCGAGAGTGAGATCGATAAGCGAGGAAAGCTTTATAAGGCGGTAAAAGATAAAGGAAGGGTCGTGGAGCTCGGACGGCAGGATGAGGCGACACTTCTTCGGTGGATTGCGGGGAGTGTGAGGCGCGAGAATAAGCAGATCACGGAGCAGGTAATTCGGTTCTTTTTGACAAAGGTTGGAACTGATATGGAGAATATCCAAAGGGAACTGGAAAAATTATTCTGCTATACACTAGACAAGTCGGAGATTACTGCACAGGATGTGGAAGAGATCTGTACGACACAGATTACAAATCAGATCTTTGATATGGTCAATGCAGTTGCAGAAAAGCAGCAGAGAAAGGCGCTTGATTATTATTATGATCTAGTAGCGCTGAAAGAGCCGCCGATGCGGATTTTGTTCTTGTTGACCAGACAGTTTCGACTGCTTTTGGAAGTTAAGGACATGGACAAAAGAGGATATCCACGAAAAGAGATTGCATCAAAAGTGGGATTGCATCCATTTGTAGTGGGAAAATATCAGGAGCAGGCAAGGGCATTTTCAAGCAAGGCACTTCGTGAAATTATTGAAGACAGCGTGGATATGGAAGAGGCTGTCAAGACGGGGCGGCTGAGTGATATGCTTGGGGTAGAGCTGTTTATAATGAAGTATTCCGCAAAATAATGTTTTTATAGTGGAATCCCGTTTGAAATTACGTTATAATAAAAAATTGTGAGAAAGTAATAGTTGGAGGAATAACAGTGGCAGGAATAGATCAGAGTAAAATACGAAATTTTTTGTATTATTGCGCATATTGACCATGGAAAGTCAACATTGGCAGACCGGATCATTGAGAAGACCGGATTATTGACAAGCCGTGAGATGCAGTCTCAGGTGCTTGATAACATGGAATTGGAACGTGAGCGTGGAATTACGATAAAAGCACAGACGGTTCGTATTGTATATAAGGCAAAAGATGGTGAAGAATATATATTTAATTTAATTGATACTCCGGGGCATGTGGATTTCAATTATGAAGTTTCCCGAAGCCTTGCGGCGTGTGACGGGGCGATTCTTGTCGTGGATGCGGCACAGGGAGTAGAGGCGCAGACATTGGCAAATGTATATCTGGCATTGGATCATGATTTGGATGTTGTGCCGGTGATTAATAAGATCGACCTTCCAAGTGCGGATCCGGAACGGGTGATAGAAGAGATTGAGGATGTCATCGGAATCGAGGCGGAAGATGCACCGCGTATTTCTGCAAAAACAGGATTGAATATCGAAGATGTACTAGAGCAGATCGTGGCAAAGATTCCGGCGCCGACGGGAGATCCGAAGGCTCCGCTTCAGGCGTTGATTTTTGACTCTCTGTATGATTCCTATAAGGGAGTTATTGTCTTTTGCCGTATCAAAGAAGGAACGGTGAAAAAAGGGACATCGATTCAGATGATGGCGACAGGAGCGAAGGCAGAAGTCGTGGAAGTTGGGTATTTTGGAGCGGGACAGTTCATTCCTTGCGAGGAATTAAGTGCGGGAATGGTTGGATATATTACCGCCAGTTTGAAAAATGTGAAAGATACTCGTGTTGGTGATACCGTGACAGATGCGAACAGACCTTGTAAAGAGCCTCTTCCGGGATATAAAAAGGTGCAGCCGATGGTATACTGCGGACTCTATCCGGCAGATGGGGCGAAATATCAGGATCTGAGAGATGCGCTGGAAAAACTGCAGCTCAATGACGCCGCACTTCAGTTTGAGCCGGAGACATCGATTGCTCTTGGATTTGGGTTCCGTTGTGGCTTCTTAGGATTGCTGCATTTGGAAATTATTCAGGAAAGACTGGAAAGAGAGTATAATCTGGATCTTGTTACAACAGCTCCGGGAGTTGTGTATAAAGTGCATAAAACGAATGGAGAAGTGATTGACCTTACCAATCCGTCAAATCTTCCAGATCCGTCTGAAATTGACTATATGGAAGAGCCTATGGTAAAGGCAGAAATCATGGTAACTACAGAGTTTATCGGACCAATTATGGACTTGTGTCAGGAAAGAAGAGGACAGTATCAGGGAATGGAATACATGGAAACTACTCGTGCTCTTCTTCATTATCATCTGCCGCTGAATGAAATTATTTATGATTTCTTCGATGCTTTAAAATCACGTTCCAGAGGATATGCTTCTTTTGATTATGAGATGCTGGGCTATGAGCAGAGTGATTTGGTAAAACTGGATATTCTGGTAAATAAAGAAGAAGTGGATGCCTTATCCTTTATTGTATTTGCAGGTTCTGCTTACGAGAGAGGACGCAAAATGTGTGAGAAACTTAAAGAAGAAATTCCAAGGCAGCTTTTTGAAATTCCAATTCAGGCAGCAGTGGGAAGTAAAATTATTGCCAGAGAAACTGTAAAAGCAATGCGTAAAGACGTATTGGCAAAATGTTACGGTGGTGATATTTCCCGTAAGAGAAAACTTCTGGAAAAACAGAAGGAAGGTAAGAAACGTATGCGCCAGATTGGAAATGTAGAAATCCCACAGAAAGCTTTATGAGTGTATTAAAATTAGATGATAAATAAGAGATTGGGGAAGGTATTGTATGAAAAAAGATTTGGGACTTTATATTCATATTCCTTTTTGTGTAAGGAAGTGTGAATACTGTGATTTCCTTTCCTGGAGTGCGGGAGAGGAAGAACGGGAGCAGTATGTAGAGGCACTGCTTTTGGAGATTGAAAGTTATAGGGAATTTGCAAAAGGATATCGTGTATCAACTGTATTTATTGGGGGAGGCACACCATCTGTTCTTTTACCGAAGCAGATGGAGCGTATTCTTCAGAAAGTTTATGAAGTATTTGAATTAGAGAAAAGACCGGAGATTACCATAGAGATAAACCCAGGAACAGTAAATGAAGAAAAATTACAGTGCTATAAGGAAAACGGAGTGAACCGTTTGAGCATGGGACTGCAATCAGTAAATAATGAAAAACTCAGACTTTTGGGCAGAATTCATACCTATCAGGATTTTGTGGGAAGTTATGAACTGGCAAGAAAAGTTGGATTTGATAACATCAGTTTGGATTTGATTTCTTCCATACCGGGGCAGACTTTGCAGGATTGGAAAAAAGAATTAGAAACAGCAGTAGCGCAAAAACCAGAACATATTTCTGTGTATCAGCTTATTATTGAAGAAGGTACTCCTTTTTATGAAAAGTATGTAGAGCATCCTGAACTTTTGCCTGATGAAGAGACAAGCAGAGAAATTTATCTTTGGACAGGTAAATTTTTAAAAGAAGCCGGTTATGAGCAGTATGAAATTTCTAATTATACAAAACCGGGTAAGGAATCCAGACATAATCTGAAATATTGGGAACGTGGGGACTATTTAGGCTTAGGCTTAGGTGCTGCGTCTATGGTGCGGAATATTCGTATGAGCAATACAAAAGATATGAAAACATATTTGGAGCGCTGTACTCAGCCGAAGACCATGCGGGAAGACGTTCAGTTTTTGGAAGAACCACGTCAGATGGAAGAATTTATGTTTTTGGGACTTCGTAAGACAAGAGGTGTTTCTAAAAAGGAATTTAGACGTACTTTTGGCAGAGAGATGGATATGTTTATGAAAAAGCTTTACATAAATGTCTGGAAAATGGTATGCTGCTGGAACATAAAGACAGAATTTTTCTTTCAGAAGAAGGAACTCTTTTAAGTAATATGGTTTTGTCAGAATTTTTGTTTGATTTGTAAATAAGTTTATGGAATTTTAATAAAGTTTAATTCTTTTGTTCTGGATTTTTGTGTTTTTCTGTGGCAGAATAAGAACAGAAAAAACAGGGGAGGAATGGTATGAATATTTTGTTTTTTCTTACCCCCAAAGTAGACGTTGCATATATTTATGATACTTTTAGTCTTAGACAAGTATTGGAAAAAATGGAATATCATAAATATTCATGTATTCCGATTATTAATGAGCGGGGAAAATATACAGGTACGATTACGGAAGGTGACCTGTTATGGGGATTAAAGAATAGGGCTGATTTAAATTTAAAAGGTGCGGAGGAAGTTCCGATTACTTCCTTTGAAAGAAGAACAGATTATAAACCGATACGTGTGGACTCAGATATGGAGGATTTGCTTGATAAAGCAATGAGGCAGAATTTTGTTCCGGTGGTAGATGATCAGAAAAATTTTATTGGGATTGTTACCAGACGGGATATTATGCAGTATATTTGTTCCTCATGTAAAAGAGAAGATACGAAAGAGAAAGAAACTGCCGGCGTTTAAGGTGCCGGCAGTTTTCTGCGTTGTGCCTATTAAAAAAAGAAATAGAACAAATGTTTGCAAAGAGCGAAAACGGTGTGGTATAATATTTGCACGAGGTGCAAATCAAGTTTATAGATATATAGATATACGGAAGAAAGGGAGAATTATGGCAGTAAAAATGCAGGCAAGACAGTTTATAAAAATACGCGGTGCAAATGAAAATAATCTGAAAAATCTTGATGTGGATATTCCAAGAAATGAAATGGTCGTGCTTACAGGACTTAGCGGTTCTGGAAAGAGTTCTCTGGCATTTGATACAATTTATGCAGAAGGGCAGAGAAGATATATGGAGTCTTTGTCTTCCTATGCCCGTCAATTTTTAGGACAGATGGAAAAGCCTGATGTAGAGAGTATAGAGGGTCTTTCTCCTGCAATTTCCATAGATCAGAAATCAACAAATCGAAATCCTCGTTCCACAGTAGGAACGGTTGACAGAGATTTATGATTATTCCGTCTGTTGTATGCAAGAATTGGAATTCCACATTGTCCGAAATGCGGCAGAGAAATTAAAAACAGACCGTAGACAGATGGTGGACCATATTATGGGGATGCCGGAACGAACGAAAATACAGCTTTTGGCTCCGGTGGTGAGAGGTCGTAAGGGAACTCACGCAAAGCTGTTTGAACAGGCGAGAAAAAGCGGATATGTTCGTGTTTTGGTAGATGGTAATTTATATGAATTAAATGAAGAAATCAAGCTGGATAAAAATATCAAGCATAATATAGAGATTATTGTAGACCGTTTAATTGTAAAGACGGGAATTGAAAAACGACTGACAGACTCCATTGAAACTGTACTTAATCTGGCTGAAGGAAGACTGGTGTAGATACTATGGACGGAAATTATGTGAATTTCAGCCAAAGCTTTGCCTGTCCGGACTGTGGGATTAGTATTGATGAAATTGAACCAAGGAGTTTTTCTTTTAACAATCCTTTTGGAGCATGTCCTTCTTGTTTTGGTCTGGGTTATCGCATGGAATTTGATGTGGATTTGATGATACCGGACAGAAGCCTTAGTATTTCTCAAGGAGCAATTACGGTAATGGGATGGCAGTCCTGTGCAGATAAAGGAAGCTTTACCAGAGCGATTTTAGATGCCCTGGCAAAGGAATATCATTTTGATTTAGATACACCTTTTGAGGAGTATTCTCAGGAAGTACAGAATATTTTAATTCATGGAACAAACGGAAAAGAAGTGAAAGTGCATTATAAAGGACAGCGAGGAGAAGGCGTTTATGATGTAGCTTTTGAAGGGATTGTAAAGAATGTGGAACGGCGATATAGGGAAACCGGTTCAGAGACCATGAAACAGGAATACGAGTCTTTTATGCGTATTACTCCATGTCCCTCCTGTAAAGGTCAGAGGCTGAAACCGGAAGCTTTGGCAGTGACTGTGGAGACAAAAATATTTATGAGGTTACTTCTATGTCAATCAGCAGTCTATATGAAGTTTTTTAGAGGAGTTAAAGCTTTCAGAAACACAGCAGCTTATTGGCGAACAGGTATTAAAAGAGATTAAAGCAAGAGTGGGATTTCTGGTAAATGTAGGTTTGGATTATCTGACTTTGGCAAGGGCGACAGGAACACTTTCAGGAGGAGAAGCTCAGCGTATTCGTCTGGCAACTCAGATTGGTTCCGGTCTGGTAGGCGTTGCGTATATTTTAGATGAACCAAGTATTGGACTTCATCAGAGAGACAATGATAAGCTTTTGGGAACATTAAAGCATTTGCGGGATTTGGGAAATACTCTGATAGTGGTGGAACATGATGAGGATACTATGCGTGCAGCAGACTGTATCGTAGATATCGGACCCGGTGCAGGAGAGCATGGCGGTCAGCTGGTCGCAATTGGAACAGCAGAAGAAATTATGCAAAATCCAAATTCTATTACAGGACAGTATTTAAGCGGCAAAATTAAAATTCCGGTTCCGGAAGTAAGAAGGAAGCCAACAGGATTTCTTACAATTCGAAAAGCGGCAGAAAATAATTTAAAGAATATCGATGTAAAAATTCCTCTGGGAGTGATGACTTGTGTAACAGGTGTTTCCGGTTCCGGAAAGAGTTCTCTTGTAAATGAAATTTTATATAAGAGTCTGGCGAGAAAGTTAAATCGTGCAAGAATAATTCCGGGAAAACACAAGTGTATCGAAGGAGTAGAACAGTTAGATAAGGTAATTGACATTGACCAGTCACCGATTGGAAGAACACCTCGTTCCAATCCTGCAACTTACACAGGTGTGTTTGACCAAATTCGAGATCTTTTTGCAGCTACGGCAGATGCAAAAGCAAGAGGATATAAAAAGGGCAGATTTAGTTTTAACGTAAAGGGTGGAAGATGTGAAGCCTGTAGTGGTGACGGTATTTTAAAAATTGAGATGCATTTTTTACCGGATGTATATGTACCATGTGAAGTATGCCAGGGGAAAAGATATAACAGGGAAACACTGGAAGTAAAATATAAGGGAAAAAGCATTTACGATGTACTGAATATGACAGTAGAGGAGGCGCTGGCTTTCTTTGATCATGTTCCGTCTATTAAGAGAAAAATTCAGACCTTGTACGATGTAGGTTTATCCTATATTCGTTTGGGACAGCCTTCCACAGAACTTTCAGGAGGAGAGGCACAGAGGATTAAACTTGCTACGGAGCTGAGCAAAAGAAGTACAGGAAAGACGATTTATATTTTAGATGAGCCTACAACAGGGCTGCATTTTGCAGATGTGCATAAGCTGATTGAAATCCTTCAGAGACTTTCCGAAGGCGGAAATACTGTTGTAGTAATTGAACATAATTTAGATGTAATTAAAACAGCAGATTATATTATTGATATAGGCCAGAAGGAGGAGATAAGGAGGAACTGTAGTTGCCAAAGGAACTCCAGAGGAAATTGCATCAAATCCTGCATCTTATACAGGTCAATATGTGTCAAAATATTTGAGATGATTGCCCCTTTTCAATAGAGGGGAAGTTGTATATAATGAAGTAGAGCCAAGACAAAGGTCTTAGGAAAGGGGTAAATGAATGGCAGCATCAGACATTGGAATTGATTTGGGAACAGCCAGTATCCTTGTTTATGCAAAGGGTAAGGGAATTGTTTTAAAAGAACCATCAGTAGTTGCATACGATAAAGATAATAATAAAATACGGGCAGTGGGCGAGGAAGCCCGCCAGATGATAGGACGCACACCTGGAAATATTGTGGCAGTACGCCCTTTAAGACAAGGGGTTATTTCTGACTATGAAGTTACAGAGAAAATGCTGAAATATTTTATTTCCAAGGCAATCGGAAAACGAGCATTTCGAAAACCACGTATTAGTATATGTGCGCCAAGTGGTATTACAGAGGTGGAGAAAAAAGCAGTAGAAGAAGCTACTTATCAGGCAGGTGCCAGAGAGGTGCATATTATAGAAGAACCTATTGCAGCAGCCATTGGTGCAGGCATTGATATTACAATACCTTTCGGAAATATGATTGTGGATATTGGAGGGGGAACAACAGATGTAGCAGTGATTTCTTTGGGTGGTACAGTGGTTTCTACTTCAATTAAACTTGCAGGAGACGATTTTGATGATGCAATTATGCGTCATGTGAGGAAAAAACACAATCTGATGATTGGAGAGAGAACAGCGGAAGATATTAAAATACAGATTGGAACAGTATACTCATCCCTCAGCCAAAGAGCATGGAAGTAAAAGGGCGTGATACGATTACAGGATTACCTAAGAGCGTTACGCTTACTTCAGAGGAAATTAAAGAGGCTTTACGGGATGCTACAACTCAGATCATGGAGACCATTCACAGTGTATTAGAGAAAACACCGCCTGAACTGGCAGCAGATGTGCAGAAAGAGGTATTGTTCTGACTGGTGGAGGCGCTTTGCTGGGTGGTTTGGAAGAACTGATTGAAGAAGAAACTGGAATTAATACCATTGTGGCAGATAATCCGGCACAGGTAGTAGCCATAGGAACAGGTCAGTACATGGAAATGATGAGTAAAATGAATGGAAAATTATAGAAATACAGTGAGGAAAAAATGTGGAAGAAACGATTGAAGGATATGTAGAGCATATCATATATCGAAATCAGGAAAATGGATATACTGTAGCAAATCTTGTTGTAGAAGAAACAGAGATTACCTGTGTGGGGATTTTTCAGTACTTGAATGAAGGTGAGACAATAAAAGCCAAAGGAGTATACAAGGAACACCCTTCTTATGGGCAACAGTTTTCTGTATCTTCTTATGAAATTGTCATTCCACAGGACTCTCTGGCAATGGAGAGATATTTGGGTTCAGGGGCTATACGTGGTATCGGAGCTGCTTTGGCCGCAAGAATTGTACGTCATTTCGGTGATGATACTTACGGATTATTGAGACAGAACCCGAACGTCTGGCAGAGGTAAAAGGAATTAGTGAACGTAAAGCAAGGGAAATCGCAGAGCAGGTAGAAGATAAGGCAGATATGAGAAAAGCTATGATGTTTTTACAGCAGTATGGGATTTCTCAGACGTTAGGCGCTAAGATTTACCAGCAGTATAAACAAGATATGTATCGGATTTTGAAAGAAAATCCATATAAAATGGCAGAGGATATTTCCGGTGTGGGATTTAAAATTGCAGATGAAATTGCAGCTCGCATCGGTATCCATACAGATTCCGATTATCGTATCCGAAGCGGTCTTTTATACATATTACTTTTAGCAACAGCAGAAGGACACGTATATCTTCCTAAAAAGGTTCTTCGGGCAAGAGCAGAAAAGCTTTTGGGTGTTCAGGCAGATTATATGGAAAAACATATTGTGGATTTAGCCATTGATCGAAAAGTTGTTGTAAAAGAAATTATGGACGAATTTAAAGGTGAAAAAGAGCAGATTGTTTATGCAAGTCAATATTATCAAATTGAATTGCATACTGCTCAGATGCTTCATGAACTAAATTTGAAAGATACGGTAGATGAAGAAGTAATTGCAGAAAAATTCGAAGATTCAAAAGGCAGAGAAAATTGAGTTGGATCAGATGCAGCAGCAGGCGATTGTGGAAGCTGTGAGAAATGGGCTGTTAGTGATTACAGGAGGGCCGGGAACAGGAAAAACTACTACGATCAATGGGATTATCCGTTATTTCGAAATGGAAGGATTGGATATTTGTCTTGCAGCACCTACAGGAAGAGCAGCAAAACGTATGACGGAAACCACAGGGTATGAGGCAAAAACCATTCATAGAATGTTGGAACTACAGGAGCTCCTGAAGAAAAGTCGGGAAGCGTTCATTTCGAAAGAAATGCCCAAAATCCTTTAGAAGCGGATGTCATTATTATTGATGAAATGTCTATGGTAGATATTTTTCTTATGCATGCACTGCTGTCAGCAGTAGTAGCAGGAACAAGGCTGATTTTGGTAGGTGATGTGAACCAGCTTCCAAGTGTGGGACCGGGAAGTGTATTAAAGGATATTATCGCATCAGGAGAATTTCCGGTTGTAGAGTTGGTAAAGATTTTCCGTCAGGCATCTCAAAGTGATATTGTTGTAAATGCACATAAAATTAATCAAGGTGTACCGGTGAGTTTGGACAATAAAAGTATGGACTTTTTCTTTTTGAAACGATATGATGCAAA
>ENA-OQDE01001161-OQDE01001161.1-human-gut-metagenome-genome-assembly--contig:-NODE-1161-length-10984-cov-1.757484_pt1 | contig 10984 bp, 13 predicted proteins | sample MGYA00242768_ERZ504595 | MGnify/ENA primary metagenome ERZ504595 (study PRJEB26092, sample SAMD00036307) | human gut metagenome | host: Homo sapiens | study: EMG produced TPA metagenomics assembly of...
CTCGGGCAGCATCGCTATCCGGTGACCGCCGTTGGCAGCGTGGCGGAAGACAACCTTCGCGAACTGGGTCATGTCACCCTGCGCTTCGATGGTTTAAACGAAGCGGAATTTCCGGGCACTGTCCATGTGGCAGGCCCTGTACCCGACGATATCGCGCCGGGATCGGTTTTGAAGTTTGAATCTGTTAAGGAGTAAAAAATGAATCAGGTTGCCGTTGTCATCGGTGGTGGGCAAACCTTAGGCGCGTTCCTGTGCCACGGTCTGGCTGCCGAGGGGTATCGCGTCGCGGTTGTCGATATTCAGAGCGACAAAGCCGCAAATGTGGCACAAGAAATTAACGCCGAATATGGTGAAGGTATGGCGTACGGTTTTGGTGCTGACGCCACCAGTGAGCAAAGCGTTCTGGCGCTCTCTCGTGGGGTAGATGAAATCTTTGGTCGCGTGGATTTGCTGGTCTACAGCGCCGGAATAGCAAAAGCAGCCTTTATCAGCGACTTCCAGCTCGGCGATTTTGACCGTTCGCTACAGGTGAATCTGGTGGGTTATTTCCTGTGTGCGCGTGAATTTTCGCGTTTGATGATCCGCGACGGGATTCAGGGGCGCATTATTCAGATCAACTCGAAATCCGGCAAAGTGGGCAGCAAACACAACTCTGGCTACAGCGCAGCGAAATTTGGTGGCGTAGGGCTGACTCAATCACTGGCGCTGGATCTGGCGGAGTACGGCATTACGGTGCATTCACTGATGCTCGGTAATCTGCTGAAATCGCCGATGTTTCAGTCGCTATTGCCACAATATGACGACCAAGCTGGGTATCAAACCGGATCAAGTCGAGCAGTATTACATCGATAAAGTACCGCTCAAACGCGGCTGCGATTATCAGGATGTGCTGAATATGCTGCTGTTCTACGCCAGTCCTAAGGCGTCGTACTGCACTGGTCAGTCGATCAATGTCACCGGCGGTCAGGTGATGTTCTGATCAACAGCGGAGATCTTTTAAGGATCTCGCGCGACTAATAGAATGCCTGATGCGCTACGCTTATCAGCCTACAAGACTTCCGCCACTACATTACGGAGAAGTTATGGTATCCGCACTCATCACCGTCGCCGTTATCGCCTGGTGTGCGCAACTGGCCTTAGGCGGTTGGCAAATTTCTCGTTTTAACCGTGCCTTCGACACACTATGCCAGCAAGGGCGGGTTGGCGTGGGCCGTTCCAGCGGGCGCTTTAAACCGCGGGTCGTGGTCGCCATCGCCCTGGACGATCAGCAGCGCATCGTCGACACCTTGTTTATGAAAGGACTGACCGTCTTCGCCCGACCGCAAAAAATTCCCGCAATTACCGGTATGCATGCGGGTGATTTACAGCCCGATGTGATCTTTCCCCATGATCCACTATCACAGAATGCTCTATCATTGGCGCTTAAACTGAAACGTGGATAATTTCGTTGTGAATGTTACTTGCTTGCGAAGTTATCATTTTGAAACCTAAACCAGGTAATCACGCCCATGAAACCTCGTCAGCGTCAGGCCGCCATTCTGGAGTATCTGCAAAAGCAGGGTAAATGCTCGGTTGAAGAATTGGCGCAATACTTTGACACCACAGGCACAACCATTCGCAAAGATCTGGTCATTCTGGAACATGCCGGAACCGTCATTCGTACTTATGGCGGAGTGGTGTTGAATAAAGAGGAATCCGATCCGCCTATCGATCATAAAACACTCATCAACACCCACAAGAAAGAGCTGATTGCAGAAGCTGCCGTTAGTTTTATCCATGATGGCGATTCGATCATTCTTGATGCTGGCAGTACCGTTTTGCAGATGGTTCCCCTGCTCTCGCGCTTTAATAACATCACAGTGATGACCAACAGCCTGCATATCGTCAATGCGCTATCCGAACTGGATAACGAACAAACTATCCTGATGCCAGGCGGAACATTTCGTAAAAAATCGGCCTCATTTCACGGGCAACTGGCAGAGAATGCTTCGAGCATTTCACCTTCGATAAATTGTTTATGGGCACCGACGGCATCGATCTCAATGCGGGCGTAACCACGTTCAACGAGGTTTATACCGTCAGTAAGGCAATGTGCAATGCCGCGCGCGAAGTGATTTTGATGGCGGACTCATCAAAGTTTGGCCGTAAAAGCCCCAACGTAGTTTGCAGTCTTGAAAGCGTCGATAAGCTAATTACCGACGCAGGTATCGATCCAGCGTTTCGTCAGGCGCTGGAAAAGAAAGGGATCGATGTGATCATAACCGGAGAGAGCAATGAGTGAAGCACTACTGAACGCGGGACGTCAGACGTTAATGCTGGAGTTGCAGGAAGCAAGCCGTTTACCGGAACGTCTGGGCGATGATTTTGTTCGCGCCGCCAATATCATCCTGCACTGCGAAGGTCAAAGTGGTGGTTTCGGGAATTGGCAAATCGGGCCACATTGGTAAGAAAATCGCCGCAACACTTGCCAGTACCGGCACACCGGCTTTTTTGTCCATCCGGCAGAGGCATTGCACGGCGACCTGGGATGATCGAAAGCCGCGATGTGATGCTGTTTATCTCTTACTCCGGTGGCGCGAAGGAACTGGATCTGATTATTCCGCGTCTGGAAGATAAATCTATCGCGCTGCTGGCGATGACCGGCAAACCGACGTCACCGCTGGGCCTGGCGGCGAAAGCGGTGCTGGATATCTCCGTAGAACGCGAAGCCTGCCCGATGCACTTGCGCCGACCTCCAGCACCGTGAATACCTGATGATGGGTGACGCGCTGGCGATGGCGGTCATGCAGGCGCGCGGATTTAATGAAGAAGATTTTGCCCGCTCCCACCCTGCTGGAGCACTGGGCGCTCGCTTGCTGAACAAAGTGCATCATCTTATGCGTCGTGACGATGCCATCCCGCAGGTGGCATTAACCGCCAGCGTGATGGACGCGATGCTGGAACTCAGCCGCACTGGTCTGGGGCTGGTGGCGGTATGTAACGCTCAACAACAGGTACAAGGCGTCTTTACCGACGGCGATTTACGTCGCTGGCTGGTTGGCGGCGGCGCACTCACCACGCCAGTCAATGAAGCGATGACTGTCGGCGGCACTACGTTGCAATCGCAAAGCCGTGCCATCGACGCCAAAGAAATCCTGATGAAACGCAAAATCACCGCCGCACCGGTAGTGGATGAAAACGGCAAACTCACCGGCGCAATTAACCTGCAGGATTTCTATCAGGCCGGGATTATTTAATCCTTCAGCCCAGACGTTTCGCCAGCCGATGCAGGTTGCGACGTCGGTTTCCAGCATCCGCGCACAGGCGGCCCAGTTGTGATGATTTTGCGCCAGTGCCTGACGAATGGTTTCACGCTGGAACGCTTCTGTCGCTTCACGCAGGTTTTGCTTAACAACGGGCACCGCCGCCGCTTCTGGCGGCGGCAACGTCACCTCAGGAAAAGCAAATGTTGCGCCTCAAGAATCACTTCATCGCCGCTGCGGGTTGCTCTCGCCAGCACTACCGCCCGATGAATAGCATGTTCCAGTTCACGAACGTTCCCCGGAAAATTGTAGTGTTGCAGTAAATTTCGCGCTCCGGCACTTAATACCACGCGGGAGAGCCCCAGCCGCAAACGACACTGCTCGCAGAAATACCCCGCCAGCAGAATGACATCATCGCCCCGCTCACGCAGCGGCGGCACCGAAAGTGGAAACACGCTCAGGCGATGAAACAAATCGGCGCGGAATCGCCCTGCCAGCACCTCTTCGCGTAAGTCGCGGTTAGTCGCCGCCAGCACGCGCACATCGACCCGCAAACTACGGTCATCGCCAACGCGCTGAATATCGCCATACTGCAACACCCTCAGCAGCTTGGCCTGCAATGCCAACGACAACTCGCCGATCTCATCCAGAAACAGCGTGCCGTTATCCGCCATTTCAAACTTCCCGCTGCGGTTACTAATAGCGCCAGTAAACGCTCCTTTCACATGCCCGAACAACTCACTTTCCGCCACACTTTCCGGCAGTGCGGCACAGTTGAGATAGACCAGCGGATTCACCGCCCGTGGCGAGGCTTCATGAATCGCTTTCGCCACCAGCTCCTTACCGGTTCCAGTCTCACCGCTGATCAGGACGTTGAGATCGGACGCCGCCACAATCTCAATCTCTTTTTTCAGTTGCGTCATGCCAGGGGACAAGCCAATCATCTGCGTCTGTTTCACCGCTTCAAACGGCGTGGCATCGCCTGGCAACATATTCTGGCTTTCCAGTTGCTCAATCAGCAACGCATTGCTTAACGCTCCCGCCGCCAGCGCGGCAATCAGGCGTAACTCTTCGTCACTGAAAACATCGAACTGATCGGGCTGCATCCCGTCGAGCGTCAATGCGCCGATCAGGTTTTGCCCGGCAAACAATGGCAGACCAACGCAGGCGTGAACCTTCAGACTCTCCTGCCCGGGAATCAAACCGTCATAGGGATCGGGCAATTCGCTGTCTGCGGGAAAGCGCACCACGTCCCCGGCGCGGGCAATCGCTTCCAGCCGTGGATGCCCTTCCAGCGCAAAGCGTCTACCAAGTACATCCTTCGCCAGCCCGTCGATGGCAAGCGGAATAAACTGCCGCGAGTCGTAACGTAGCAACGCAGACGCATCGCACTCCAGCACCTGACGCAGCGTGGTGATCAGGCGCTGAAAACGATCCTGATGACCAATCCCACGCTGCAATTCGATGGCGATATTCGCCAGCACATCAACGGAAAAACTCATCTTTGCCTCACTGTCAATTTGACTATAGATATTGTCATATCGACCATTTTATTAATAGTCATTTTGATACTCATTAATGAGCATACTTTTATTTATAGAGTAAAAACAATCAGATAAAAAACTGGCACGCAATCTGCAATTAGCAAGACATCTTTTTAGAACACGCTGAATAAATTGAGGTTGCTATGTCTATTGTGGTGAAAAATAACATTCATTGGGTTGGTCAACGTGACTGGGAAGTGCGTGATTTTCACGGCACGGAATATAAAACGCTGCGCGGCAGCAGTTACAACAGCTACCTCATCCGCGAAGAAAAAAACGTGCTGATCGACACCGTCGACCATAAATTCAGCCGCGAATTTGTGCAGAACCTGCGTAATGAAATCGATCTGGCGGATATCGATTACATCGTGATTAACCATGCAGAAGAGGACCACGCTGGGGCGCTGACCGAACTGATGGCGCAAATTCCCGATACGCGATTTACTGTACTGCCAACGCTATCGACTCGATAAATGGTCATCACCATCATCCGGAGTGGAATTTTAATGTGGTGAAAACTGGCGACACGCTGGATATCGGCAACGGCAAACAGCTCATTTTTGTCGAAACACCAATGCTGCACTGGCCGGACAGCATGATGACTTACCTGACAGGCGACGCGGTGCTGTTCAGTAACGATGCTTTCGGTCAGCACTACTGCGACGAGCATCTGTTCAACGATGAAGTGGATCAGACGGAGCTTTTCGAGCAGTGCCAGCGTTACTACGCCAATATCCTGACGCCGTTCAGCCGCCTGGTAACGCCGAAAATTACCGAGATCCTGGGCTTTAACTTACCAGTCGATATGATATCGACCTCTCACGGCGTGGTATGGCGCGATAACCCGACGCAAATTGTCGAGCTGTACCTGAAATGGGCGGCAGATTATCAGGAAGACAGAATCACCATTTTCTACGACACCATGTCGAATAATACCCGCATGATGGCCGATGCTATCGCCCAGGGTATTGCGGAAACCGATCCACGCGTGGCGGTGAAAATTTTCAACGTCGCCCGAAGCGATAAAAACGAAATCCTGACCAATGTCTTCCGCTCAAAAGGCGTGCTGGTCGGCACTTCTACGATGAATAATGTGATGATGCCGAAAATCGCCGGGCTGGTGGAGGAGATGACTGGTTTACGCTTCCGTAACAAACGCGCCAGCGCTTTCGGATCTCACGGTTGGAGCGGCGGTGCGGTGGATCGTCTTTCCACACGCCTGCAGGATGCAGGTTTCGAAATGTCGCTTAGCCTGAAAGCCAAATGGCGACCGGACCAGGACGCGCTGGAGTTATGCCGTGAACACGGTCGTGAAATTGCCCGTCAGTGGGCGCTCGCGCCGCTGCCGCAGAGCACGGTGAATACGGTAGTTAAAGAAGAAACCTCTGCCACCACGACGGCTGACCTCGGCCCACGGATGCAGTGCAGCGTCTGCCAGTGGATTTACGATCCGGCAAAAGGCGAGCCAATGCAGGACGTTGCGCCAGGAACGCCGTGGAGTGAAGTCCCGGACAACTTCCTCTGCCCGGAATGCTCTCTCGGCAAAGACGTCTTGACGAACTGGCATCGGAGGCAAAATGAGCAAAGGCATTGTGATCATTGGTTCGGGCTTCGCCGCCCGCCAACTGGTGAAAAATATTCGCAAACAGGACGCCAGTATTCCATTAACCTGATTGCCGCCGACAGCATGGATGAGTACAACAAACCTGACCTCAGCCATGTTATCAGTCAGGGGCAACGTGCCGACGACCTTACCCGCCAGACGGCTGGTGAATTTGCCGAGCAGTTTAATCTGCGCCTGTTTCCGCACACCTGGGTAACGGATATCGATGCCGAAGCCCATGTGGTGAAAAGTCAGAATAATCAGTGGCAATACGACAAGTTAGTGCTGGCAACCGGTGCCAGCGCCTTTGTCCCGCCAGTGCCCGGTCGTGAGTTAATGCTGACGTTAAATAGTCAGCAAGAGTATCGCGCCTGTGAAACACAACTGCGGGATGCCCGACGCGTGTTGATTGTTGGCGGTGGTTTAATTGGTAGCGAACTGGCGATGGATTTTTGTCGTGCAGGCAAAGCGGTCACGCTAATCGACAACGCTGCCAGTATTCTGGCGTCGTTAATGCCACCGGAAGTAAGCAGCCGCTTGCAGCATCGGTTGACGGAGATGGGCGTTCATCTGCTGTTGAAATCTCAGTTGCAGGGACTGGAAAAAACAGATTCTGGCATTCTGGCAACGCTGGACCGCCAGCGCTGCATTGAAGTGGATGCGGTAATTGCCGCAACCGGACTGCGCCCGGAAACCGCCCTGGCACGACGCGCCGGGCTGACGATTAATCGCGGCGTTTGCGTCGATAGTTATCTGCAAACCAGTAATGCCGATATTTATGCGCTGGGCGATTGCGCGGAAATTAACGGTCAGGTATTGCCGTTCCTCCAGCCGATTCAACTTAGCGCGATGGTGCTGGCAAAAAATCTTCTCGGCAATAACACGCCGCTGAAACTCCCGGCGATGCTGGTGAAAATCAAACGCCGGAATTACCGCTGCATCTGGCAGGCGAAACCCAGCGTCAGGATTTACGCTGGCAGATTTGTACCGAACATCAGGGAATGGTGGCACGCGGCGTTGACGATACAGACCAGCTTCGCGCCTTTGTGGTCAGTGAGGATCGGATGAAAGAGGCGTTTGGATTGTTGAAAACGTTGCCGATGTAGGCATGTTTTTCTCCCTCGCCCAAAGGCGAGGGGACTGTCCGCGCTCTATTTACGCTTAGTTACGCCACATCCGCCACTATGCAGTATGCAGGATGCGCGCCGCAGCAATAACCCCCTGCCCCAGAGACAACCCACCATCGCCCGCCGGTAAACTCTGTGGAAAGAGTAATGTGAAATCAGCGAGATAATGCGCCAGGCGTGTACGCAGCAATCGGTTATGAATAACCCACCGCTAAATACCAGCGTAGTGATACCGCGCATCGTGGCCTGCTCACGCATCAACGCGGCAAAACCCTGCGCCAGCGCATCATGAAACGCCCACGCGCGTTGATTAACCGGTGCCTGCCAGTTCAGCCACTGCTGCCAGAAAGTGGCGAGATCCAGTTGATTGTCCACCAGCGGCATCGTCACCGGATGCGTCACTCCGTGGCACGAAGCTGCGAGTGCCTCCAGAGCACAAGCAGCTTCACCTTCATAACTTAACGTGGCTGGCGCACACCCCAGCGCCGCCGCTACGGCATCGAACAAACGTCCACACGATGATGCCAGCGGCGCGTTAATTCCACGCTCAATAGCCCGCGCCAGCACGCTCCAGTTTTGCTGTTGCACACTTGCCGTTTCAGAGTAATTCTGCCACCCCGGCACAAAGCGCAGGCACTGCGCCAGCAGGTTACGCCACGCTGCTTCGCCGCCAAATCGCCCCCCGGAAGCGCCACCGCTGGCAAGCCGCCCAGGTGTTCACATTCGCGATAGTTCACCCGCAGGCACTCGCCGCCCCATAAAGCGCCGTTCTCCCCCATACCGATACCGTCGAGCGTCAACGCAATGACATCACCGCCATCCAGCGGCCACTGATGCTCTGCCAGACACGCCGCCGCATGAGCATGATGATGCAGCACCGTTTGCGTCGGCAGATTCATTTCGCGCGCCCACTGGCTGGAGACATAGCCGGATGCGCGTCATGCACAACGTATTGCGGGGTGAAATCGTAGATGTTTTGCATCAGGCGTAACGCTTCGCGCCACTGCATCTGGATGCCATCGTCACTTAAATCGCCCAGATGCTGACTCAACACCGCTTGTTCACCGCGCACCAGGCAGAAGGTATTTTTCAGATCCGCGCCGAGACACAGTACAGGCGGAACATTTTTAAAGCCCGGAGGCAAAGCCAGCGCATCCGGCACATACCCCCGCGAACGGCGCAGCATTTCGCCGCTTTCGCGCACCACCGAATCATCCATCCGCTGCACGATGTCGCGGTTATGTATCAAGAATCCGTCGGCAATGCCCTGCAAATCCGCCAGCGCCTGTTCGTTGCTGATAGCCGGTGGTTTACCGCTCAGGTTGCCGGAGGTCATCACCAGCGGACATTGCAGTTCCTGTAACAGCAAATGCTGAAGCGGATTCGCAGGCAACATCACCCCAACTTCGTTAAGGCCAGGGGCGATATCATCACAAAGCTCAGGTACGTATTTTTTATCCACCAGCACAATCGGCGCGGCGGGCGTGGTAAGCAACTGGCGCGCAGCGTCTGGTAAACCGTCAGCCACTGGCAACATAACCGCCAGCGGTTTCGCCGGGCGATGTTTGCGCGCCCGAAGTGTCGCCACCGCGTTACTGTTACGTGCATCGCAGGCAAGATGAAATCCGCCAATCCCTTTGATGGCGACAATGTTGCCCATTTTTAACTGTGCGATAGCTGCCTGTAATGCCGCCTCTTGTTCCGCATGTTCACCATGACTTACCCATTCAAGATGCGGGCCACACTCCGGGCAGGCCACAGGCTGGGCGTGGAAGCGACGATCGAGCGGGTCGCGGTACTCTTTATCACAGGCTGGACACAGCGGAAACGCCGCCATCACGGTAAATGGGCGGTCGTAAGGCATGGCGCGAATAATGGTGAAACGCGGGCCGCAGTGAGTACAGTTGATAAACGGATAAACGATAACGCCGCTCGCAAGGGGTATTCATTTCGGCAAGACAGGCAGGGCAAGTAGCAGCATCGGGAACAATTTGCGTATTCATGGTGCCGCCTGTGCTCTGGCGGATAGTGAACTCAGCGGGCAGTTGTGACCAGATAAACGGCTCTCGCTCGACGCTATCAATACGCGCCAGCGGCGGGCAGTGCTGATGCAATTGAACAAGAAACGTTTCCGGGGCTTCCAGCAGCCGGACTTCTACGCCATCGCCGTCATTACAGACATCGCGTGAAGATTTAATTGCTGTGCCAGCTGCCAGACAAACGGACGAAAACCGACGCCTGCACTTTGCCACGAATACGCAGTTGGACACCGCAAGATGTGTTTTTTGCCATTGAGTTATTCCCGCCATCATGAATTGCGTAACCCGCCCAGCCGGACACGACAGCGTCGCATCCGGCAGTCACAGGTCGGCGATACCGCCCGCTCCGTATTCTACGAATATTTCCGGGAATTCCTTTGATGCCAGAACAGTTCTGTAAGATTTTTAGAACATCAGCGCCGTACGGCGGCGTTTTTTCTGCGCTCAGTTGTTCAAGTTTATTGCGATCGACACAAATCAGCGCATGGGTCGGGCAAGCAGCCATACACGCCGGGCCGTCTTCACGATGGTTACAGAGGTCGCATTTATTGGCTTCGGCTTTGTCAGCCCGTACGTTAAGCCCTGCGCCGCTGTTGCGAATCACCGGACGTACCACCACTTCCATCGCGCCATACGGGCAAGCCACAACGCAGGTTTTGCAACCAATACAACGTTCCTGCATCACATGAACAAACCCTTTATCACGACTGATAGCACCATTCGGGCAGACGTTAGCGCACGGTGCATCTTCACACTGACGGCAAACTGTCGCCGTGGAAATGTTCACACCTTTAATGACATGGATACGCGGTAAAAATGTTTCCGGGGTCAGCGATGCACAGTCCTGATTTTCCTGATGAGAAACCACGCACGCCACTTCACAGGTACGGCAACCAATACATTTACTCGCGTCAGCAATGATGAAACGGTTCATCAAATTCTCCAGCAATGACAGTTAATGCGCCGATACATTCACAAATCATGCCAGTTTTTAATTCACTGTTATTTAAGGAAATTAATTTCTGTAATGCAGGGAAAAAGATGTCATCGACACTAGTGACGATGACATGTGATGACAATGTTTATCGCGAAAGAACAATGAGTGAGTCGCGGCGGATCAGTTTTCCGCTGAAGGTTTTCGGCGGTGAGAAATCCCGCCATCGAGCATAAAATCAGCCGTCCAATAATTTCCTGAATCATCTCAGTCACCGGAATTTTACGCTGGAGAGCGCCGGAACGATATAGGGGGCAATTGCGATATCATCGAATCCGATAACTGACACCTGCTCTGGCACCGCTACGCCGCGCTCGTGCAACGCTTTCATCGCACCTATCGCCATATCGTCGTTACTGGCAACTAACGCGCTAAATTTAGCCCCACGTTCGAGCAACGTTTCTACCCCTTCGGCCCCGCTGGCGGGCGTCCATT
>ENA-OQDE01001164-OQDE01001164.1-human-gut-metagenome-genome-assembly--contig:-NODE-1164-length-10964-cov-1.349359_pt1 | contig 10964 bp, 18 predicted proteins | sample MGYA00242768_ERZ504595 | MGnify/ENA primary metagenome ERZ504595 (study PRJEB26092, sample SAMD00036307) | human gut metagenome | host: Homo sapiens | study: EMG produced TPA metagenomics assembly of...
CTCAGGCGGTCGAACGACCCGCCTGAGTTTTATCTTTTTTGTCCCACTAGAATCATTTTTTTCCCTCCCTGGAGGACAAACGTGTCTAAGCGTCGTGTAGTTGTGACCGGACTGGGCATGTTGTCTCCTGTCGGCAATACCGTAGAGTCTACCTGGAAAGCTCTGCTTGCCGGTCAGAGTGGCATCAGCCTAATCGACCATTTCGATACTAGCGCCTATGCAACGAAATTTGCTGGCTTAGTAAAGGATTTTAACTGTGAGGACATTATCTCGCGCAAAGAACAGCGCAAGATGGATGCCTTCATTCAATATGGAATTGTCGCTGGCGTTCAGGCCATGCAGGATTCTGGCCTTGAAATAACGGAAGAGAACGCAACCCGCATTGGTGCCGCAATTGGCTCCGGGATTGGCGGCCTCGGACTGATCGAAGAAACCACACATCTCTGATGAACGGTGGTCCACGTAAGATCAGCCCATTCTTCGTTCCGTCAACGATTGTGAACATGGTGGCAGGTCATCTGACTATCATGTATGGCCTGCGTGGCCCAAGCATCTCTATCGCGACCGCCTGTACTTCCGGCGTGCACAACATTGGCCATGCTGCGCGTATTATCGCGTATGGCGATGCTGACGTGATGGTTGCAGGTGGCGCAGAGAAAGCCAGTACGCCGCTGGGCGTTGGTGGTTTTTGGCGCGGCACGTGCATTATCTACCGCAATGATAACCCGCAAGCGGCGAGCCGCCCGTGGGATAAAGAGCGTGATGGTTTCGTACTGGGCGATGGTGCCGGTATGCTGGTACTTGAAGAGTACGAACACGCGAAAAAAACGCGGTGCGAAAATTTACGCTGAACTCGTCGGCTTTGGTATGAGCAGCGATGCTTATCATATGACGTCACCGCCAGAAAATGGCGCAGGCGCAGCTCTGGCAATGGCAAATGCTTTGCGTGATGCAGGCATTGAAGCGAGTCAGATTGGCTACGTTAACGCACACGGTACTTCTACTCCGGCTGGCGATAAAGCTGAAGCGCAGGCGGTGAAAACCATCTTCGGTGAAGCTGCAAGCCGTGTGTTGGTAAGCTCCACGAAATCTATGACCGGTCACCTGTTAGGTGCGGCGGTGCAGTAGAATCTAGTCTACTCCATCCTGGCGCTGCGCGATCAGGCTGTTCCGCCAACCATCAACCTGGATAACCCGGATGAAGGTTGCGATCTGGATTTCGTACCGCACGAAGCACGTCAGGTCAGCGGAATGGAATACACGCTGTGTAACTCCTTCGGCTTCGGTGGCACTAATGGTTCTTTGATCTTTAAAAAGATCTAAGTTGTCATTTCCCACCCTTATAAAAGGTCCGCTTGCGGGCCTTTTTTCTTAGATTTTATTCCGACTTGTTCCGTAGTGAACATGCTGCCACACTAACAATTCTCTGATAAGGAGCCGGTATGTTCTTAATTAACGGTCATAAGCAGGAATCGCTGGCAGTAAGCGATCGGGCAACGCAGTTTGGTGATGGTTGTTTTACCACCGCCAGAGTTATCGACGGTAAAGTCAGTTTGTTATCGGCGCATATCCAGCGACTACAGGATGCTTGTCAGCGGTTGATGATTTCCTGTGACTTCTGGCCTCAGCTTGAACAAGAGATGAAACGCTGGCAGCAGAACAGCAAAATGGTGTACTGAAAGTCGTGATCAGTCGCGGTAGTGGCGGGCGAGGGTACAGCACATTGAACAGTGGGCCGCAACGCGGATTCTCTCCGTTACGGCTTATCCTGCACATTACGACCGTTTGCGTAACGAAGGGATGACGTTGGCGCTAAGCCGGTGCGGCTGGGGCGCAATCCTCATCTTGCAGGTATTAAACATCTTAATCGGCTTGAGCAAGTATTGATCCGCTCTCATCTTGAGCAGACAAACGCTGATGAGGCGCTGGTCCTTGACAGCGAAGGGTGGGTTACGGAATGCTGTGCGGCTAATTTGTTCTGGCGGAAGGGCAACGTAGTTTATACGCCGCGACTGGATCAGGCAGGTGTTAACGGCATAATGCGACAATTCTGTATCCGTTTACTGGCACAATCCTCTTATCAGCTTGTCGAAGTGCAAGCCTCGCTGGAGGAGGCGTTACAGGCAGATGAGATGGTTATTTGTAATGCGTTAATGCCAGTGATGCCCGTACGTGCCTGTGGCGATGTCTCCTTTTCGTCAGCAACGTTATATGAATATTTAGCCCCACTTTGTGAGCGCCCGAATTAGTCATGAAAAAAGTGTTATTGATTATCTTGTTATTACTGGTGGTACTGGGTATCGCCGCTGGTGTGGGCGTCTGGAAGGTTCGCCATCTTGCCGACAGCAAATTGCTTATCAAAGAAGAGACGATATTTACCCTGAAGCCTGGGACCGGACGTCTGGCGCTCGGTGAACAGCTTTATGCCGATAAGATCATCAATCGCCCACGGGTTTTCCAATGGCTGCTGCGTATCGAACCGGATCTTTCTCACTTTAAAGCCGGGACTTACCGCTTTACACCGCAGATGACCGTGCGCGAGATGCTGAAATTGCTGGAAAGCGGTAAAGAAGCACAGTTCCCTCTGCGACTGGTAGAAGGGATGCGTCTGAGCGATTACCTCAAGCAATTGCGTGAGGCCCCGTATATCAAGCACACGCTGAGCGACGATAAGTACGCCACCGTAGCGCAGGCACTTGAACTGGAAAACCCGGAGTGGATTGAAGGTTGGTTCTGGCCAGACACCTGGATGTATACCGCCAATACCACCGATGTCGCGTTACTCAAGCGAGCGCACAAGAAAATGGTGAAAGCGGTCGATAGCGCCTGGGAAGGGCGTGCGGACGGTCTGCCTTATAAAGATAAGAACCAGCTGGTGACGATGGCATCAATTATCGAAAAAGAAACCGCCGTTGCCAGTGAACGCGATCAGGTTGCCTCGGTATTTATCAACCGTTTACGCATTGGTATGCGCCTGCAGACCGACCCGACCGTGATTTACGGGATGGGAGAGCGTTATAATGGCAAACTTTCTCGTGCAGACCTGGAAACGCCGACAGCGTATAACACCTATACCATTACCGGTTTGCCGCCAGGTGCAATAGCTACGCCGGGGGCGGATTCGCTGAAGGCTGCTGCGCATCCGGCAAAAACGCCGTATCTCTATTTTGTGGCCGATGGTAAAGGTGGTCACACGTTTAATACCAATCTTGCCAGTCATAACAAGTCTGTGCAGGATTATCTGAAAGTGCTTAAGGAAAAAAATGCGCAGTAAGTATATCGTCATTGAGGGGCTGGAAGGCGCAGGCAAAACTACCGCGCGTAATGTGGTGGTTGAGACGCTCGAGCAACTGGGTATCCGCGACATGGTTTTCACTCGGGAACCTGGCGGTACGCAACTTGCCGAAAAGTTAAGAAGCCTGGTGCTGGATATCAAATCGGTAGGCGATGAAGTCATTACCGATAAAGCCGAAGTTCTGATGTTTTATGCCGCGCGCGTTCAACTGGTAGAAACGGTCATCAAACCTGCGCTGGCTAACGGCACCTGGGTGATTGGCGATCGCCACGATCTCTCCACTCAAGCCTATCAGGGTGGAGGACGAGGTATTGACCAACATATGCTGGCAACACTGCGTGATGCTGTTCTCGGGGATTTTCGCCCCGACTTAACGCTCTATCTCGATGTTACCCCGGAGGTTGGCTTAAAACGCGCGCGTGCGCGCGGCGAGCTGGATCGTATTGAGCAAGAATCTTTCGATTTCTTTAATCGCACCCGCGCCCGCTATCTGGAACTGGCAGCACAAGATAAAAGCATTCATACCATTGATGCCACCCAGCCGCTGGAGGCCGTGATGGATGCAATCCGCACTACCGTGACCAATTGGGTGAAGGAGTTGGACGCATGAGATGGTATCCATGGTTACGACCTGATTTCGAAAACTGGTAGCCAGCTATCAGGCCGGAAGAGGTCACCATGCGCTACTCATTCAGGCGTTATCGGGTATGGGCGAGGATGCTTTAATCTACGCCTGAGCCGTTATTTACTCTGTCAACAACCGCAGGGCCACAAAAGTTGCGGTCACTGTCGTGGATGTCAGTTGATGCAGGCTGGCACGCATCCCGATTATTACACCCTGGCTCCCGAAAAAGGGAAAAATACGCTGGGCATTGATGCGGTACGTGAAGTCACCGAAAAGTTAAATGAGCACGCACGCTTAGGTGGTGCGAAAGTTGTCTGGGTAACCGATGCTGCCTTACTGACTGACGCCGCGGCTAACGCATTGCTGAAAACGCTTGAAGAGCCACCAGCAGAAACGTGGTTTTTCCTGGCTACCCGCGAGCCTGAACGTTTACTGGCAACATTACGTAGTCGTTGTCGGTTACATTACCTTGCGCCGCCGCCGGAACAGTACGCCGTGACCTGGCTTTCACGCGAAGTGACAATGTCACAGGATGCATTACTTGCCGCATTGCGTTTAAGCGCCGGTTCGCCTGGCGCGGCACTGGCGTTGTTTCAGGGAGATAACTGGCAGGCTCGTGAAACATTGTGTCAGGCGTTGGCATATAGCGTGCCATCGGGCGACTGGTATTCGCTGCTGGCGGCCCTTAATCATGAACAAGCTCCGGCGCGTTTACACTGGTTGGCAACGTTGCTGATGGATGCGCTAAAACGCCATCATGGCGCTGCGCAGGTGACCAATGTTGATGTGCCGGGCCTGGTCGTCGAACTGGCAAACCATCTTTCTCCCTCGCGCCTGCAGGCTATACTGGGGGATGTTTGCCACATTCGTGAACAATTAATGTCTGTCACAGGCATCAACCGCGAGCTTCTCATCACCGATCTTTTACTGCGTATTGAGCATTACCTGCAACCGGGCGTTGTGCTACCGGTTCCTCATCTTTAAGAGAGACATCATGTTTTTAGTCGACTCACACTGCCATCTCGATGGTCTGGATTATGAATCTTTGCATAAGGACGTGGATGACGTTCTGGCGAAAGCGCCGCACGCGATGTGAAATTTTGTCTGGCAGTCGCCACAACATTACCGGGTTATTTACACATGCGGGATCTGGTAGGCGAACGTGACAACGTCGTATTTTCTTGTGGCGTGCATCCACTCAACCAGAATGATCCCTACGATGTAGAAGATTTACGCCGTCTGGCGGCAGAAGAGGGCGTTGTTGCGCTGGGTGAAACCGGGTTGGATTATTATTACACGCCGGAAACTAAAGTACGGCAGCAAGAGTCCTTCATCCATCATATCCAGATTGGTCGTGAACTGAACAAGCCGGTTATCGTCCACACCCGTGACGCCCGCGCCGATACGCTGGCAATTCTGCGCGAAGAAAAAGTGACGGATTGCGGTGGCGTACTACACTGTTTTACAGAGGACAGAGAAACGGCGGGAAAATTACTGGATCTCGGATTTTACATCTCCTTTTCCGGCATTGTGACCTTCCGTAATGCGGAGCAACTGCGCGATGCCGCGCGTTATGTCCCCCTGGATCGGTTACTGGTAGAAACTGACTCACCTTACCTTGCACCGGTTCCGCATCGAGGAAAAGAGAATCAACCTGCGATGGTTCGTGACGTTGCAGAATACATGGCTGTGTTGAAAGGTGTTGCCGTTGAAGAACTGGCGCAGGTAACCACCGATAACTTCGCCCGTCTGTTTCACATCGACGCTTCCCGCCTTCAATCCATCCGTTGAATGAGTTTTTTTAAAGCTCGTAATTAATGGCTAAAACGAGTAAAGTTCACCGCCGAAAATTGGGCGGTGAATAACCACGTTTGAAATATTGTGACATATGTTTTGTCAAAATGTGCAACTTCTCCAATGATCTGAAGTTGAAACGTGATAGCCGTCAAACAAATCGGCACTGAATTATTTTACTCTGTGTAATAAATAAAGGGCGCTTAGATGCCCTGTACACGGCGAGGCTCTCCCCCCTTGCCACGCGTGAGAACGTAAAAAAGCACCCATACTCAGGAGCACTCTCAATTATGTTTAAGAATGCATTTGCTAACCTGCAAAAGGTCGGTAAATCGCTGATGCTGCCGGTATCCGTACTGCCTATCGCAGGTATTCTGCTGGCGTCGGTTCCGCGAATTTCAGCTGGCTGCCCGCCGTTGTATCGCATGTTATGGCAGAAGCAGGCGGTTCCGTCTTTGCAAACATGCCACTGATTTTTGCGATCGGTGTCGCCCTCGGCTTTACCAATAACGATGGCGTATCCGCGCTGGCCGCAGTTGTTGCCTATGGCATCATGGTTAAAACCATGGCCGTGGTTGCGCCACTGGTACTGCATTTACCTGCTGAAGAAATCGCCTCTAAACACCTGGCGGACACTGGCGTACTCGGGGGATCATCTCCGGTGCGATCGCAGCGTATATGTTTAACCGTTTCTACCGTATTAAGCTGCCTGAGTATCTTGGCTTCTTTGCCGGTAAACGCTTTGTGCCGATCATTTCTGGCCTGGCTGCCATCTTTACTGGCGTTGTGCTGTCCTTCATTTGGCCGCCGATTGGTTCTGCAATCCAGACCTTCTCTCAGTGGGCTGCTTACCAGAACCCGGTAGTTGCGTTTGGCATTTACGGTTTCATCGAACGTTGCCTGGTACCGTTTGGTCTGCACCACATCTGGAACGTACCTTTCCAGATGCAAATTGGTGAATACACCAAGCAGCAGGTCAGGTTTTCCACGGCGACATTCCGCGTTATATGGCGGGTGACCCGACTGCGGGTAAACTGTCTGGCGGCTTCCTGTTCAAAATGTACGGTCTGCCAGCTGCCGCAATTGCTATCTGGCACTCTGCTAAACCAGAAAACCGCGCGAAAGTGGGCGGTATCATGATCTCCGCGGCGCTGACCTCGTTCCTGACCGGTATCACCGAGCCGATCGAGTTCTCCTTCATGTTCGTTGCGCCGATCCTGTACATCATCACGCGATTCTGGCAGTCTGGCATTCCCAATCTGTATTCTTCTGGGGATGCGTGACGGTACGTCGTTCTCGCACGGTCTGATCGACTTCATCGTTCTGTCTGGTAACAGCAGTAAACTGTGGCTGTTCCCGATCGTCGGTATCGGTTATGCAATTGTTTACTACACCATCTTCCGCGTGCTGATTAAAGCACTGGATCTGAAAACGCCGGGTCGTGAAGACGCGACTGATGATGCAAAAGCGACAGGTACCAGCGAAATGGCACCGGCTCTGGTTGCTGCGTTTGGTGGTAAAGAAAACATCACTAACCTCGACGCATGTATTACCCGTCTGCGCGTCAGCGTTGCTGATGTGTCTAAAGTGGATCAGGCTGGCCTGAAGAAACTGGGCGCAGCGGGCGTAGTGGTTGCTGGTTCTGGTGTTCAGGCGATTTTCGGTACTAAATCCGATAACCTGAAAACCGAGATGGATGAGTACATCCGTAACCACTAATCCGTAAGACGTTGGGGAGACTAAGGCAGCCAGATGGCTGCCTTTTTTTACAGGTGTTATTCAGAATTGATACGTGCCGGTAATGCTGAAATTACGCGGTGCGCCGTAGACGATAGAACCTTCCACGTTGGTATCATAGGTTTTGTCGAACAGGTTATTGACGTTCCCCTGTAACGAGAAGTTTTTCGTCACCTGGTAGCGGGTGAAGAGATCCACCAGCGCGTAGCTACCTTGCTCGGCGCGGAAGGTGCCATACGGTGTCACGGTGTCGGTATACACGCGATTTTGCCAGTTAACACCACCGCCGACCGTCAACTCTGGCATGACAGGCAACCGATAGCTGGTGAACATTTTAACCGTGGTGCGTGGCAGATTAGGATTAACGGCGTTTCCTTCGTTATCTTCTGCAATATAGCGCGTTGCGCCAAACGTCAGCTGCCAGTTGTCGGTAATTGCGCCGTTGAGTTCAAATTCCACACCTTTACTGACTGTCCCATCCACCGCTTTATAGGCGGTTTCGCCGTTGCTGCCGGGGATAGGTGTACCGGTGGACTGAGCGACATTATCCTGCTCAATACGGAAGATGGCTAACGTGGTGGTCAGACGGCTATTCATCCAGTCCGATTTCAGACCCAGCTCGTAGTTGTTACCGGTGATTGGAGCCAGATATTTGCCTGAACTGTCACGATCATTTTGCGGCTGGAAAATAGAGGTATAGCTGGCGTAGGTCGACCAGTTGTCATTGATGTCAAATACCAAACCAGCATAAGGCGTGGTGTGGTTTTTCTCCATGCTGTAAGTCAGCGTATCAACCGCCAGTTGGTATAACGTGCGCCGAGGATCAGATGCAGCGGATCGGCAAGGGTGACTCGAGTGGCAGCATATAACGATTTCATATGTGTGGTATCGTCCTGCGCCAGACTCTGTGGTGACCAGTCGGTTTGTGGGAAATTGCCATTAAAGTTGTAGAAACTGCCAATTTCATCCGGGAAGATGTTGGCCCATGAACTGAAGTAACGATTGTTTTGTTTGCTGTAACTGCCACCAAACATTAGATTGTGCTGACGACCAAACAATTCATAACTACCGTCAGCGAACAAATCCAGCGCATCAACTTTACGTTTGCCGCTGTTCCAACCGGTGCCGCCGACATAATCAAAGCCAGGTCCATAATTACTGTATGGCCCAACCAGCATACCATCCGCTTTGTTTACATAGCATCGACATACATCATTTTGCTGTCAAATTCGACTTCGGAGTGGGTGGCATTCAGTGTCGCTTGCCAGGTATCAGCAAACCGCTGCTTCAGGGTCATAAAGACCTTGTTGATCTCTTTATCGTTGTACGCCCAGTCAGGTGCGGTACTGCGTGCGCGATCGTAACTGTTGCTGCTGCCATCAGTATTCCAGCGCGGTAAACCGCCCCACGTTGGGCTATTAACATCAATGCGCTGATATTCGTAACCGGCTGAAAGCGTCGTAAGATCGCCTAAATCAGCATCAACAATGCCGGAGAAGAAGGTCTTTTCACTGTTGTAGCGGTCCAGCCATGAGTCGTTATTCTGGTAGCCGCCGACAATTCGCGCGCGGATTTTACCATCTTCGGTGAGTGGACTTTGTAAATCCGCCACATACCGTTCTTTGTTCCAGCTACCGTATTCCGCCGAGACATCGCCTTTAAATTCACGACTGGTCGCGTGTTTTCGAACCATATTAATTGCCGCAGATGGATTACCCGTCCCGGTCATGAGTCCTGTCGCGCCACGCACTACTTCTACGCGTTCAAACAGTGCCATATCAGAAAGTGCGTCGCCCAGATTCCAGCGCGATTCAAAATAGGTGGGGATACCATCAACCATATAGTTATCAATCTGGAATCCGCGGGAATAATAAAGAGCACGATCGGAATCCGCCTGACTTTTGCTGATCCCCAGCGTGTTTTCCATCACTTCGCCCAGCGTTTGTAACTGCTGATCTTCCATCCGCTGCTGACTAACAATAGTGACCGACTGAGGAATATCACGTTGAGTCATCTGCATTTTGGTACCCGCAGAGGTAGACGTTACGCTGTAATCATTTTCGTCATCAACTGGAGTAGTGGCTGAACCCTCAACAATCACTGTTTCTTCAGTGGCTGGTGCAGCAAAAGCGGCGGAAGGTAAGAGTGCCAGTGCTATGCAGGCGGCAAGCAGTGACGGTTTGGAGGTGGTTTGATGTTGATTATCCCTGTTAAATTGTGTTGAAAGCATCTGAAATCTCTTGGTTTATGTTGTCGTCAGGCTCATGCCGGAGCAGGGTGATGAGCGGTTATATTTAGTGTGCGAATAATTTTGCATGTAAATGCAAATGAGAAATATACGCATTCATAATTTATCGTGTAAACCAAACAGAGAATGTCTTTTCAGCGAATTCGCAGGCAGAAATGGGAATAATGGCGATATATACGGCAGCAAAACGATTTTTTGCTTAAGAAATCGTGAGTTAAGGTTGAAAGAGCAGGTTTAACTCGACCATACTCTATACTCGCAGTGTGGCGCGGCGTAGCATGGCGCAACGCATGGCTATTTGAAAAAGGAAAATGTCGTGGCAGAAGAAACTATATTCAGCAAAATTATTCGTCGTGAGATCCCCTCCGATATCGTCTACCAGGATGATCTGGTAACGGCGTTTCGCGATATTTCGCCGCAAGCGCCAACGCATATTCTGATCATTCCGAATATCCTCATTCCGACTGTGAACGACGTGTCTGCTGAGCATGAGCAGGCGCTGGGACGTATGATCACCGTAGCGGCAAAAATTGCTGAGCAAGAAGGTATTGCCGAAGATGGCTATCGTCTGATCATGAACACCAACCGCCACGGCGGACAAGAGGTTTACCACATCCATATGCACTTGTTGGGTGGCCGTCCGCTGGGACCAATGCTGGCGCATAAAGGTCTGTAACGATGAGAAAAGGATGCTATGGCTGGTGTCTCTGGCGTTGTTACTGCTGGTGGGCTGTCGTTCACATCCGGAAATTCCGGTGAATGATGAGCAATCGCTGGTGATGGAGTCATCTTTATTGGCTGCGGGCATCAGTGCAGAAAAGCCCGTCCTTTCGACGTCTGATATTCAACCTTCAGCATCCTCAACGCTTTATAACGAAAGGCAAGAACCCGTTACCGTTCATTATCGTTTTTACTGGTATGACGCCAGAGGCTGGAGATGCATCCTCTGGAAAGGCCACGCAGCGTTACCATTCCCGCACATTCGGCGGTAACGCTGTACGGCAGCGCCAATTTTCTGGGGGCGCACAAAGTCAGACTTTATCTATATTTGTAAGGGGTGAATCTTGATGACCAAAATGAGTCGCTACGCCTTGATTACCGCGCTGGCGATGTTTCTCGCCGGGTGTGTGGGGCAACGTGAACCTGCGCCGGTAGAAGAAGTGAAACCAGCGCCGGAACAACCAGCCGAGCCGCAACAGCCTGTCCCCACAGTGCCATCGGTGCCGACGATACCGCAGCAGCCAGGCCCAATTGAGCACGAAGAT
>ENA-OQDE01001166-OQDE01001166.1-human-gut-metagenome-genome-assembly--contig:-NODE-1166-length-10951-cov-3.423134_pt1 | contig 10951 bp, 13 predicted proteins | sample MGYA00242768_ERZ504595 | MGnify/ENA primary metagenome ERZ504595 (study PRJEB26092, sample SAMD00036307) | human gut metagenome | host: Homo sapiens | study: EMG produced TPA metagenomics assembly of...
CCTCAAAAAACTGCACGTCTTCTCCCACATGGTTTCTGTTTCTCTGGGCTGCTGCAGTCAGGTAAATTCCCCTGCATAATCAAACGCCTCCGGAATATATGGAACCTGACTGCTTTCGACGCGGGCAGAATATGCATCTCCCAGCATCTCCAGGAGATGTCCCAGAAAACCAAATCCAGTCACATCGGTACAGCCGTGCACCTGATACTTTCTCACTACTTCTGAGGCATACTTGTTCAGGGTGGTCATGGAACGGATTGCCTGCGCCATTGCTTCTTCGGATGCTTCCTGGATCCGGTTTGCAGTACACACGATTCCAACTCCAAGTGGTTTTGTCAGGATCAGAACATCCCCCGCCCGGCATCCATTGTTTGCAAACACCTTGTCCGGTGTATGGTCCCCATTACAGAAAGTCCGTATTTGACGTCTGTATCCGCAATCGAATGTCCGCCTGCCAGAACACCGCCCGCCTCTTTGACTTTTTCTCCGCCACCCAGCATAATCTGCCAAGTATGTTCAGATCCCAGTTTCCGGAAAGCAGACAATATTCAATGCGGTTTTGACATCTCCGCCCATGGCATAAATATCACTTAATGCATTTGCTGCCGCGATCTGTCCGAATGTGTAGGGATCATCCACCATGGGAGGAAAAAAGTCCAGCGTCTGCACCACTGCCAGATCATCTGTCAGTTTGTACACTGCTGCATCGTCTGAACTGTCATATCCGATCATCAGGTTTTCGTCCCTCGTCTTTGGTATCTTTTCCAGAACTCTTGCCAGGATTCCCGGGCAGTTTTGCCGTGCAGCCCCCGCCTTTACAAAACACAATCTCTTCTTTGTCACTCATCTTTTCTTCTGCCTCCCTTTCATTTTCTGCCATCCGATCACTGCCGCACCGAGCGCACCAGTGCGCAAAACGCCTCCAACTGTTTTAAATTGATATTCACATCATCCCCCCTTTTGCTCTGTTTTTATTATACTGCATTCCCGGAAAAGAGACCAGCTTATGATCGATTTCTCCAATAACAAATTCTTATCTTTCTACATCTCGCACATTACGATCACTTTCTGGGGCGTTGTCATCGGCGGTATGCTGAATGTCGTATTGGTATAATAGACTAACAACTCCATGTTTCTCGGACTGCAGGTAAATCTCTGCCCGTTCTGTGTCATGATATTTGTCACAGGACTGAGATTTAACCGAAGTGAATTATCTTCTGCCACCAGATTTTCATCAAAGAAATTCAGCATCACATTCTGTTCTCCCCGAAGCACTGTCACAATCTCTGCCCGGTATTGAGGAGGATAAATTGCCGGAACCGGAAGGCTGGTATCATAAAACGCGGCAACCCGCATTCCTCTTCGCAGCCTTACATTTTCGATCACCATTGTATCCGCCATCACGGTAAAGCGTACTTCTCCGTTTTCTGTATCCAGACGCAGAATCTGGCTGCAGCAGGAATCCCCTCTTTGAATCTCCCTTATCACACCGTTTATTTGTCCATATGTCTCATATGCCATTTTACGCACATCCTTTTTTCCTTATATTATGTCTTTTTCTCCGTATTGTTCACACTTTCTTCTTGTACTTTTCCCTGAAATTATGCTATACTGTTTTTCGGAAATCAAAAAAGGAAGCGAACGCAAATGAAAAGATCTGACAGAACATCTTTTTCAATTTCATATAATCGACAGACAGGCTGATGTGCAGCCTGTTTTTTTCGCTTTACCATAGTAGCTTAACGCATAATTATTTCAAAGGAGAGTGTCAAAACCATGAAAACCAATATTTTTAGGCCAAAAAATCTTTTCATGATTTTCCTTGGCAACACCACCATGGCACTGGGAATCGTCATGTTTGTTCTTCCCAACGAGTTGATGACCGGAGGAACCACCGGACTTTCTCTGATCATAGATCATTATCTGCATCTGCCGATTTCTGTCTTTGTGTTTATCTTCAATTGCATCATGTTTTTACTCGGTGCGCTGATACTGGGATTTGATTTTGCCCTGACCACACTGATCAGTACCTTTACTATCCGATTGCACTTGGATTTTTCCAAAATATCCCTTCGCTTTCCACAATCACGGATGACCGGATGTTATCCAGCATCTTCGGCGGACTCTTTATCGGATTTTCACTGGGAATCGTCATACGGTGCGGAGCTTCTACCGGAGGCATGGATATCCCTCCGTTGATCCTGAACAAAAAATTCGGACTGCCTGTTTCTGTAATGCTCTATGTATTTGACTTTTTGATCCTGATCGGTCAGGCATTGTTCTGTGACAAAGAGGCCATTCTGTACGGAATTCTTCTTGTCATGACCTACACCATTGTACTGGATAAAATTCTTGTCATCGGCCAGGCTCAGACGCAGGTCAAGATCATCAGCCAGAAATCCGATGAAATCAATGAAGCCATTACGCGGAAGATGGATCGGGGATCTACGCTGCTTCATACAGAAACCGGATATCTTCATTCCAGACAAAATATGATCCTGACCGTCATTTCCAACCGGGAGCTTTCAAAACTCAATCAGCTCGTTATGGAAATCGACCCTACTGCATTTATGATCATCGGAAAGGTAAATGAAGTGCATGGAAATGGATTCACGCTGCCGAAAAAACATGCCGTAAAAACAGAGAAATAACGCATGACCACAGAAAAAAGGACAACTGATTTTGAGGGCTGTACTCAAAGTCAGTTGTCCTTTTTCATGAAACAATCTTATAAATTTTTCAGCAATTTATCGATGCTGACCAGTTTTACACTGAGTACAAAAATCTCAGCTGCAACTGCCAGCTCTTCCGGTGTCGGATAAGACGGAGCAATACGAATGTTGCTGTCTTTTGGATCTTTTCCATATGGGAATGTTGCTCCGGCGCCTGTCATCACAAGCCCTGCTTCTTTCGCTTTTGCAACGATTGCTTTGGCACATCCTTCCATGGCATCAAAGGAGATAAAGTATCCGCCACGCGGAGCGATCCACGAACCAATCTCGAGTCCTCCCAGTTCACGCTCTAATGTGTTGATAACCGTCTCAAATTTTGGTCTCATGATATCTGCATGTTTTTTCATGTGCTCGACGATTCCATGAATATCTTTGAAGAATCTGACATGGCGAAGCTGATTTACTTTGTCATGGCCGATCGTCTGCACTTTCATCATATTGCGGATGTCTGCAAGGTTCGCATCAGAAGCCGCGATTGCTGCGATACCGGAACCCGGGAAACTGATCTTGGAGGTAGAAGAAAACTTGTATACCATATCCTGGTTTCCTGCTTTTTTACATTCCATCAGAATCTCGAGCAGGTAATCCTGTTTGTCTTCGTACAGATGATGTACACAATATGCATTATCCCAGAAGATACGGAAATCCTCTGCTGCCGGCTTTAAGTTTGCAAAACGATACACTGTCTCGTCAGAATATGTGATTCCCTGTGGATTGGAATACTTCGGTACACACCAGATACCTTTGATCGCCGGATCTTCACTGACCAGTTTTTCCACCAGATCCATATCCGGACCTGTTGCTGTCATCGGAACATTGATCATCTCAATTCCAAAATGTTCTGTGATTGCAAAATGTCTGTCATATCCCGGAACCGGACATAAAAATTTCACTTTATCCAGCTTGCACCATGGAGTACTTCCCATGATTCCGTGTGTCATCGCACGGGCTACTGTATCATACATCACATTCAGACTGGAATTTCCGAATACGATCACGTTGTCTTTTGGTACTTCCATCATATCTGCCAGAAGCTGTTTTGCCTCTGCGATTCCATCCAGGCCACCATAATTTCTGCAGTCCACACCGTCTTCACAGACAAGATCTGTTCCACTGTTTAAAATGTTCATCATCTCCATAGACAGATTCAGCTGTGCTGCTGCCGGTTTTCCTCTGGACATATCCAGTTTCAGCCCTCTGGCTTTTACCTCTTCAAACTGAGCCTGAAGCCCGCTTTTTAATTCCAATAATTCTTCCTTCGTCAAATCCTTATACGCCGCCATTGCAAGATTCCTCCAATTCTTTTATCACTGGTTGTTATTCTATCGACTTTTTGATGTTTCGTCAATCCTTTCTTGCAATTTTCTGCATTTTCCCGCATATTTTCATTGGAACGCGCCTATTTTTGAAGCAATTTATATGTATTCATTCATTTTTCTCCCTGATATTGTCTGATCAGTCCGCTGGACCACACGATCAGCTTTTCAGAAAGCTCATCAAAACTGCCTTTCACTTTTCCGCTTTTCTGCTTCATCTCGATCGCAATATACAAAATCTCCCGATCCAGTCCGTTCAGCTTCGGAAACAGCTCGGCTTTTCTTCTCAGATAATTCCCGGTCTTTAAAAAATATTCCGCCTGGATTGTAAATACCGATGTCTTATATAATTCCATCAGAACTTCCCGACTCTGCTCATGGAGCATATTGTGACAGGCGGCATGATACAGATTGCAGGCTCCCGTATGAACCGCCCGTCTCACGTCTGCCATATCCAGCTTTGCCACGATCTCATTCAGACTTCCTTTCAGCGGCATCGTGTCCTGACAAAACTGAAAAAGATCTGCTTTAGACCAGTTCTCCAGCTCTTCCCGGCCGGAAATAAATCCGCAGATCTTTTCCCGGTACGGAAGACGATTGAGCATCCCTCTGTAGATCCTCAGATCTGCCGGAAGAAGCGTATCCAGGATCAGAACTACATCAATATCACTCTCTTCTGTGGCTTCCCCTCTGGCATAACTGCCTGTACCCCGATAAACCAGATGCGGTATCCAAATGTACTTACCACTTCATGCACATATTTTTCCAGCCAATTGTAAATTTGAAAACTCATATCTGATTCCTCCATGTCTCTTTTTCTGCCATCGAACGCCTCTTTTTATCAATTACTTCTATTATATGTAATTTTTATTCCCGCCGCAAGAAGGTTTTGGTTTATCTTTACGCCCCGGTACTCTGATACGCTTTCATCCCCTTCTTCCACACCAGAACGTCAATGACACCCAATATGACACAGGCACCTGCTATATATAGCAAAATCCCTCTGCTGCCCGCTCCCAGCATGCAGACTGTCGGATAATAATTCGCCAGAGCGATCGGAATCAGCGCACTGACGGCTACCCGGATCACGGCATGGTAAATGTCGATCGGATATTCGATCAGCCGCTCCAGATTTTCGATCAGCGTGATAAACATATTAGACTTAATGAACCAAAAGGATAAGGTTGACATAATAAAAATAATGCTGAAATACGCAAACACCGCCGTAACCAGTAAAAATACAAACAGTACGATGCTCTGCCATCCGTGAAACATATGCAGTTTATGACTTGTCCGGATCAGCAGAAAAATTCCGACCAGATACTCATCCAGAGGATATTCCGCATTGTATCTTCCGGTACTCAAAAGCTGGAAAAATGTATTGAGCGGTTTTAAAATAAAAAGATCAAATTTTCCGTTCTGGATCCAGTAACTGATGCTCAATGTATTGATAAAAACGTATTGTAGATGGCTCTGACCAGATAGAAAAATCCCAGGCACCACAGCACTTCTTCTTACTCCACATTTTCATCGCATCGACCTGACTGAAAATGATCTCGATATTAAACACACCGACCAAAAGTGCCAGGACGCTGGCAAGATTGATCGCCAGAAAATCCAGTTTGTATTCCAATACAGTCAGCAGATTGATCTTAAAATACATTCGATAGCAATCCAGATACCATCGAACCTTTTCTATCATTTTACGTGTATATGACATGATTTTCTCACCCTCCCTGAATCACGATCCGTCTCATTGCATTCTTGTTCATCAGCCTGCACAGCAGAAACAATCCCGCGATCCAGCCCAACTGAAGCAGGATTCCGCCGGCAATCTGTGCCCTGTTTGCTTCTCCCATTACAATGGTCAACGGAAAATAGTAAATAGACTGAAACGGAAGTACCATACAAAATCCCCTTAGAATCGATGGGTAAAATGTGAGCGGAATGAACATTCCACTGAAAATATTGACACAGGCCATTTTCAGCATATAAAGCCCGATGTTTGAGTGACTCCAGAATGTCAAAATTCCCAGCATATAATTTAAAATACTGAACAGAATATAAGAAAAAACAACCGCCGGCACAAAGAGTAGCCATCTTTGTACAGGTATCACAGACACTATTTCTCTGTTTTTTATACAGTACGGAATAAAAACCAAAAGCAGCACAAAGGCATTGAGTAATCCTTTCCCCAACTCCTGCATGGAATATTTAACTCCCAGATTTAACGGCGTCAGCAGGGATGTAACGATATTTCCGCTTTGAAAATCGTTCCCGATCTCCTCATCTGTTCCGCCGCCCAATAATCGCTGAAGCAACAATGTCATCACTGTGTAGATCATGATACTGTTGTAAGAAATACTTCCCACTTCCTCTTTTCCCTGATACACAGCTGACCAGATTGCAACTTCTACAATAAATAAAAGAACTGTGGAAAAGATACCGATACAAAAATTCGTACGGTAGACCAGTTCTCTTTGTATTCCAACTCTGATCAATGCAATATATTTTTTCATCGTCTTTCGCCTTTCGTATTTATTTTTGTACAAGATTGTAAATAAAATCTTCCAGACTCTGTTTTTCGATCGAGATATTTTCAACCGGCATTTTATCAATCAGCTCTGTCATTGCTTCTTTTTCCGAAAGCATCTGTTTATCGATCCGTATTTTCAATCCATCCTCCAGATACTCCACAATCTGTAAGCCCGGATTCAATTCCACATTCCCGTCAAAGGCTTCTGCAAACTTGATCATCATATAGCTGTATCTGGACAGATCCGAAATATTTTTCACCTGATCGTCCAGTATGATCTCACCACTGTTGATGATCATAATCCGGTCACAGATCCTCTCCAGCTCTGCAAGATCATGGGAGGAAAAAAGAATCGTCACATTTCTTGCAGCATTGATATGTTTCAGATATTCTTCTATATTCTTCTTGATCACAATATCAAGTCCGATCGTTGTCTCATCCAGAATCAGCAATCTGGGGGAATGCAGTGTGATCACAGCAAATTCACATTTCATTCTCTGTCCCAGGCTCATCGTCCGTACCGGTACGTTTAACAGTTCCCCAATCTGCAAAAACTGTTCCAGTTCTTCTAAAATTTCCTCATACCGTTCGTCCGATACCCGGTATATTTTCTTGTTTAACTCCAGAGAGTAAATAAAGGGCAGATCCCATACAAGGGAACTTTTCTGTCCGAAATTCGCCCCGATATATTCTGCATTTTTCTTGCGGAACTGAAAACTGTCCCTTCCGAACATTTTCGCTTCCCCGCTGTCCGGAGAAAGAATTCCCAGCATGGATTTGATCAATGTGGATTTTCCTGCACCGTTTAGTCCTACAATTCCGACCATCTCTCCTTCTTTGATCTGAAATGAGATATCTTTGATTGCTTCTTTGGTCTCGAATTTACTGCTTTTGAAGATTCCTTTCCCGCTTTTGATTTTTCTGCGGTATGTTTTGGTCACATGGTCCATTTCTACGATTGTGTTCATATTTTCCCTCATTCCTTCTTGATTTTAAACCGTAATCTGCAATTTCTCCTATTATATTATACCCCCCGCAAAAACTGCGCAATAAAAAATCTCTGCTCTTTAGCTTTCATCTCTATTATGATTCGTGCTTTTTCATGGTTCAAATGGGTATATAAGTTGTCAGAGATATCGAAACATGATAAAATATCACAGACATTCACACGAAAGGAGTCCCCTATGTCCTCTTATTCACAATCCGACATTTATCACAGTATCTTCTCAGACATTTACACTGTCTTTTGCGGAATGCAGGACTGCCCCCCTTCCTATTCCTTCGGGCCGGCAGTCCGGGACTGCTACCTGCTTCATCTCTGTCTGGAAGGAGAAGGCGTATTTTACTCCGGTGAAGAACGCTATCCGATCAAACAGGGGCAGGGGTTTCTCATTCATCCCGGCAAGCTGACTTTTTATCAGGCGGATTCAGTGAATCCCTGGAGTTATCTCTGGGTTGGCATCGGCGGTCATGATGCCGAAAAATATCTGCGGCTCGCAGGCCTGTCTGTCAGGCATCCCATTTTTTCCTGCACACAGATTGACACTGCAAAATCCTATATTCTGGACATGATGAAACACCACGCCTTAAGTGCCTCAAACGAAATTTACATTCAGGGACTTCTGATGCAGTTTCTCGCCCTTCTGGTGGAGGATGCCGGATGTACCGTTTCCCCACAGCAGAATACCTCCAGTGTGTACATCAATCAGGCGATTTCCTATATTCATAAAAATTACCAGAATCCACTCACCGTACAAGAAATTGCAGATTATCTGTCACTGAACCGGAGTTATCTGACAGAACTGTTTCTAAAAACCGTGCAGCTTTCCCCACAGCAGTTTCTCACCCGGTATAGGATTACAAAGTCTGAAGAATTACTCCAGTCAAGCAGCCTGTCCATCCAGAATATTGCCTATTCCTGCGGATATTCCAGCAGCTTTTCTTTTTCCAAGGCATTCCGTAAGGTGAATGGTTTGAGTCCTTCTGAGTATCGGAAGCAGAAAAAAATCCTGCCGAAGTAGCATATACGCCACTTCGACAGGATTTTTATCTTTCCTTTGCTTTCAACAGATAAAGACGGGACTGGAAATCTCCGTTCTCTCCATTATACTGCTCCGGATTTTGTCCGGACGCCACGTCTGATACGATCAGTCCGGCCTGCATCAGCTCATCTCCGTACAATGCCGTTTCCATATTCGAAATCTGATACGGAAGCTTCGGATCCAGTCCCTGCAGTCTGACGCTCCGATATCCGATATTGATCGGCTCCAGGAAGCGATACCATCCCACAATCGCTTCTTTTTTGTCCTCAGACACAACCATCCATGCCATTTCATTTCCTGCAAACGGGCTCTGAAGTCGATAGAATGTTCCATACTGGATCAGGCTTCTGTGTTCTTTCATAAATGCCGTCTGCTTTTTGATTGCCTCCCGCTCTGCCTCTGTCAGACTGTTCGGGTTCAGCTCATATCCGAATGTTCCGAAATACGCTACATCCGCACGCATTTTCAAAGATGTGTTGCGAAGCACCTGATGATTCGGCACTGCTGATACGTGAGATCCCATACTGCTCACCGGATAGACAAGGGACGTTCCATACTGGATCTTACAACGTTCCACTGCATCCGTATCATCCGATGTCCATGCCTGCGGCGCATAATACAGCAATCCCGGATCAAAACGGGAACCGCCGCTTGCACAGGATTCAAACAAAATTTCAGGAAATCTGCCCGTCAGCTTCTCATATAACCGATAAACACCCAGAATATACTGATGCATGACCTTACCCTGATCTGCGGCACTGGCTGTATGAGAGTATACTTCTGACATACAGCGGTTCATATCCCATTTGATATAAGAAATCGGCGCATCCTCCAGGATTTTTTCCATTTGTCCATAAATGGCATCCACCACTTCGGCTCTGGAAAAATCCAGAATATACTGATTTCTTCCATGGGAAATATGACGTCCCGGAGTAGACAAAATCCAGTCCGGATGCTCTCTATAGAGATTGCTGTCCTTGTTGACCATTTCCGGCTCAAACCAGAGACCGAATTTCATGCCTTCCGCCGCTACCTTCTTCGCGATTCCTGCAATGCCATCCGGCAGCTTTTCCAGATTCGGATACCAGTCTCCCAGAGAAGAATAATCGTCCTCCCGTTTTCCGAACCATCCGTCATCCAGTACAAACAATTCGATTCCAAGCTGTTTTGCCGTGCGCACGATCTCCAGAATCTTTTCCTCATTGAAATCAAAATAAGTCGCTTCCCAGTTATTGATGAGAATCGGTCTCGGTCGGTCTCTCCAGTATCCTCTTGCCAGGCGTGCACGATACAGACTGTGGAATGCCTGACTCATCCCGTTCAGTCCGCGATCGGAATAGACCATCACCGCCTCCGGTGTCTGAAACTCATCTCCATTTTTCATTTCCCAGGAAAACCGGTCCGGATGAATTCCCAGCGTCACTCTTGTGACATCGTATGTATCCACCTCTGCCTGCGCCAGAAAATTCCCGCTGTAAACAAGACTGAAGCCATACACTTCCCCGCACGCTTCCGTGGTATTCTCCCGACGCAGTGCCAGAAACGGATTAAAGTTACTGCTGCTGCATCCGCGCATACTGTAAATGCCCTGAATCCCATACTGCAGTTTTCGCTCTGTCACTGCACGTTCTCTTCCCCATGCTCCGGTCAGCTCGATCATTTGATAGTCGTGATCCGGCAGATCTACACTGCAGCTCATCGCCCTCTCCAGCACGATCTTCTCTGCTCCGTGGTAAATCACCTTTGCACTTCTTGTAATCACCGGAAGCTCTTCAAAAATCGTATAGTACAAGATCAGTGTGGTGTGGATCAGCTCATCTTTCAGTTCGATTTCCAGTGTCTGTGCCTCTTTGGAATCTTCGGTATAGGTAGCCGGCAGTCCTGCAAGCGCGGGCTTCCCGTCATAAATCCGATGTGTCTGATACACAAAATCCGTAATCCGGCTTCCGTTCTCCTGCAGAATCTCCACCGCCGGATACCGCATATCCCCTGCTCCATAGGACGGATATTCCTGCTTGATATGTTCCATCGAGAATGTGGAATCCCCTTCGTAAGTACATACAGCCATTGGGCGGTAACGCAGCTCCAGCAGATGGGAAAAACTCTCCCTGTCATGCAGCTTTTTCCCAAAATACAGCTGTCCTAACTGTCCATTTTTTAAGATGGTGATCAGATAGCTGATTTCTTTGTTGTAAAGATGAAATTCCCGGGATCCTTCGTGATAACAAATGCTCATATTTCTGGTTCTCCTCTCCTGTTTCTATTTTTTATTATAAAGATTTCGAGGGGGACTGCCAGACTGTAATGTTGGAAAAACATATCCAA
>ENA-OQDE01001167-OQDE01001167.1-human-gut-metagenome-genome-assembly--contig:-NODE-1167-length-10939-cov-1.953663_pt1 | contig 10939 bp, 10 predicted proteins | sample MGYA00242768_ERZ504595 | MGnify/ENA primary metagenome ERZ504595 (study PRJEB26092, sample SAMD00036307) | human gut metagenome | host: Homo sapiens | study: EMG produced TPA metagenomics assembly of...
TGATGTGGCCGGCAAGTTCGCCGAATCCGTCACCGTCCTCAAAGAGGCTGCGTTCTCGAAACGGTTTCGCATTCCGAGCTGATGAACAACCCTGGAACCGATTACGCCCGCAAACTCGTTGACGCCCAGCGGCTTGAACGGCGTCCCGGCGATGAATGGATTCATCCGCCGGTGCCCTGTGTTTCAGCATCAAGCTCGATGTCGTGACGCCCGACGGCAAGGTTGCAACGAGGAATGCCGCGTTTTCGATCAATCATGGCCGGGGGCTTTCCCTTTTCGGGCCTCGGGGTCGGGCAAGAGTACGATTGTCAGGGCCATCACGGGAGAGCGCCCTGCGGAAAGAGGTTCTGTGGCGCTCGATTTGGGCGATGGGGATATGCATGTTCTCGCGCGCTCGTTCAAGGATCGGTCGCAAACCGAGCTTGCCGCCGTGCAGATGGTGCCGCAGGATCCTGCGACAAGCCTCCAATCCCGCGCTTTGCGTGGACACCCAGCTTTCTCGCGCCGTCAGGCGGGTGCATCCTCGCTGGTCGAGGAAAGAGGTGAGGGAGCGGGTCTCGGAGCTTTTGGCCTTGGTGCGTTTGCCCGACGAGATCAAACGCCAGCACCCCCGCTCGCTTTCGGGTGGACAGGCCCAGCGCGTTGCCATCGCCCGGGCCCTCGCCCATGAGCCCAAGGTGCTTGTTTGCGACGAATCGACCTCCGCCCTCGACCCCACCACTCAAAAGGACATCCTCGATACGTTGAACCAGCTGAAACGAGACGAGGGCTTGGCGCTTGTCGTTGTCACCCATGCGGAAAGAGTGGCGCGCTACACCTGCGAGGAGGAAATCGCCGTGCCTTTCGAGGGTTAGTGTGGCGATCTAGACGCTGGATTGTCTGTTGTTGTGCAGCGTTTCGACTAGAGCAGTGGCGACTTGGGAAACATCGTCCATGAAGTAAAAATGCCCTCCTTGGAAATGCCTCATCTCGAAGAAGCCTGTCGTAACGTTTGCCCAATCCCTCATTTCATTCTCCAGAGCTTCCGGATCGTCCTTCCCTAAGAAAGCCGTAACGGGACAGTCGATGCCCATCTCATAATTTTCTGTAGGAACGTACTCTTCTATCAGTTTGTAGTCGTTCCGAATGATCGGCAAAAATATATCGCAGAGTTCGTCTATCTCGAGCACCTCGGGAGATATTCCGCTACGCGAAGCAATTCTTCCCTAAATTCGGCATCGTCATAGAGGTGGACGTGGGCCTCTCTGATGCTCGAAGGAGCTTCTCGGCTTGATACTATCAAATGCGAAGGGCCATGCAGTTTATCCAGCGCTGCGATTCGAGCTGCTTCATGGGCAAGGGAGGCCCCCATGCTGTGTCCGAAATAGGCAAAAGGTCGATCTTCAAAATATGCGGACGCTGCTTTGGCGATTCCCTCTGCTACAAACGAGAAATCGTCTACGAGAGGCTCCGATATTCTATTTTCATGACCTGGATAGCAAATAGCGTAGACAGGAAGTTTCCTGCGAATCTCGCGTGCGACAGATCTGAATGCATTGGGTCCTCCGCCCGCATGGGGCACAAATACCAAAGCTGTTCCTCTCGCTTGCTCTTTCTGATTGAGATCGACTATCCAATTGTTCACGCTTGTCCTCCTAGGAGCATCCTACAAAACGTCTGCAAAGAAAAAGCCAGCCAGTCACGAGTACCTGCTGAACAAGCGCAAGGCAAGTCATGGGAGCGCCAAGCTCATTACGGTCTTTTCGCCGTACCCAGCAAGCTCCATGCCAGAGGCAATCGGTGCCTGATGCATCGAAAGAAAAAACTGGCTGGCAATCATTTGGTATGCGATCAGAACAGCGCCCGCATCGCTTACGCCCAATCCCGCTACATCGCCGAACGATATCAGTATGGGAAAAATAACGACAGCGGTGGCCAACACTGATCCTATCAAAGTATGGATGGCCAATGATATTGCTGATATAAAAATGACGGTTGACAGAATATCGCTTGGTAAAGAAGCTGGGAGCGCCGTATCGGCAATCCACTGGCTCATACCTGTGGCTTCGCCTACAGATCCGATCGACAACGCACAGGTGAGGAATACAAGAGTTCCCACGGGAACGTCTGCAAAAGCTTTTGCGTCAAGTACTCCGATTCGAGGTAGGAACATAAGCGATGTGAGAAGCATAGTTCCCCACGCTATACCTATTCCCATGAAGGTAAAGCAACCAGAATGCAATCATCAGAGAGAGCCACAAAGCCATCTTCTTTTCTTTAGGGCTCAATCTGCCAAGGTCTTCTAACGAAGCGCGGCTTTTTTACCCCATCTACAAAGACCTTTCCAGACGGCTTAAACACTCTTATAAACAGAACTGTCACTAAAAATAAGTAGATGATGTTGGGAATGCCTATAGTGCTGAACCAGCCAACCCAGCTCAACCCTAATTCGGAATATTCAACAACGAGTGTATTGAGGGCTGGTTCCGAAGTCAAAAAGATAAGTGTCGTGGGAACTGCAAGCGCAAAACATGCAAAATTGATTACAGCGGCATCCGTCTCAGATACGCTATTTTCTTTGCACACTTCTTTTGCAACTGCCAATATGACGAATGTTCTTGCAAAGGCGCTTGGAATGATCAGTGCGAACAACAGCTCTATGACGGCTATCGCTGCAATGAGCGATTGAAAACCTTTGACTTGACCGGATGCGCAAATACTCAGAGCTGCTCTTCTAGCAAGTCCAGACCTTTCAACTCCAGAAGCTATGAGAAACGCGCAAAGCACCAGCCATAGACCGCCTCCTTCGTTCGTCCAGCCAGAAAAAACTGTTAGCGGATCAGAGGAGTTCGTGATGAGCAGTAGCCCCATATACAGCATGCCCGTAATTGGGGCCGGCATCACTCCGCTTGCCCAAAACGATAAAGCACCGAGAGTGAGAGCAAGCTGAATACGTGCTGGGCTTTCCAACTCCGGCAATGGAAATATCAAAACGAGAAGCCCAGCGGTCAAACCTACCGAAGCAACAATGCCTTTTAAATGAAGCTTTCCAAATGACGCTGTTCGCTCGACTACCATTAACGACGTTGCCTCAATTCGCTTGGGGCACCTAAGGCCGAAGTAAACTCTTGCCAGGCTAGGCATGCGGAAATCTGGAATTGGGTTGTGGCAAGGGAGTTGCGCTCTCCAAGTCTCTCCGAGAGCATATTGGCAATCCCCTTCGGCCACTGTTCAGCGAGGATAGAATTATATGCCTCTGCTCTCCTATGAAGAACGTTAATACTTGCGCTTTCGACGGTTGAGAGATTCGAGCTGTCGGCTGCTGCCTTTCCGACATGAAACCGTGGCGTCCAAAGAACATCTCCGTAAACGTCGCATAGGGACAGAATGCCTTTATCCGAGCAAACATCCATCCGCATCAGGGCTATGGCATTATTGTCTGGGTCACTGGAATCCATTTCGTTTTGGAATCGAACGGAAAGGGGAACTCCTCCTACTTCTCCGACTAGGATGTCAAAAGGACCGGCATCTGCTATCTTCTCCAATCTGAAAGGATGCAAGCTTCCGGCCACTTTCCCAACCACCTCTACAAAAGGGTATGCTACTTGTACGCATGTAGTCACATCTATGCTTAGCAATTCGTGTTCCTTGCGAAGGGAAGCTGCGGCATCAATGAAGCGCTTAACCGAATCGAGATATGGATAGAAACCGTTAAGCATGAATTTGCAATCATGTTCTGCAGCGCATCTGGTCAGCTCAAGAACCTCGCTGCTATGCATGGGCTGCTCTTGGATTACGTGAATGCCCTTCTCGAGGAAGGAGCGAGATATTTCAACTCCATCTCCTCCAACCATGGCTGATCTTACCACGACACAAGCAAGATCTATGTTTGCCGGAACGGCATTAGCCCCTTGATACAGAGGAACTCCGTATGATGCAGCCAAGGCGGCGCTTCTCTTGCTCCCCCTGCCTACAATACCAGCCAGCTCTACATCGTCGGCAATCTTAATGCCCTCGGCATATACGCTTCCGAACGTGCTCCCCACAACCACGGCTTTCATAACTCGCCTTCCTCGACTTCAAACAAAGACTTTGACGGTGCAATTTCGATTCGAGCACTCTTAGACAAAGATAGAATTCCGTATATCGCCAGTTCTGGATCAAGCAGATCGGGCAAGTTGTATACGCCATTGGGGATGCTCCCAGCAAGGAAACTCTCTATGGCATAGCATGCCACTGCTGCAGTTAGCTCATAGCTGTCGGCCGATTTAACAATGTAGGCCATTTCTCCAGAAGTTGCAGCCAACGTATAAAATGCCTGTCTACCCATAGCATCGATGGATGCGGCTATGCTGATTTTCTTGCTTGCTTCTTCGAGGCTCTGGGTTTTCGACAACTGTGCGTCGACAAGAGCCTTGCAAAACAGATCACCTACAAATACGTTATACCATTCAAGTCTTGGAAGTGCCTCCTTCTCGGCTATGACTCTCGCCTCTTCTGACAAAAAGGCTCTGCAAAACGACCCTTCGGGAAAGCAAGAGGGGGCGGGGGTTGGATCGTGGTCAAGTTCGCGGACTGCGCCGCTACGCCACATGGAGCCATTGTTGCCATATCCCGACGTATCGGACATGCTCAAAACTAGATCCGCCGCAGCACCCAGAGAGATATCTTCGGACTCCCCCGGCAAAGCAACAATATCCTGTCCTTTGTTTGCGGAAATAGCCATCTTTAGTAGAAGACCCGAGAGCCCCGGCACCATTCCTGCAGAAAATACAACCGGTGTTTCCGCCGATTCGTCAGCTAGGGTTTTGCACAGGTTTTCGCAGCCGGCAACGTCAAAGTATGCAACGCCTGAGCTTATGGCGGTTCTTGCTGCTGGTTCGCTCAGTAGATACGCGGGGCCAGCGCAGTTGACCACCGCATCGCATCCATCGAGAAATCTTGACAAAGAACTAGGGTCTGTCATGTTGACGATGAATCCGGCCGAGCGAGAACCGAGGCGAAGCTCGTACCCCTTAGCTTTCAGCATGTCGGCAAGCAGTGATCCAACATGCCCGCTCGACCCAAGCACTCCGATCATCGAAGCCCCACTCTCTTTGCGACATCTTTTGCGTGTTCTCCGGATATGCAGGTAAAGTGATCTCCTTCTATATCTTGGGTGTCTATCCCCATGAGGCGACGCTGTTCCAGAAAACCGTTTCATCACCACCGATGTTCTTGAATAGCCCCATTCTTCCACTGTCTCGCAAAAAGTGGATAGGGCCAAGATAGGGTTTTGATTCGTATTCCATTACTGCAATCAAATTATGTTTGAACGTCCTGTAAATTTGGGTCAATCTTTCTACGACGTTGCTATCGGCGGTCACGGTTGAAAGTATCCTACGCATGCGCTCGTTCGAATCTAGGGAGGCAATCTTCTTCAGTTTTTCGACAACAGGGCCTTCACCATCGAGAAGATCCAATACTCCGGGGTGTCGGATCTGGGCATCAGCGATTGCGTTGGCGAAGGCTTCGTCGTCTTTCGGATACCCGAGGTCTTCAGTTGGGGCATTAAGTACGCGAGCAAAAGCATACTCAATCATTACGTCTTCGGTGATTTTGAACGGGAACCCATATGAGCTGATGACAAAGAGATCGGCAACGGTTTCTCCCTGCTCCATCAGGTTTCTTGCAATCTCTGTTGCGATCAAACCTCCCATGCAGTATCCCACTATCCTAAAGCTGCATCCATTCCATTCCGAGAGGCGGTCGGCATACTCTCTTCCGAGGGTTTCTATAAGAGATCGGGTGTCATAATCCAAGGCTTTTTGCATGTCGGGCATTTGCACACCGATGATGAGTTTGTCACCCGAAGCGCTAATAAGGTCGCGGTATGGGTCAAGAGTGCCTGTTCCGTCATGCACCAATACGTTAACGACGCCATCTCCGTTTCCGTCTTTCAATACGACAACAGGCGCCATCTGCCTTTGGGCGCGGCCTTTTCTGCTTCTTCTGTACTGGAGAGCGCGAGTGCGAGTGAGCTGACCGTTGGGCTTTCCATCATCTTTCTCAAAAGCCACTCCCATTCAAGCTCAGCCGCTTCGTCTACGTTCTTCTTTATCTGGGCTGCGAGTTTGGTGGCCAAAAGCGAATCGCTCCAAGCTCAAAGAAGTCATCATCCCTCCTGACGCTATCTGCTCCGAGTACTTCAGAAAACTCTACAGCTAGGCGTGCTTCCAAATCGCTACGGTAGCTGTCTCTCTCATCTCCGATGCCCGCAGTTTTCGACTGCGTTCTTCCGAGCAGTGGTAGGCGTTTAAGCTCGGCTCTGTCAACCTTTCCGTTTCTCGAAAGGGGAAGGGTGTCGATTATCCCAATGGCTTCAGGAATCATGTATGAGGGAAGGGTTTCTTGTGCGGCTGATACCACATCATCGACCGAAAGCGCGGCTATATCAGCCTTTGCTTGTGCGACTATCAGGTGCTGGCCAAAGAGATCCGGTTCTTCGTTCGTAGGAGAGCAGTCCGTCAAGCCAAAACCTGCTTTTGCGAGGATTCCGCTCCATTCGTCGAGGTTAAGGAATACCTTGCTGGTTCCTGCACGCAAATCCGAGTACTCCATCCCGAGGGCATCTTGGAAATCCATGCTGACCATAAGGGGAAAGCTCTCGCGCGTGGCCTCAATAAAGGCCAAAATGCCTCCCGGAGAAAGAAGGGATTTGATTTGCCCCAGCCCTGCAAGGACATCGATGCAATTATGGAGTACGTTTGCGCCTACGATGAGATCAAATGAGTTGTCTGCAAGTCCCTGAGTTCTGGCATCCTTATTGACATCGTAGATGGCGTAGCCAATCCAGTTTTTACCTTCGTAGCGATTTCGGGCTTCAGAGAGGAAGAATTCAGAGATGTCAGTAAAAAGATATGTGCTCCCCGTTCCCTCAAGCGCATCGATGAGCGAGTCGCTGCTGCCTCCCGTACCGGCCCCGACCTCAAGAACTCTCAACCCACCCTTGATGCGCGCAAATTCCGAAACCATGCTAACTAGTGTGGAGTTGAGAGTTTGGAGGCTAGGTTGTCCCTGTAGGTTGAAGCGGCTACATCAAAACCACCTTCGGGAAAAAGTATGGATAAATGATCCACTTTCCCCGACACGAGGCCGGATAAGGAATCTATGCATGTGTGCAAAAACGACAAAAGCCCTTTGCTGTACTCGACTTCAGTTCCAAGGATTCGAGCTGTTGCCATAAAGCTTCAATGTCGCCTCTCTTATAATCGTCCGAGAAGCAAAACGAGTCGCCCTTTGCATTGAGCGCTTTCATGTCGACGAGAGACTTCGCCCATCTCTCTAGGAGCCTTCTGTTCCTCTCTTTGGCATTGAGTCCATGCATCATGTCATCCATTGAGAAGCCATCTTTGCTAACGGCATCTGCTATCAAATTCATCATGGCCGACAAGCAGACCTCGTCAACTTTGCGGCAATACTCTGCAACTTCGTTGACAGCCATTTTGCTGAAGCGATCTCTCATACATTCTTTCATGGCGACCGTAGATCTCTTGAACAAGGATTCTGCCTTGTCGGGATTGACCTTTTCGGCGATGACTGCGGCGAGAAGATGCTTGTCGGTTTTATCGTTGTCGGCAGCAAATGCGACAGCCTTGTCCACTCCCGGTGCCTTTTCTAAAGCGGCTTCCACTTCGCCTAGCTCGACGCGGTAACCCCGTACTTTAATCTGCTGATCTGCACGCCCGAGAAACTCGATGTCGCCGTTTTCCAGGTATTTGCCCATGTCGCCGGTTCGATAGCATTTCACTCCATCCCGCATTATAAAACTCTCGGATGTTCGAACAGGGTCATTGAGGTAGCCCGAAGCAAGGCTCTTTCCGCCAATGATGATTTCACCCGGAACGAGAAGAGGCAGCGATTCAAGTTCGCGTCCTACGATATCAAACTCCTGGTTGGCAAGAGGCTTTCCGTAGGGAATGCTTGCCTTTTCCGAATCCGATGGATTGATTTCGTGGAAGATCGACCAGATTCCTCCCTCGGTGGCACCGCCGAGGCTCACCATTTTCAAGTGAGGGATTTTATCTGCGATATCGTTGGGTAGAGAGACGGGTATCCAGTCGCCAGACAAGAGAGCGAGCCTCAAGGAAAGAGAGGGGACATCCGGAGCCGTATCAAGGTAGTAAGAAAGCATTTGCATCTGCTGGGGGACAGAATTCCATATCGTTACCTTGCGTTTAACAACTACGTCGCACCAGCTCGACGGATCATTAAGTGATGAGGGTTCGGGGAAGATAAGCTCTCCTCCGACGGAAAGGATTCCAAATATATCATATATAGCTAGGTCGAAGGTTAGCTCGGCCAATCCGATGATCTTGTCGCTCTGCCTAACGTTGAATCGAGAATTTATGTCGCGATGGTGTTCCACGCGGCGGCGTGGCTCACCGCCACCCCCTTCGGCACCCCGGTGGAGCCGGACGTGTAGATCACGTAGGCTTCGTCAGATGGCAAAGTCCGATCCTCGAAGTTAGCGGAAATGTCATCGCTTAGGATAAGGTCGATATCCATAGCCTCTTCTTTGCCGGCCAAGTCAAGCCTTTCGAGGGTTTCAGCTTTGGCGAGAACCGCGCCCACTTCCGCATTGCCCATAACGGTGTCGACTCTTGATCGAGGATGGTCAGGGATAGAGGAATAAAGGGAGCGCCGGCAAGGTGCAGCCGATCACCGCAACTACTTGTGCAATGCTCTTCTCAAGAATGATCGCAGTCCGAACTCCTCGCTTTAACTTATGGGCCACTTTGAGGGAAAGCGCCCTCAGCTCCGCATATGTCACAAACTCATCTCCCAATCGCACGGCGGGGAGCTCTGGATGAGAGAGGCTGTCTTCATAAAGTCTGAGTGGAGGGTACTCGACACTATTTCTTTGCCGGTGTCGTTTGCTGCGATACGAACAAGTTTCTGCTTTTGAGGTAAATGGACTATTCGTGTCTCTTCCCATGTCGCTTTGCTCGAGGCAAGACTTCTAAGGGTCTGTTCGAAGGATGAAAAGGCATCTGAAACCAGACCGTCAGGGAAGACTCCAGCGCGCTCATCCCAATTGATTACAAGAGACCCATTCCACTCCATCGCTTGGCAGTCAAGCCATACTTGGGGGGTTTGTGAAAGTCCGCCGATGACTCGAGAGCCACGAAAGAGGCTTGTTTCACTCAAGGACGATCCTCCGCGTAGGCCGATGCTGCTCGTGAAAACGAACGGCATGAGCGCCCCACCGCCCGCACGTCCACGTCGTCGCGCGATCTCTCTCAGCACGGAGACTCCGGAGAAGCTTCTATGTTCAAGATCCGACCATAGCTGTGATTGCGCTGCACGAGCGCGGGAGAAGAAGGGCGCGCGCTCGTCACGAATCAATCCCAATAGGCTTGACATTGTGAAATCACCGACCGTACGCATGATTCCAGGAATGTCGTCCCCCCTGTTCAACATTGTCATATTGATCGTGAAATCCGATGATTCCGCCCACAGCGCCAAGTGTCCGAGAATGCAGCGACCAATGCAGCTGTGGGGTAACCCCTTTCTCTGCGCTTGTGCGACGGAATTCTGCCCATTCGTTATCGGTAAGGCTCATCTGGTGCCTAATGAATCTAACTCCCGTTCGCACGTCAGGATTCGGCCCCATGGGAAGCATAGGGGCGGGAGGCAATTCGTCAATGCGTGCCGACCAGTATTCCTCATCTGCTTTTAGAGAAGGGCTGGAAACTCCTCGGGTTTTTGCATCCATGACAAAATCTCTGAAGGAAATCTCGTCGCTGCTATCTAGTTGCTCGCCGTCATATGCCCGAGCCAGATCATTGAGGATTATGGTAATGCTCAAAAAGTCACAAAGAGCCAAGTTGACTGATATGTGGAGGATTGACTTAATCCCATCAGTACTCACTTTCAGTTCGTACGGATGGACCGAGGTTGCATAATCCTTGTGATCCATGGTTCTACGACATTCGGAAGCGACCTCTTCTAAGCTTCGCGATTCGGCTTCGACGAATTCAATCAATCCCACATCATATTCTTCCAGCACCTGCTGATAACCGTCTTCAGAAATGACCGAGTGAAGTACGTCATGCCGAGCCACCACTTTTCGCCATGCGTTGTTCAATCGCTCGAATTCAACGCCTCCCAAGCTAATCTCCATGTACCCTTGGCATCCCACTCCGCCGTAGGGATAAGCTTCGCTCTTGCCAAGCTGATAAGCTTGCTGTATGTCTGTAAGAGGATAAGGATCGTACCTTTTCTCGGGCTCGCGCTTTATCGGGCGAGGTTCGTTGAGGGCTGCGATTACAGCATCCCTGTTCTTCTTTATCAGGTTAGCCCTTTCTACCGTCATGGCTCCAGATGGCGCTCTGAATTTTAGCTTTCCGTCCTCGACCCATAAACGTATTCCCGCATCTGCCATCTCTTCAAGAAGGCATCGGATCTCGTCCATCATAGGGTTCCCTCCTCATATGTGTCCCCGCATGTCGTATCTATCTTTTGGCAGATTCCGGCTACAGTCGGATCGGATATAAATTCTTGAAGTCCAATTTTGAATCCAAGACGCTTTTCCAAAGCGCTCGTCATTCTCATGGCCATGAGGCTGTCGCCGCCCAGCTCGAAGAAGTTCGACTCCCTTCCGACGGGCCCCGCATCGAGCAGCTCCTCCCACACCGACGCCACGGCGCGCTCCGCTTCGGTGGCCGGTTCGGACAGGGAGGATGCGGACGGGGCCGCTTCGGGGGCATGCCGGCCAAGGCCTTTCGATCGACCTTCCCGTTCGCGCTCAAGGGCCACTCGTCTAGGACCGTCACGTCATGGGGGACGAAGTAGGAGGGAAGGAGCCCGGCCACGCGGGACAGCACCCCGGCCGGATCCACGTCAGCCCCCTCGTCGGCGACCACGAACGCATGCACCACCGAGCGCTCGCGCTCGCCGGCCACGACGGCCACGGCCC
>ENA-OQDE01001168-OQDE01001168.1-human-gut-metagenome-genome-assembly--contig:-NODE-1168-length-10933-cov-7.460300_pt1 | contig 10933 bp, 15 predicted proteins | sample MGYA00242768_ERZ504595 | MGnify/ENA primary metagenome ERZ504595 (study PRJEB26092, sample SAMD00036307) | human gut metagenome | host: Homo sapiens | study: EMG produced TPA metagenomics assembly of...
CTCCAGGCGTCGAGTGAGCCAGAAAAGGATTTACTTCAGCTCGTTGAGCACGCGCAGAGCGGTGTTGACGTAGAAGTTGACGAAGGTGGGAATGGATTCGTCGAGACCCACGAAATGCGGGCTATGCCAGTCGGCGCAACCTTCCTGGCCGTTTGACCCGACGAACGCGAACACCGGCAACGTCACCTTGGCGAATTCGCAGAAGTCCTCCCCCGCCATCGACTGACGTATCGGTTCGAGCTGCGCGTAGTCGTTGACATCCGCCGCCACGGCCTTGGCGAGACCTGGATCGGAGACCAGCGGGTCTTGAAAGTCATCCCAGACCACGTCGGCGCTGATGCCGTATGCCTCGGCGGTGTGTTCCACCACTTCCTTGAATCGGCGGCCGACCAGATTGCCATCCGACTTGTGGAAATAGCGCACAGTCCCTTGGAATCCGGCTTCGGCGGGCACCACGTTCCACACATGGCCGCCGTGCACTTCGGTAACGGACAGCACCAGCGGTGGAAGGGCGTGACGTTGCGGCTCACGATGGTCTGCAGGCTCAGAATAATACTGGCGAGCGCTTCGATGGGCCCGGTGCTTGTACGGGTAACCGGCGTGGGTGCCTTGGGCGTGGAGGGTCACGCGGAATTTCACGCAGCCGGCCATCATCGGCTCAACGCCGATGGCCAGCTGGCCGGGCGCATAGTTGGGGTTGTTGTGCGTGCCGATAATGGCTTCGACGTCATCCACGAGTCCGGCGTCGATCATGGCGCGAGCGCCTTGGCCGGTCTCCTCACTCGGCTGGAACAGAATCTTGATCGAGCCGGCGAACTTGTCACGGTGCTCGGCGAGCCAGAAGGCGGCACCGAGCAGACCGGTCATGTGCAGGTCGTGGCCGCAGCCGTGCATCACGCCTTCATTGACGGAGCTGAACTCCAGTCCGGAGTCTTCCACGATGGGCAGGCCGTCGATGTCAGCGCGCAGCCCGATACGCGGCCCGGGACCGGCCTCGCCCTGAATGAGCCCCACAACACCAGTCTCCAGCGGGTTGTGCAGGATCTCGATGCCGTGCGCCTTGAGCTGGTCGGTCAGATAGATGCTGGTGCCGAATTCACGGAAACTACGCTCCGGATGGGCGTGCAGGTAGTGGCGGATAGTGATGAGTTCGTGGTCGATGTCGATATGTTCACTCATGGTTCCCGATTCTAGTAGCGCGAAGAATATATTGCGCCTCGCTCCATATTGGCGAGGGCCGCGATCTATGGGGTCAGTATGCCTTGTTATTGCTGGCGTTTGAGCAGTCGTTTGGCGATGGCGTTGGCGATGCCCTGCACCACCTGGACCAGTACGATCATGATGATCACGGCCGTCCAGGTGACGGTCTGGTCGAACTTCTGGTAGCCGTAGGCGATGGCGAAGTTACCGAGACCGCCACCGCCGATGTAGCCGGCCATGGCAGACATGTCGAGCACGCCAATGAACAGGAAGCGTAGGCCAGGATCAGCGGTGCCAGGGCTTCGGGGATGAGCACGGTGCGGATGATGGTGAGCTTGCCGGCACCCATCGAACGCGCGGCCTCGATTACTCCCGGGTCGACCGGCACGAGATTCTGTTCGACCAGACGCGAGGTGGCGAAGGTGCACATCACCACCATCGGGAAGATGCGGCCACGGTGCCGATGGACGTGCCGACCACGACGATGGTGAGCGGCTGCATGGCTGCCAGGAAGATGATGAACGGAATCGGGCGCACGATGTTGACGATGATGTCAAGGATGCGGTAGACGACCGCGTTCTCGAACAGGTTGCCGGGGCGGGTGCCATAGAGCACCACGCCGAGGATCAGGCCGAGGAATCCGCCGATGACGAGGTGACGAGCACCATGGTCAGGGTCTGGCCAATGGATTCGAACAGTAGTGGACGCAGTACGTTCCAGTCGCTACGCGGGTTGGCGAGGATGATCATGCGTTGGCTCCTTCATGTGCGGCGGCGGACGCGGCGGGCGCGGTGGCAGTATCGGCCGCCAGTGGGTCATGGGCGCGGTCTTCGGCGTAGGAGGCATGTCCGGCGACTGCGTCGGCGTAGGCCACAGGCTTTGCGGCGGTGCCGAAGTCGATGACGTCGCTATTGGCGGCGAGCTCGCGCAGGAATTCGTCCACATGCCAGCCGGGCCCGTTGAATTCGTAGGTGATGGCACCGATGGCGGTCCCCTTGACCGTGTCGATGCCGCCGTAGAGCAGGCTGGATTCGACGCCGTATTTGGCGATGAGTTCGGAGATATTCTGTCCGGATGCCTTGAGTTCATGGCCTTGGGTGCCGGAAACGTCCTTTTGGCGGATAAGCACGGTGACAATGCGGCCCGACCATTCGTGATGCAATCGCTCGACCCGGTCTTCCTCGGGCAGGCCAGACAATGCGGTGGCAATGAATCGCTTGGTCACCGGCTGCTGGGGTGCAGCGAACACATCGTATACGTCGCCGGATTCGACCACGCGTCCGGCGCTCATTACGGCCACGCGGCCGGCAATCTGCTGGACCACGTTCATCTGATGGGTGATAAGCACAATGGTGATGCCGAATTCCTCGTTCACACGCTTGAGCAAGGCCAGCACTTCGGTGGTGGTTTCCGGGTCGAGCGCGCTGGTGGCTTCGTCGGCGAGCAGAATCTCCGGATTAGTGGCCAGTGCGCGGGCGATGCCGACGCGCTGCTTCTGGCCGCCGGACAGCTGCGAAGGGTATTTGTTTGCGTGCTCACTGAGGCCCACAAATTCAAGGAGTTCGTTGACACGACGATCCTGATAGTCCTTGCGCCAGTGATCGAGTTGCAGTGGGTAGGCGATGTTCTGGGCCACGGTTTTGGTGGAGAACAGGTTGAACTGCTGGAAAATCATGCCGATTTTCTGGCGGATGGGCCGCAGCTTGGTCTCACTCAGAGAGGTGATATCAGTACCAAGCACGGTCACAGTGCCGGAGGTGGGTCGTTCGAGCGCGTTGATAAGCCGGACCAGTGTGGATTTGCCTGCACCGGAATAGCCGATGATGCCGAAGATGTCACCGCGATCGATGGTCAGGCTGACGTCATCCACGGCTCGTGCGATGTTCGCGCCGCGTCCGCGTGTTTTGAATTCCTTCACGACATGGTCGAAGGTGATGATGGGGTCGCTCATAGTGCTCCCTGATGCTGGTTGTTGGTGTCCGGTCACGGAAGCGGAGCGAATCCCGATTGTTGGCTCGGGTACTCGCTCCGCTTGGTGGTAATGGCTATGGACAGGCTAGTCGTGCGCTCGTATCAGCCGCGGCTCACTGCTGGGCCTTGGCATCCTTCTCAATGTCGGACAGGAAGCCTTGCAGCTCGCTGGCGCTGAACTTGTCGGCGAACACCGCGGTACCGCCGGAGTTCTCCTGCAGGGCGTCGAGCACATCCTTCTGCTGGTAGATGGAAACGAGCTTCTTGTAGGTCTCGTTGTTCACGTCCGCCTTGCGGGCCACCCACACGTTGATGTAGGGGCGAGCCTCTTCGGATTCGGCGTCATCCTGGTAGATGGCGTCCTTCGGGTCGAGACCGGCATCGGCCACGTAGTCGTTGTTGATCACACCAGCGGCGATGGTCGGGTCCTTCAGGGTGGTGGCCACCTGTTCGGCCTTGAGCGGGGTGACCTTGACCTTGCTCTTGGCTTCGTCGATGTAGGCCGGGGTGGAGAAGGCGGTCCAGTCGCCCTTGAGCGTCACGAGACCGGCGGCCTTGAGCACGCCGATAGCGCGGGCCTGGTTGGTTTCGTCGTTCGGAATGGTGACGGTGTCGCCCTGCTTCAGGTCCTTGATGTCCTTGACCTTGGTGGAGTACACGCCGAGCGGTAGATGGCGGTGCCGCCGATGGGCTGCAGGTCCTTCTTGTTGCTCACGTTGTAGTTGGCCAAGTAGAGCAGGTGCTGGAATTCGTTGAGGTCCAGCTCGCCGGAGTCAAGGGCCGGGTTTTCGGAGGTGTAGTCCTGGAAGTCGACGATGTCGACGTAGATGCCGGCCTTCTCGGCGTCCTGCTTGAACTTGACCCATTCGGGGTTGGTAGCGCCGACCACGCCGATCTTGACCGGGTTGCCCTTGCTGCCCTTGGCGGACGACTCGTTGGCACCGGCAAACGCGCGGTAGCCGAAGAACGCGGCCACGGCGATAATCGCCACGACCACGATGGTGATGATGACGTTGCGGGCGGTGTGGTTCACACGCACCGGCTCGTTATTGTTAGGAGCGGCCGGGGTTGCCGGCTGGGTTGCTGCTGTCATTGGATTTCCTCTCTCCAAAATTGATGTCGGGTAACACCATAACGCGCTTGAACCGCGAAAGTGACGGAAAATGGCCGATTGCCATATAGGTGTCTTTTATGGCGCGCATGCAATGTCCGGGATTCGTGCGTTTGATAACCCGCTATAGGCGTGCCGAACACGCCGGAAAGCACGTCGAGAGGGGCTTTGACAATGGAAGCTATGACTACCGATACTGCCAATGCCGATATCCGAGCCGTATTCTTCGATATCGATGGCACGCTCACCAGTTTCACGACCCATACGGTGCCGGATTCCACAATCGAGGCGATTCACCGGCTGCAGGCCGCAGGCGTCAAGGTGCTGATTTGCACGGGCCGCGCGCCTTCACAGATGCACGTGGTGCTGGATACCATGCCGGTGACGTTCGATGGCGTGGTGGCGTTCAATGGGCAGTATTGTTTTGATGACACCGGCTTCTTTGCCTCGCAGGCCTTGGATACTGCTGATATTGAGGTGATTCTCGACTGGCTGGACCGTCACCCCGATGTGGTGTGCAATTTCGGCGAGAAGGATTACGTGTACTTCAACCAGTCCAATGATCTGCTTCGCGCCACGTGGAGCAAACTGGGCAAAACCGCACCGACCCGGTATTTCGAGGACCCGCGCACCCGCGCGCTGGATCATGAGACTTTCCAGATCAGTCCCTTTGTCGGGCCCGAGCTGGAGTCCGAACTGGTGGGACTGTGCAGCAATGTGCGCGGGGTGCGTTGGCATCCGGATTTCACGGATCTGATTCCGGCCGATGGCGGCAAGCCGCGCGGCATCCAGCGGTTCATGGCGCATTACGGCATCACGCGCGAGCAGACCATGGCCTTCGGCGATGGCGGCAATGACACGGATATGCTCGCCTACGCCGGCATCGGGGTCGCGATGGGCAATGCGACCGCCGAGCCCAAGGCCGCCGCCGACTACATCACTGACGATGTGGACCACGACGGTGTGCGCAATGCCCTGCTGCATTTCAGGGTGCTACGCGATTAAAACATCACAACAGTTCGCTTTGTTCTGCCCCGCCGTGACAGGGCTTATGAATAAGCAAAGGGCTCGGGACGAATCCCGAGCCCTTTGGTGTTAGCGAACTAACAACACCGTGGAGGTGTTATCACTCGTTGTCGCCAGCGGTAGCGGCGGTAGCGGTGACGGCACCCTTCTTGTCGGTGTTCACGCCGGAGTACACCCAGTCGGTGTAGTCCGGGTGGTCGTAGCCGTTGTCGACGGCGAACTGGAAGGCCTCATCACGGAACTTCTCGAGCTCGTCGATCTTGTCGGCGTACTTGTCGGCGTCGATCATGCGCAGAGCCTCAGCGGTCAGCTCGTAGCGGTCGATGCGGTTGACACGAACCATGTCGTACGGGGTGGTGGTGGAGCCCTCCTCCTCGTAGCCGTGGACGTTGAAGTTGTCGTGGTTCGGACGGTCGTAGATCAGGCCACGCACGTCGTGAGCGTAGGAGTGGTACGCGAACAGCACCGGCTTGTCGGCGGTGAAGATGTCGGCGAACTCCTCGTCGGTCAGAGCCTCGTCGTTCTCCTTGGCGGACTGCAGGGAGAGCAGGTCGGCAACGTTCACAACCTTGAACTTGACGCCCAGTTCCTTCAGCTTGTCGGAAGCAGCCATGATCTCCTGAGTCGGGACATCGCCGGCGGCGGCAAGCACGACCTCGGCCTCATCGTTGTTCTTGGCGGTGGAAGCCCAATCCCAAGCGGCGGCACCCTTCTCGAGCTCGGCACGAGCCTCGTCCAGGGTCAGCCAGGTGGCAGCAGGCTGCTTACCAGCGATGATGGCGTTGATCTTGTTGGTGGACTTGTAGCACTTCTCGGCGATGGCCAGCAGCATGTTCGCATCGGTGGCGAAGTAGATGCCGATGACGTGGTCGTTGTGGAAGCACTTGTTCAGCAGGACGGAGGTGACACCCGGATCCTGGTGGGAGAAGCCGTTGTGGTCCTGACGCCAAACATGGGAGGAGACCAGCAGGTTCATGGAGCGATCGCTTGCGCCACGGAATCTCGCGGACGGTAGCCTCAAGCCACTTGGCGTGCTGGTTCAGCATGGAGTCGATCACGTGGACGAAGGACTCGTAGGAGCTCCAGATGCCGTGACGACCGGTCAGCAGGTAGGCCTCGAGGAAGCCTTCCATCTGGTGCTCGGACAGCTGCTCAACGACCTGGCCGGAGACGTGCATGTGCTCGTCGACCTCGTCGGAGATGTAGCCGGCATCCCACTGCTTGTTGGTGACTTCGTAGGAAGCCTGCAGACGGTTGGAAGCGGTCTCATCCGGTCCGAAGATGCGGAAGTCGCGCGGGTTGTTCTTGATGATGTCGCGAGTGTAGGCACCCAGGTACGGGTGGCCTCGAGCTGGCCCCAGCCGTGGCCGTACTCAGCCACTTCCTTGACCTCGTAGTCCTCGAGGTTCGGCAGCTTCAGGTCGTTGCGGATCACACCACCGTTGGCGTTCGGGTTGGCACCGATACGCAGCTCGCCCTTCGGCATGAAGGCAAGGACGTCGTCCTTGACAGCACCGTTGGCGTCGAACAGCTCTTCCGGCTTGTAGGACTCGAGCCAGTTCTTGAGAACCTCGAAGTGGGCCTCGGTGTCGCGGGCGGAAGCCAGCGGCACCTGGTGGGAACGCCAGGAGCCTCGGTCTTCTTGCCGTCGATGTACTTCGGGCAGGTCCAGCTTCGGGGTGCGGAAGATCAGCATCGGGTAGAACGGACGGTGCACGTTGTCGGTCTGAGCGGTGGCCTTGATGTCGCAGATCTCGTCCCAGATGGTCTCCCACAGCTCGGCGAAGCGACGGTGGATGGACATGTGGTCCTCATCATCGAAGCCAGCGACGAACTCGTAGGGCTCGTAACCCATGCCGTGGAAGAACTCGTGGAGCTCTTCGTCGGAGATGCGGGACAGGATGGTCGGGTTGGCGATCTTGTAGCCGTTGAGGTGCAGGATCGGCAGCACGATACCGTCGGTGCGCGGGTTCACGAGCTTGTTGGACTGCCAGCCGGTAGCCAGCGGGCCGGTCTCAGCTCGCCGTCGCCGACGATGGCCGGGACAAACAGGCTCGGGTTGTCCATGATGGCGCCGTAAGCGTGGGACAGAGCGTAACCCAGCTCACCACCCTCGTGGATGGAGCCCGGGGTCTCCGGAGCGAAGTGGGACGGAATGCCGCCCGGGTAAGAGAACTGACGGAAGAACTTCTGCAGACCAGCTTCGTCCTTGGTGATCTTCGGGAAGGTCTCGGTGTAGGTGCCGTCCAGGTAGGACTGGGAGGTACCGGCCGGGCCACCGTGGCCCGGGCCCATGATGATCACGGTGTTCTGGCCGTGGTCAGCAATGAAACGGTTGATGTGGCCGATGAGGAAGTTCAGGCCAGGGGTAGTGCCCCAGTGGCCCACCAGACGGTGCTTCACATCTTCGCGGGTGAAGGGCTCCTTCATCAGCGGGTTGGAACGCAGATAAATCTGGCCGATGGAAAGGTAGTTGGCAACGCGCCAGTACTTGTCAACGCCTTCGAGGGCTTCCTCGGAAACCGGAGCGTTGAGCTTCTTCCAAGGGGTGCCAATAACAGGACTCGTCATGTGTACTCCTGTACTCCTGCACGTGATCGTGCGATTGATTATTTCTGTTCGGTCACGGTCCCTGACCCTTGCGGTGCCAAGGTTTTCCGTTCCCAATCAATCGTCATGGTACGAGGACAACGCGACTTTTGAACGATTTCTTGCGGGTGTGTTCGAAATTGTTGCGGATATTTCAGTATTTGTGCGGTTCGACTGACCGTTTGTCAACATTAGTTTTTTCAGCATACTTTTTCAAAACGGCGGAAGCATGCGGAAATCCAGCATTTGGCTAGAACAGCGCACGTTCGATTTCCCATGTTCGAAATCGGCGTGTTGTCCGTCTACAGGCATGTAGTTTGTTCGATTTGCGCACATAGTCTCTGCGTGTCGGCCTTGTCGCCTTGACCAGTGATAATCAGGGGTGTTCAGCACGTAAAATTCCAATGAACGTTAGGGGAATATCAATGGCAAACGGTCCTGTGCTTGTCGTCGACTTCGGCGCCCAGTACGCCCAGCTCATCGCCCGCCGCGTGCGCGAAGCAGGCGTGTACTCCGAGCTGGTCCCTCATTCCATGCCGGTCGACGAGATCCTGGCCAAGGATCCGAAGGCGATTATTCTGTCTGGCGGCCCGGCCTCCGTGTTCGAGCCCGGCGCGCCGACCATAGACACCAAGGTATTCGAATCCGGTGTTCCGGTGCTTGGTATCTGCTACGGCTTCCAGGTCATGGCCTATGAGCTCGGCGGCAAGGTGGATAAGGCCGCGCTCGGCGAATACGGCAAGACCTCAGCCACCATCGACGACGCCGCCGGCATCCTCGCCGACTCCCCCGCCGAGCAGACCACGTGGATGAGCCACGGTGTGGCGGTCGAACAGGCCCCGGCCGGCTTCGAAGTGCTGGCCCACACCGAAGGCGCGCCCGTGGCCGCCATGGCGGACGAATCCCGCAAGCTCTATGGTGTGCAGTGGCACCCGGAAGTCAAGCACTCCCCGCTTGGCCAGAAGCTTATCGAAAACTTCCTGCACCGTTGCGCCGCGCTGCCCAACGACTGGGATGCCTCCTCGATTATCGAGGATCAAGTCAAGAAGATCCGCGAGCAGGTCGCGACGCCGAGGTGATCTGCGGCCTGTCCGGCGGCGTTGATTCCGCCGTGGCCGCCGCTCTGGTACACAAGGCCATCGGCGACCAGCTCACCTGCGTGTTCGTGGACCACGGCCTGCTGCGCAAGGGCGAAGTCGAGCAGGTCAAGCACGACTTCGTCGCCGCGACCGGCATCCGCCTCATCACCGTCGACGCCGCCGACGACTTCCTCGACGCCCTCGCAGGCGTCTCCGAGCCGGAGCGCAAGCGCAAGATCATCGGCGAGAAGTTCATCCGCACCTTCGAGAAGGCCCAGCGCCAGGTCCTCGAAGAGGCCGGCGCCCGCGGCAAGGAGGTCAAGTTCCTCGTGCAGGGCACGCTCTACCCCGACGTCGTCGAATCCGGCGGCGGCGACGGCGCGGCCAACATCAAGAGCCACCACAACGTCGGCGGCCTGCCCGAGGACATCAAGTTCCAGCTCATCGAACCGCTGCGCACTCTGTTCAAGGATGAGGTGCGCGCCATCGGCACCGAGCTCGGTCTGCCCGACGAAATCGTCTGGCGTCAGCCCTTCCCGGGCCCGGGTCTGGGCATCCGCATCATCGGCGAGATCACCAAGGAGCGCCTCGACCTGCTGCGCGAGGCCGACGCCATCGCCCGCGAGGAACTCTCCAAGGCCGGTCTCGACCGCGACATCTGGCAGTGCCCGGTCGTGCTTCTGGCTGACGTTCACTCTGTCGGCGTCCAAGGCGACGAGCGCACCTACGGCTCGCCGATCGTCCTGCGCCCGGTCAGCTCGGAAGACGCCATGACCGCCGACTGGTCCCGTGTCCCCTACGATGTGCTCGCCACGATCTCCACGCGCATCACCAACGAATGCCGCCAGATCAACCGCGTCGTCCTCGATTGCACCTCCAAGCCGCCGGCGACCATCGAATGGGAGTAAGCCGATAGGGCTTTGACCTGCTCTTTTGAGTGCCGTGGTGTACCGCTGAGTTTCGTTTCGTACGAGAGTCATGGCAAAACCGCCAGCGACGGCAGTGAGTAAAAACGATTTCCTAGCCTCCGTTCCCTCGTTGGAACGGAGGCTTTTTTCTTTGCCGTTTTACTCCCTTTCACCTGCGATTTCGCCATTTACTCCCCGTGTTTCAAGACAACAAGGCACGGGGAGGTATTCGAGGGAATGGGAGTAAGGATTTATCCAAGTGAGTTGACGCGCGGTTTTTGTCCCCGAGGGCGAAACGGGGCCGTTTCGGGGCCCGTGAAACTCAAATCGAACTCAACGGGCATTTTTTGCTGGGCGTTCCAATGTTCCCGTTCCGTGGGATACCCTGATTCTCTCTGTGGTACTGTTTGTGGTGTTTCCTCTGGCTGGCGGTATGCTGACCCGTTCGGCTGTCATCAAGCGGAAGGGGCAGTGTACTTTGAGGAGACTTTCATCCATATGTTTGACAGTGTAACTACCATTGGCTTATTGCTGACGCTGGTGATGATTTTCTCGTTCCAAGGCAATACCATTCTGGAAAAACCTCTGCACATTGTTTTGATTGCGGTACCGCTGATTTTACAGACCTTCCTGATTTTTGCGATTGCGTATATCGCTTGCCGGGTTTTGAAGCTGCCCTACAAGATTGCTGCTCCCGCCGGAATGATTTGTGCTTCCAACTTCTTTGAACTGGCTGTTGCTGTTGCAATCGCCTTGTTTGGAACGACTTCCCCTGCGGCACTGGCAACGACTGTGGGTGTGCTGACAGAAGTTCCCGTGATGCTGTTCCTTGTAAAAAAACGCAAATAAAACGAAAGACGGGGCTGCGGATGTTTTTTTGGACGGTCAGGCGGCCAGTCCAAGACTTCTGCGGTATTGCACGGGGCTCATCCAGTCCAGTGACTTCTTGATCCTGGTTTCATTGTAGTGGGTCAGGTAGGCGGCCAGGCGTTCGCGGAACTCCTCGTAGCCTACGCCCCTCCAGTCCCGCCCGTAGAATAACTCGTTCT
>ENA-OQDE01001169-OQDE01001169.1-human-gut-metagenome-genome-assembly--contig:-NODE-1169-length-10932-cov-1.916890_pt1 | contig 10932 bp, 15 predicted proteins | sample MGYA00242768_ERZ504595 | MGnify/ENA primary metagenome ERZ504595 (study PRJEB26092, sample SAMD00036307) | human gut metagenome | host: Homo sapiens | study: EMG produced TPA metagenomics assembly of...
ATCTCAGGGGAGATATCCAGCAAGATTAGGTTTGCGCCATGACGCGCAAAAGTTCTGGCAATTCCTTCGCCAATTCCCTGCAATGCGCCCGTAATCAGTGCTGTCTTGCCCGTGAGTTTACCCATTTTAATGCTCTCCTTGTTAATACAGAGCGTTACACTCCATTCCCTCTGAAAATACAGGATAAACAAAATATTGCTGCGGATCAGCTCACTAATTCAGGAAAATCTCAATTCAGTCGCTGCTTTATGCATCATTTCAGGCGTTGCGTTAGCTCACTGCTGCGCTCAATCATTTTCAATGACTCCACATCATTGAGTTGCACAAGGCCAACAAACAGTAAATCGGTAACCGAATTTTGCGCCGTGCGGGTAGACATCGACGAGCTACGCCATTCGGTTTCACCGGAAACGGTATCGAGCGTGAAATGCGCCAGCCGCCGCAGCGGAGAGTCAGCCAGAGAAGTAATGGCAATCACCGTTGCCCCCTGCTTTCGTGCCGCTTCTGCGCACAAGACAATCTCTTTTTTACTGCCGCTGTAAGAGATAGCGATTTGTACATCGCCTTTTTTCAACGCCTGGGAAACGGTGGCTTGTACGTGCGTGTCGGCTTCGCAGGCCACGCGATAGCCAATTTTCATCAGTTTGAACGACAGATCGCGCCCCACCAGCGCCGACCCGCCCAGGCCCGTTATCTGGATAAACGGTGCTTTACTGATGACCTCAATGATTTTTTGCAGCCGCGCGTAGTCGAACAACGCACAGGTTTGCTCCAGCGCCAGCTCTTTTTCGCGATTCAATTTGCGGGCAATCACTTCCAGCGAATCATCACTGGTAATCGAACTGTGCAGGTGCAGCGCCGTGGCATTCGTTTTCTCCCGGCTGGCACTGTATTCGCCAATTAACGCCATACGCAATTCAGTAAATCCTTGCGCGCCGAGCTTCTGGGCAAACTTCACAATACTCGACTGACTGATGCCGAGCTGTTTTGCCATCTTGCGCGAAGAGACAGATTTCAGCTCACTCACGTTAGCCCGCAGAAGTCAGCAATTTTTTGCTCGTTCCCGGTAAATTCACTTTCCGCATTGCGTATTTTCGTCAGGTACAACATCTTCCACTCTCCTGGGCTGGCAGCAAAAATTCCGCTTAAGTTCTTATGACGCTCTTCACACTCTGCGAGTGTAGACTCAATGATTCCTTTAAGTCTGTCAATTCGGGATATATGATTCCATACATCTGCAATTATTTGATCGTAAATAGTAAGGTCACCACCGATGCAACTTGAAAAGATGATTACCGAAGGCTCGAACGCCGCCTCGGCTGAAATTGACCGCGTATCAACGCTGGAAATGTGCCGGATTATCAACGATGAAGATAAAACCGTGCCGCTTGCCGTTGAGCGCGTACTGCCGGATATCGCCGCGGCGATCGATGTTATCCACGCCCAGGTAAGCGGCGGCGGGCGTCTGATTTATCTCGGTGCGGGAACATCCGGTCGTCTGGGGATTCTGGATGCCAGCGAATGTCCGCCGACCTACGGCGTGAAACCGGGCCTGGTAGTTGGTTTGATTGCTGGCGGCGAATATGCCATTCAGCACGCGGTGGAAGGCGCGGAAGATAGCCGGGAAGGTGGTGTTAACGATCTGAAAAATATTAATTTAACGGCACAGGATGTGGTGGTTGGGATTGCGGCCAGCGGACGCACGCCGTATGTGATTGCCGGGCTGGAATACGCGCGCCAGCTCGGCTGCCGTACAGTGGGAATTTCCTGTAATCCGGGGAGCGCCGTTTCAACCACCGCAGAGTTTGCCATTACGCCAGTTGTTGGGGCTGAAGTGGTCACCGGTTCTTCGCGAATGAAAGCAGGTACGGCGCAGAAACTGGTGCTCAACATGCTCTCCACCGGGCTGATGATTAAATCCGGCAAAGTGTTCGGTAACCTGATGGTTGATGTGGTCGCCACCAACGAAAAACTGCATGTGCGCCAGGTCAATATCGTCAAAAACGCTACCGGATGTAGCGCAGAGCAAGCGGAAGCAGCGTTAATTGCCTGCGAGCGCAACTGTAAAACGGCCATTGTGATGGTGCTGAAAAATCTCGATGCCGCAGAAGCAAAAAACGCCTGGATCAACACGGCGGCTTTATTCGTCAGGTTTTAGACAAGGAATAACCCATGGCCAAAGAGATCAGCAGTGAACTTCTGAACACCATTCTTACCCGTGTCGGCGGACCGGGAAATATCGCCAGTTGTGGTAACTGTATGACGCGCCTGCGTCTGGGTGTACATGACAGTTCACTGGTTGATCCCGATATCAAAACGCTGGAAGGCGTGAAGGGCGTCATTTTGACCAGCGACCAGGTGCAGGTCGTTTTTGGGCCTGGTAAAGCGCATCGTGCCGCAAAAGCGATGAGCGAGCTGCTGGGAGAAGCACCGGTACAGGATGCCGCAGAGATCGCCGCTCAAAACAAACGTCAGCTAAAGGCCAAACAAACCTCCGGCGTACAGCAATTTCTCGCCAAATTCGCCACCATCTTCACGCCGCTGATCCCCGGTTTTATTGCCGCTGGTCTGTTGCTGGGAATAGCGACGTTAATTGCCACGGTGATGCACGTTCCGGCAGATGCTCAGGGCACGCTACCCGATGCGCTGAATTTTATGAAGGTGTTCAGCAAAGGCCTGTTCACCTTCCTGGTGATTCTGGTGGCTATAACGCCGCCCAGGCATTTGGCGGCACGGGCGTAAATGGCGCGATTATCGCCGCGCTCTTTTTGCTCGGTTATAACCCAACTGCAACCACCGGTTACTACGCCGGTTTTCACGATTTCTTTGGTCTGCCCATCGATCCGCGCGGCAATATTATCGGCGTATTGATTGCCGCGTGGGCCTGCGCCCGCATCGAAGGCATGGTGCGCCGCTTTATGCCCGACGATCTCACATGCTGCTGACCTCGTTAATCACTCTGCTTATCACCGCTACGCTGGCCTACCTGATCATTATGCCGCTGGGTGGCTGGTTATTCGAAGGCATGTCGTGGCTGTTTATGCACCTGAACAGTAATCCGCTCGGTTGTGCGGTTTTAGCCGGGCTGTTCCTGATCGCCGTGGTGTTTGGCGTGCATCAGGGCTTTATTCCCGTTTACCTCGCGTTAATGGACAGTCAGGGATTCAACAGCTTATTTCCCATCCTTTCGATGGCAGGCGCGGGCCAGGTGGGCGCAGCGCTGGCACTCTACTGGCGGGCGCAACCGCACAGTGCATTACGCAGTCAGGTACGCGGGGCGATTATTCCCGGCCTGCTGGGCGTTGGCGAACCGTTGATTTATGGCGTCACCCTGCCCCGCATGAAACCGTTTATTACCGCCTGTTTAGGCGGCGCAGCGGGCGGTTTGTTTATCGGCCTGATAGCCTGGTGGGGTCTGCCGATGGGCTTAAACAGCGCATTCGGGCCGTCTGGTTTGGTGGCGCTGCCGCTGATGACTTCCGCGCAAGGCATCCTTCCGGCAATGGCGGTATATGCAGGTGGGATTCTGGTGGCATGGGTTTGCGGGTTTATTTTCACCACGCTCTTTGGCTGCCGAAACGTCAATCTGGACTGATATCATGAAACGGACAATGCTCTATCTTTCTCTGCTGGCTGTTAGCTGTAGCGTCAGCGCCGCAAAATTCCCTGTTCTGACAGAAAGTTCGCCAGAGAAAGCAGGTTCAACGTCGAACGGCTTAACCAGATGGATCGCTGGATTAGCCAGCAAGTTGATGCCGGTTATCCCGGCGTAAACCTGCTGATTATAAAAGATAATCAGATTGTGTATCGCAAAGCCTGGGGCGCGGCGAAAAAGTACGATGGCAGCGTATTGATGGAACAGCCTGTCAAAGCCACCACCGGGACGCTGTATGACCTGGCTTCCAATACCAAGATGTACGCCACTAACTTTGCTCTGCAAAAGCTAATGAGCGAAGGCAAGCTGCATCCTGACGATCGGATTGCGAAATATATTCCGGGATTTGCCGATAGTCCAAATGACACCATCAAAGGCAAAAACACGCTGCGGATTTCTGACCTGCTGCATCACAGCGGCGGTTTCCCGGCAGATCCGCAATACCCGAATAAAGCGGTCGCGGGCGCGTTATATTCCCAGGATAAAGGCCAGACGCTGGAGATGATCAAGCGCACGCCGCTGGAGTATCAGCCGGCAGCAAGCATATCTACAGCGATGTCGATTATATGCTGCTTGGATTTATCGTCGAGTCGATTACCGGTCAGCCACTTGACCGCTATGTTGAAGAGTCGATTTATCGCCCGCTCGGCCTGACGCACACGGTATTTAATCCACTGCTGAAAGGCTTTAAACCACAGCAAATTGCCGCCACGGAACTGAACGGCAATACCCGCGATGGCGTGATTCACTTCCCGAATATCCGCACCTCCACTCTCTGGGGTCAGGTGCACGATGAAAAGCATTCTATTCGATGGGCGGCGTTTCCGGGCACGCAGGTTTGTTTTCCAATACCGGCGATATTGCGGTGTTAATGCAAACGATGCTAAACGGCGGTGGCTATGGCGATGTGCAACTGTTCAGTGCGGAAACGGTGAAGATGTTCACCACCAGCTCTAAGGAAGATGCACTTTTGGCCTTGGCTGGCGCGTGAATGGTAATGCCACCATGACGCCGACGTTTGGCACGCTGGCAAGCCCGCAAACCTACGGCCACACTGGCTGGACCGGGACGGTGACCGTTATCGATCCGGTGAATCATATGGCGATTGTGATGTTAAGCAACAAGCCACATTCGCCAGTTGCCGATCCACAAAAAAATCCCAATATGTTCGAAAGCGGTCAGCTACCGATTGCAACTTATGGTTGGGTAGTTGATCAGGTGTATGCGGCGTTAAAGCAGTAATAAAAAGGCCAGTCAGTTGTGATACTGGCTGGCCTTTAATCATCGAATCAGAAACGCTTACAGCGCCATCAACTTGTCCAGCGACGGAGCGAAGTAATAGCCGCCAGTGACCGGTTTGGTGAAACGCAACATCGCATCACGCTTACCATCGGTATCGCCAAACATGCTCAGCAGTTGCTGCTCAATGTTATGCAGACGCGCGCAGTAGGCGCAGAAGTACAGACCGTGAGTGCCACTGGCGGTGCCGTACGGCAGGCTCTGACGAACAATCTTCAGCCCTTTGCCATCTTCTTTCAGATCAACGCGGGTCAGGTGAGAGGTTTCCGGACGATCGTCGCCGTCAATCTCTTCGTTGGCCTCTTTAGTGCGCCCGATCATCATCTCTTGATCGTGAACGCTCATCCGGTTGAGTTGCTTCAGGTTGTGCTCCCAACGCTGCACAAAGACATAGCTGCCGCCCGCATCCACACCGTCTTTGATAACCGCCACTTCGCGGCGCGTCTCTTCACCCGCCGGGTTTTCTGTACCGTCAACAAAGCCGCTCAGGTCACGCTCTTCAACCAACGGAAGCCGTGGATCTCTTCTTTCACTTCAATGCAATCACCAAACGCTTCCATCGCCGCTTGGGCGACAGAGAAGTTTACGTCGTGACGCAGAGAAAGAATGTGAATCAACACATCGAACTGGGTCGTCGGCGCAAGGCCTTTACCATAGCCCGGAAAATCTTTCAGCTCTTCGGCCCCAACGCCGCCGCTCAGAGCGCGCCAGGTGTTGTTACCAAAGGCAACCACCGCACCAAGATGCGCGTCCGGGAATTTCGCTTCAAAAGTTGCCAGTTTGTCGGCAAATGTTTTACTGGCCGCACGCAGGGCGTCAACTTCCCCTTTCACGTTGGCTTCGATCCAAATCGCCGCGCGGCAATGTTCTGGCAAAATGCCACTCTGAACCTGAGACATTGTTCCTCCTGAAAATAAGAATGCCACGCAATCCGTGGCATTGTTGGGCGCTATTTTACGTGTTTTTTCGCGGCGGCGGTTTGTTCAGACGCAAATTAACGCCGCCAGATAATTTTACTGACTTTCCAGTTTTTCAGGGTATCGTCCGAAGGCATTAACCCTTCAGGACCACTCCATTCCCCGCTGACTGGTAGCTAATATGTTGACTGCCTTCGGCTTTACATTCGACGGCACGATTATCATCACCATCAGCTTTTTGGCAATTGCCAAATGCTTTGCTGTAAAGGTCGCTAAACGGTGTACCGATTTTAACACCGGAGTCAGCTGGAATATCGCTATCCAGCACATCAATGCGGCTGATCGTACCCTGATCGCGTTAATCACCATCGCCACGTTGTCGCCTTTCATCACTTCAAAAAAGCGCACCACGTTGCCGTTCGCGGTTTTCATTCCGCTGCGCAGGCGATAATCGCCATCAAGCGCATCGGCAATGGCTTGTTCTTGCAGTGGTGTGGACGCCGTTAATTCACCAACGCCCTGCTCGCTCACTTTGGTGGACGACCCAAACCAGTTCCACGGGTTAGCGGCAGACCAGTTAACTGACGACATCGTGGAACAGCCGGTCAGCATCAATGGCATAGCGCATAACATTAAACGCAGCGATTTCATGTCACTTCCTTTGGTTATTCAATAACGTTGCTTGGAGTGCAAATTCACCAAAAAGTGCCGTTATTCTTTTTCTTCATTAAAACAAGCGCGTAAACGCCGATTGGTCAGCAGCCAGATTAACGCCACAATATCCGCCACTACCAGCGCCAGACCGATACCGCTAACGGATTCACCGTTCAGCCACAGCCACGGTTGCCAGCAAAGTAAAACCACCTGCGCCAACAGCAACAGAAAATAGAGTACACGCCAGGTGCGAGGAAACGTAGCCCGCCGACCGCTCAACAAAAACGCCAGCACCGCCGGAATGCCAGGAATCAGCCCCAGCCAGAAATTATCGTGATCGGGATAAAACAGATTTAGCAGCGCAGTACCCTGCTCGCGCGACGCACCGGCAATGACAAACAGCACCCAGGTTCGCGCCTGAAGCAATAGCACAAGCCAGAAGAGCAAGGGTAAACGCAGGCGACCATGCGCATCATAATGGACAGGATGAAACTCAGTACTCTTCATCTTCAATTAATCGCTTGCCCAGACTCAGCACATCGGCATGTTCATAACCCAGACGTTCATACATGCCATAGACCATATCGTTATCTTCTGGCACGTTGATCTGAATTTTCGGGCAGCCGCGAGCAATCAGCTTTTTCTCCAACCGATTAAGCAACGCATTAGCAATCCCACGCCCACGAAACTCTGGATGCACGCCAAGATAATAAGCAGACCCGCGATGCCCGTCATAACCGCCCATCACCGTTCCGACCACTTCACCGTTTACCTCAGCGACCAGAAACAAACTGACGTCATGGTTCATCTTACGCTCGATGTCCATTTCCGGATCGTTCCACGGACGCAGCAAGTCGCAACGCTCCCAAAGGGTGATGACCTCTTCGAAATCTTCCTGGCGAAATACGCGTATCTCCATGGTATTCGTTACCTTTTTGCGGGTTAAAAGGCTGATTATGGCGTGAACGGTCGAATTAGCCAATATCTGACGAAAATCGGTTGAAAAAGTGGCATAATGGGGAGTTGTCAACTATTGAAATGAAAAGTAAAACAATTCTCAACAGCAAACGGTCGTAACGGATTACGCGATACGATATAACATCTGGAACTTTATTATTACAACTCAGGCCGTATGAGCACTTTTAAACCACTAAAAACACTCACTTCGCGCCGCCAGGTGCTGAAAGCCGGTTTGGCTGCCCTGACGTTGTCAGGAATGTCGCCAGCCATCGCCAAAGACGAACCTTTAAAAACCAGCAACGGACACAGCAAGCCGAAAGCAAAAAAAGCGGCGGCAAACGTGTCGTTGTTCTCGATCCAGGCCACGGCGGGATTGATACCGGAGCGATCGGGCGCAACGGTTCGAAAGAAAAACATGTGGTGCTGGCGATTGCTAAAAACGTCCGTTCCATTTTGCGTAATCATGGCATTGATGCGCGTTTAACGCGTTCTGGCGATACGTTTATCCCACTATACGATCGCGTTGAAATCGCCCATAAACATGGCGCAGATCTGTTTATGTCAATTCATGCCGACGGCTTTACCAACCGAAAGCTGCCGGTGCTTCGGTATTTGCCCTCTCTAACCGCGGTGCAAGTAGCGCAATGGCGAAATACCTGTCTGAACGCGAAAACCGCGCCGATGAAGTTGCTGGTAAAAAGGCGACTGACAAGGATCACCTATTGCAGCAAGTGCTGTTTGATCTGGTGCAAACCGATACTATTAAAAACAGCCTGACGCTTGGCTCGCATATTCTGAAGAAGATTAAGCCGGTGCATAAACTGCACAGCCGCAACACCGAACAAGCCGCGTTTGTGGTGTTGAAGTCGCCGTCGGTTCCTTCGGTGCTGGTGGAAACCTCGTTTATCACCAACCCGGAAGAAGAGCGGCTGTTAGGCACGGCGGCATTTCGCCAGAAAATCGCCACAGCGATTGCCGAAGGCGTGATCAGTTATTTCCACTGGTTTGACAACCAGAAAGCACACTCGAGAAAGCGGTAAGTGATGAAACCCGACGCACACCAGGTTAAACAGTTCCTGCTCAACCTTCAGGATACGATTTGTCAGCAGCTGAGCGCCGTCGATGGCGCAGAATTTGTCGAAGATAGCTGGCAGCGCGAAGCTGGCGGCGGCGGACGTAGCCGGGTGTTGCGTAATGGTGGTGTTTTCGAACAGGCGGGCGTCAACTTTTCGCATGTCCACGGTGAGGCGATGCCTGCTTCCGCCACCGCTCATCGCCCGGAACTTGCCGGGCGCAGTTTCGAGGCGATGGGCGTTTCACTGGTAGTGCATCCGCATAATCCGTATGTTCCCACCAGCCACGCGAATGTGCGCTTTTTTATTGCCGAAAAACCGGGTGCCGAACCCGTCTGGTGGTTTGGCGGCGGCTTCGACTTAACCCCTTTCTATGGTTTTGAAGAAGACGCCATTCACTGGCACCGCACCGCCCGTGACCTGTGCCTGCCATTTGGCGAAGACGTTTATCCGCGTTACAAAAAGTGGTGCGACGAATACTTCTATCTCAAACATCGTAACGAACAACGCGGCATTGGCGGCCTGTTCTTTGATGACCTGAACACGCCAGACTTTGACCACTGTTTTGCCTTTATGCAGGCGGTAGGCAAAAGCTACACCGACGCTTATTTACCAATTGTAGAGCGACGTAAAACGATGGCCTACGGCGAGCGCGAGCGCAATTTCCAGTTATATCGTCGCGGTCGTTATGTCGAGTTCAATCTGGTCTGGGATCGCGGCACGCTGTTTGGCCTGCAAACCGGCGGGCGCACCGAGTCTATTCTGATGTCAATGCCGCCGCTGGTACGCTGGGAGTACGATTATCATCCAGAAGATGGCAGCCCGGAAGCGGCGTTGAGTGAGTTTATTAAGGTCAGGGATTGGGTGTAACTCCCTCACCCCCATTCCCGCATCCGCTGATGCAGCGTCAGTGACGGCTTCTCGGCAAACAGCTGCTGGTAATCCGTGGCAAATTGCCCCAGATGCCAGAATCCCCACTGCATGGCGGCGTCTTTTACCGTTGTGCTTTGCGACCACGGGCTTATCAGTTCGCGGCGTACGGCGTTCAGGCGAATGCGTTTCAGCCACGCGTTCGGGCCAATGCCTAAAATAGCGTGAAACGCGTTTTGTAGCGTGCGGCGACTGACATGCAGTTGATTACACAAGTCCAGCACCGTCACCGGCTCAGACATATTTTCCAGCACATATTCACGGGCGCGAGAAAGCAATCGACGGTAACTCTGATGACTGATGCTTTCCGCCGTCACCATTGGCTGCGCTTCTTCCAGCATCGCCCCCATCGCCATGAGCAAATTATCCCCCAGCACTTTTCGCACCGCAGGCTGATGCAAATTCTCGGGATTCTCGCAAAACGTCGCCAGCGCCTGTTGGACAAAGCCCCACAGCGCGGCTTTATGCTGCTCTTTCACTTCCAGCGCCGACTGGCTACGCAGCATATGTAATACCCGATCCGGATTATGCAAAAAGTTAGCCTGACGGGTGATGACATCTTCAGAAAGCACTACGCCCAGGATCGTGTAATCGTCCGGCGTACTTAATTCAAACTCAGTGCCACCAGGGCGCGTCGCTATTTCTGCGCTTCCCAAACATTGCGAACCGATAAATCCCTGCTCACCGCGCGTCGCCGGAATGCCAAACCAGAACGAGTTCGGCCAGACCAGGCACGACTGACGCAGCGCCAGACCGGTGTATTCACGAAAAACCTGAATATCATCGAGTAGAATTTCCGTAAATTCACCATGAAACTTGCCCGGATGCAGCTGATCGTAAATCTGCTGCCAGGCGGTAATTGTCAAAGCATGTTCATAGACATCCGTTGTCTGTCGTTGATGAACATTATCCACTTCGACCTTCGGCGTGAGCTTCAGGTTTTCGGGTAAGGGTTCATGATAAAGATGGTGCAAATTGGCTGTACGGGTCTTTTTCATGATGTTAATGCCGGGTGTTGTAGGACACCCGGCACCTCCGACAGGTTAATGGGGCTTGAGACGATAACGACTACTGCGTTTACGTAACGTCCCGGCAGAAAAGAGCTGTTCGAGCGCATTTCTGGCTTTTTCCAGCGGCCAGCCAAAGTGGGCAGCCACTTCTCCTGCCGTCATTCCCTGACGTACTGATGTTAACAGCGCCAACAACTCGTCTGCAGATTCCGCGACGATAACTGGCGCGTCGGGTTCCTTTACGGGTTGCTTCGGCTGGCGGTTAAAGCCAGTAACCAGCACTGGGTGCCATCGTCTGGCCGACCGATCTCCTTACGGCTGATGACACGCCCGGTACGCATCGCGCAGCACAACCTGCGTCCAGCGCCGCACGACACGCCGCCAGATCGCCTTCCACCACCCAGCGTTAGGCCGACCAGGGTCCAAGCACTTCG
>ENA-OQDE01001171-OQDE01001171.1-human-gut-metagenome-genome-assembly--contig:-NODE-1171-length-10901-cov-8.234546_pt1 | contig 10901 bp, 9 predicted proteins | sample MGYA00242768_ERZ504595 | MGnify/ENA primary metagenome ERZ504595 (study PRJEB26092, sample SAMD00036307) | human gut metagenome | host: Homo sapiens | study: EMG produced TPA metagenomics assembly of...
TCAAGGATATTGCTCCATAATATGTATTTTTCTGTTAAATTTGCCGCATCCATAATCTATTAGACAGATTTCGTAATTGGGACATTCCAGATTACGAATCTTTGATGCAGCTAAATTACCGCCCTCATTGAGGTCAAGATAGAAATATGAATGTGTGGAAATATTTTCTTTAAAAGGGTGCCAATAGTCTGATAGTACTATTTTTGTTGCACCTCATAAAGAAATGTGATATGGTTTTATTGAATAATGGGCTGACTTCCAGTTATTCTTATCCGGTAAGGCCATTGTGCATCCTTTTCTTCCTGATTCGGATTTATCCAATGTTCGGCTGGCGCTCCCATAACGATGAACCAGAGACGTTCCGGAGATGAATTCTCTGGCACAGCATAACTGATTTTTCCCACAGGGTCTGCTTTCATTTCTCCATAGACTGCCTTGCCTTCTTTTGTGATGGTTACTATTCCATAGCGCCATCCGGCTTTGTCTGCATTGATGGTGTGGAATCCATTTTTATCGGCTTCTCCACAAAATTCTATTGTTACAGTTTGTCCGGTTGGGGGGATTGAGAGAGGAATGGCGTTGAAACCGTAGTTTTCCGGACAATTTTCGGGTGTGATCTGATACCAGTTGTCATCCATGCTGTTCAGTTTGCAGGTATATTGATTGGCATAAGGGCGTGTCTCTTTCCATACCCGTGGGAAATCCCAATTGATGAAATGACGGCAGGCGTCGAATATTTCATCACAGAATTGTTCCTGAGTCAGTCCAGTCATGCGTTTATAAGTCATTACAGGGTCTTCCCCTCTCTTTCCCTGACGATAAAGTTCGGCGATGAACGGCAGTCCCCGTTTCATGCTCCAATATTCTATGACGTATGGTGAATGATAAATGTTTTCCAAATGCAGATAAGCCTTGTGGGTAAGGGTCTTGAATGCATCCCAATGATATTTTTCATCGGTCATCCAGTCTGGATTCACTTGCCAGAGCATCCATTGTGAGGTCATTTCGAAGAAGCCGCAACCACCCCAGGCTTCTCCTTGGCCGTCACAGGTGATTTGTGACTGGAAACTATGTCCCAGTTCATGCGCTATACAATTCAGCTTTTCGTCCTGTACCCGGTTGGGGGCAATCCAGAGAGCGCCGATCTCACCGTCATAGTCTCCACCATAAGCGGTTCCTTCCAGTGAATAATTGATCATAACCATCATGCGGTATTTGTCGCATTTTGATCCGGTTTTGGCGAATTGCAATGTGTGATAGAAATAATGGTAAAAATGCTCTAGTTTTTCTTCCAGATTTTTCAGGTTTACTTTCATGGAATGTCCTTCCAGCTGAGGAGGGTCTGACAGGTTGTCACCAAATCCTTTTTCCCAAAAGATGACGAAGTTTTCGGTACATGCCATGCGGTGATAGCTCCATTTGCTTTCGGGGTCTTGCAAGTCCATGCTTCGCAGGTCTTTGGGGATATAGATTTCTTTGCCTTCGGGCAGAGGTACCGTTGTGCTTTCATTTTCCTGTGTTTTTGAGTTGGAACAAGAGATGAGCATCATCATGAGCAGGGGTAGGATATATGTTTTCATATTATTATAAATGAGTTGTTTCATTATTTAGTGGGTGTCAGTCTGACCATCAATACTCCATGCGCGGGAATTTCGTGCCGGGTATTTCTTTCTGTGGTTCCTATGTCTTTGTGCTGCCATAGGTCTCTTATTTTATATTCCTTCCGATGTATGTTCACTTCATCGGCAAAATAGATGGTTTGTTTTTTCCAGTCATAATCCAGTTTCCAGCTGTTTTCCGTACGGTTCATGAAACATACAGCCAGTTCACCATCATTCAGCGGCTTTGCCATATTTCTTTTTCGCCCATATCCATAAACCGGCGGGCTTGTTCTCCTTTTTTATCTTGGTTGATGGCTATTACCTCTTTATTGGTTAATATTTCTATGGTTTCTTTATCCATGTTGCGCAGGTCGTTGCCGCTCATGAGTGGTGCTGCTAACATACACCACATGGAGAAATGGGTGATATATTCGTCGCGTGTCATTCCACCATTACCTACTTCCAACATCTCGGCATCGTTCCAATGTCCCGGTCCGGCATAAGGGTAGAGATCGGCCATCTTGTCTATAATGTCGAGTACTCCCACACCTCCCCAGTCGAATACACACTGGTAGCAATCGCGTATGTCAGGAGTGATGCGCCATAAATGTCCGATACCTTTTCCCCATTTCCATGGTTCATTCTCCCCCCATTCGCAAATGCTGAATACAATAGGACGTCCGCATGCTTTCAGCGCGTCGCTCATGGTACGGTAAGCAGCTTCCGCCTTTTGTCCTTCATTGGAGCACCAGTCGTATTTCAGGTAATCGATTCCCCATGCGGCGTATGTACGTGCATCTTGAAACTGATATCCGCGGCTTCCGGGTCTTCCCTGGCATGTTTCGGAGCCTGCACACGAATATATTCCCATTTTCAGTCCTTTGGCATGCACATAATCTGCCAGTGCTTTCATTCCATTGGGAAAACGTTTGGGATCGACCTGTATATTTCCTTCTTCGTCTCGTCCTACCTGCCAGCAGTCGTCGATGACCAGGTATTCATAGCCTGCATCCTTCATGCCTGTGGCAATCATGGCGTCCGCCATTTCTTTGATGAGCTGTTCGCTCACATTGCATCCGAATTTGTTCCAGCTGTTCCATCCCATAGGCGGAGTTTGTGCCAATGCGTTAAATACAGAGTCGGGTACTTCTTTTTTAGTGCCGAAATACATTTGTGCTCCGGCTGTAAGTGTGCTTGTCAGCAGCAGCAGAGTTAAGAATTTTGTTTTCATGGTACACAAGGTTCTTTTCATATAGTTTTCATATTTTGTGGGGGTAAAAGTAGTTTTTAGGAAGGTATTGATATGATACAATCATGCAAAAATATAGCAAAATAGTCTGGATAGTGAGCTATATAGGAAAATTTGACTTGAAACTCCTTGATGCATGAAGGTGATTAAAAAGGAGTGTCCAACAAAGACACTCCTTTTTTAATATGAATAATCTGTTGCTTCCCAATAGTATTATTCGTAAGGAGCGGCATCAATCAGTTTGGACTTGTTCAGCTCCCAACGCGGAACAGGCACCCAATACAGTTTGTCATTATTGAATACACGTGTGGAAACAATGTTATCTGTCCAGTATTCTTTGCGGTAGGTGCCGTCTTCATTTTTAAATTTGCCGATAGTTACGCCATAAATAGGCTTGCTGTATTCTTCATACATTTTTTTCCAACGGCGGAGATCAAACCAACGTTGTCCTTCAAATACCAGCTCTATTTGTCTTTCATATTCATATTCGGCTCTGATATCTTCTCCTGTAGCGGGTGGTAAAAGCGCGCGGGTACGTACTTTATTGATATACTCCAAAGCTTCTAAGTTGTTGCCTAGCTCAATCTGGCATTCGGCATAGTTGAGATAAATTTCTGAAAGACGGATGAAGAACCAAGGGGTAGTGTGCATGGTTGTTCCTGTAGCATCATAAGACGGGTCGAGAAACTTCCGCATGGAGTATCCCGTATTGCTGGCATTCCACCAATATTCACCCCAATTGCTGTCTTTTCCGGCAGGAATCGTTTCGTCTCCTCCATAATATACTTCTACTTCGCGTTTGTCTTTTCCATATCCCCATTCGTCCCCATCTAATAAGAAAGCGGCATAAAAACGAATTTCACGCCCGTTCCAGGGATAATAGTCATAGTGTGTTTTCTTTTCAGAAGCGGTACCGTCTGCCATTTGGAACTTATCCACTAAATTTTGTGTCGGATTGAAATTCCCCCATCCTTGGAAGCCGTTACCAATGCCGCATGGAGCCTGATATAAAAATGAGTTATTATCACCTGATCCGTATTTAGGGTCAAATAATTTTTCGAAAATAACTTCTGGATTTTTCACATCATAAAACAATGCTCCATATTCCTCACTGTTATTTACCGTTTTTAAATAGTATTTGTTTAAGTCGAATACTGCTTTTGCAGCATTTGCTGCCGCTTGCCACTTTTCAGTGCTGGGTGTTCCAAATAATGGACTTGCCTTATATAATAGTACTCTGGATTTCAGAGCTAGAGCAGCTCCTTTGGTAACTCGTCCGAAATCATTGGGATCACTATACTCTATAGGGAGCAATGCAGCGGCTCATCTAAATCCTTTATAATGAAATCGGCTACTTTATCCATATCTTCACGTTGCAGTTCAAATGAAGAATCCAGGTCAAAAGTATGATCTACGATAGGCACACGTCCGAATAAGCTGTATAGCATATGATAATTCCATGCACGTAGAAACAGGGCTTGCCCTTTTTGTTCGTTTCTAGAAGTCTCATCTCCGGGTACATTATCTATCTTTTCCAAAAAAAGATTCAACTTGCTTATATATTGATAATAACTATACCAGGGATCCCACATCGTATCATCCCAACCGATTCCGGCATTATCACAGCTTAATAATCCTTGGGTCACATTTTCTGAACCATAAGTATGTTTTTGAAAAACTTCGTCTGTATAGTGTGCAAAGCGGGTGCCTTCATGTTTTCGGCCATCAGGTTCATATATTGCGCATTCAGATAAGTTTCTGAAAGGGCAAGATCATTCCATACTGCTTCATCTGTGAAAGAGTCCAGCGGGTCTTGATCAAGTATATCTGTACAAGAAATCATGCCTATGCTAGCCAATGCAAAGGCTACATATAAATATATCTTTTTCATTGTTCATCGTTTTTGGGTTTCTTAAAATGTAATATTGGCACCGAAAGTAATCGTTCGCTGTAACGGATAGCTTAGCACACCGTTAGAGTTGATTACTTCGTTGTTGTCATTACGTGTTACACCTGCTTCCGGATCAGCAATCTTATAGTTGTCAATCGTAAATAAGTTTGCTCCGTTGACATAAATTCGTGCTTTTTGTATTCCTACTTTAGCTGTTAGATCCTTAGGCAATGTATAACCTAATTCCACTGATTTTAAACGTAAGAAGGATGCATTACGTAACCACCATGTCGAAGCTTGTCCATTCCAGGTATCACCATAAGTTTGTTTTATGAAGGCTTTAGGCAACGTGCGTTGGCATTTTCTTCCGAGGTGTTTCCTTCTTTCCAGCGTCCTTCATAATCTGTCGCCATGTTCATGGTTGGCTGGACTAATTGGCTGGCTTTGGCCTGTCCTTGGAAAAACATATTTAAATCGATACCTTTCCAACCTCCATTTAATGTAAATCCGTAAATGATTTTTGGAGTAGCTGTTTCATCAATACGGATTGCATCATCCCATGTTATGTTACCGTCGCCATTTGTATCTTGATAAATCAAGTCTCCTGGTTTGGCTCCGTCAATATGTGGCGTATTATCTACCTGCTCTTGAGTTTGATAGATGCCTAATGCTTTATAGAGTACTTGTCCGTCAATGGGATGGCCTTCTGTCTTTTGCCATGCAGGAGTGCTGGCTGCCTCATCCATATAGTTCACCTTATTTTTTGCGTAAGTTAAGTTACCTGTGATCCCCCATTCAAAATCACCTGCACGATCTCGATATGTAGCTATGATTTCTATGCCGGAGTTAGTAACCTCACCTATGTTCTCTTGTGGCAGAGTCATTCCTGCGTAATAAGGAATGGATGCGTTACGGTAACAAAGGATATCATTACGGTTGGAATGGAACCAATCAAAATCCAGACCAAATTTTCCATTTAAGAATTGTGTGGATAAACCTAAGTTTAAAGTCTTTGCTTTTTCCCAAGTTACTACTGGATTGGCTACTCGTGCTTGGTAAAAGCCTTGGTTGATGTGTCCGTCCTCTCCTGCTCCAAAGTACGGCCCTTTATTATCTGCTAAGAATTTGTATTGGGACATGAACTGATAGGCGGCGATATTGTCATTACCCATCATGCCCCAGGAACCTTTCAGTTTGAAGAAGCTGACCACATCCTTTATCGGTTCGAAGAATTTTTCCTCACTCATCACCCAACCCAGTGAGAAAGCCGGGAACAATCCCCAACGATGACCGGGAGCAAAATTCATGGAGCATCGTAGCGCAATGTTACCTCTGCTAAATATTTGTCTTTATATCCATAGTTGATACGTCCGAAGAAATTGCAACGTGCTGTAGCGTCTGAATAACCTCCATTGTCCTTGTCTTCGGGTACACTGCTGCCTGCAAATATTTCAGGAATGGCTGTAGACAGATAGTTGGTACGATAGGCGGAAAGAGTGTTATAATCATATTTGCTTTGTTCGTAGGCCACGAATGCATCTACTTTGTGAGCTTCGGCAAATGTATGGCTATAACCGATACGGGCATTCAGGGTGATTGTTTTGTAGTTGCTAGACCAGGAGTTTACACTGATTTTACCGGTATCTGCTCTTTTGTTCTGGTATTCATTGGTTGCTTTGTCATAATAATATAAGTCGTACGGCTGATTTAATGATTTGCCGTTATCAAAATGGAAATCCAGTGCGGCATATCCTTCTACATACAAACCTTTGGTAATCATATCCAGGTCAATATGCAGCAAGGGCTTCAGGTTTAATATATTATAGGTGTATTTATTGTATCCGGGCTGGTCTGTCACCATAATGGCGGCATTGCGGGTGATACCATCGTAACCTACTCGTGGGAGTCCGTTCGGGAAATAGGGAGCACTGCCGGGAAAAGTGGTCAGGAAATAAGTAAACAGGTAGGGAGTCGAATAAATTCCACGGTTGCGTTGTTCTTGACGTCCCAGAATATCAAAACTAAAACGTACGGATTTGTTGATTTTGGCATCAATGTTGGTGATGAATTGATATTGCTTGTAGTCCTGTGTGCTCTGTTTGTAAATGGCATCCTGCCACATATATTGAGCGGAAGAATAGAAGGATAATTTATCATTGCCACCACTTACGGACAAGCTGTGCTGAGTTTTTCCTGCCCAATCTTTGGCCACTGCATCCCACCAGTCTGTGTCGGGATAATTTAGATCATCATCATGATTTATATAATGTTGCAGCACTTCATCGGAATAAGTGATACCGCCCTGATCGTGGCGTGGGTCGGCGTCATATTCATTTACATAAGTCGCATACTGGTAGGAGTTCAGCATTTGGGGGATGCGTGTCGGTTGGGAAAGTGTGTAGCTGCCGTTGTAGTTTACTTGCATTTTACCTTCCTTACCGCGTTTGGTGGTTACCAGGATAACACCATTTGCGGCGCGTGCACCATATATGGCGGCAGAAGCGTCTTTCAGTACAGAAATAGATTCGATGTCTTCAGGGTTGAGGCGGCTGAATGAACGGTCAGCAATACCATCCACAACGATCAGTGGAGAAGTATTTCCTAAAGTCCCTTTTCCGCGGATAAGAATGTCGGCTCCATCCTCGCCAGGTTCGCCTGAACGGGTATTGGCTATGATACCGGCTGTCTTACCGGCTAGGGTATTACTTAAATTGGCTGCTGAGACTTTTTTAATATCTTCACCGCTTACAGATGATACAGAGCCTGTCAGGGTTGCTTTTTTTTGTGTGCCATAACCTACCACCACCACTTCATCCAGTATCTCCGTATCTTCTTTTAGCGTAACATTTACGGTTCGTTGTCCGTTGATGGATATTTCCATCTTTTTATATCCTATGTAGGATATTGTCAATGTGCCTTGGGCCGGTGCATTGAGGCTGAACTTACCGTCAAAGTCGGTAATGGTTCCGTTGGTCGTTCCTTTTACCACAACGCTGGCTCCGATGACAGGTTCCCCGCTGGTATCGGTAATCCGACCGCTGATGGTTTGATTTTGTTGAACTGTTTCCATGACTGATGTGCTGGCTTCCGGAACTGCATAAGCAGCACTAATTCCAATACCCGCAGTAAGGAAAAGACAGGTGGTAGCCTTCAGCAAAGCCCTGCTGAACAAGGCCCGGTTCTCATGTGTTTTCATCATACAGTTTTATTTAAAAGGTTTATATGTTCATTCAGTTCACTTTCCATTCAATCACCCCTCCCGAAGCTCCTTTCTGCAATTGTGCTGCAATTTTAAGCCCCTTTGTTTTGACAGGTTTGAAATCCAAACTATTATAGTAATCTTTTTTTACAGTATATTCAGTCAACGCCTCTACCTCTTTCCAACTTTCGCCTTCTTTATAATATAATTTCCAGCTTTCCGGCACACGGAAATCTCCGTCATAATGGTCAAAATCCAACCAATACACTTGTACGTTCGATACGGTATAAGGCTGGTCGAATTCATAAGCCAGTGTTTCGACAGTACCGTTCTTCAGCCACCAATAGTGGTAAGGTTTCGAGATATCCGATGAGCGTTTAGGTTCCCATTGGTCATTTACCCCCCATGCCCATGTTTCCACCGAAGCCGATTCGGGAGCATCTTTCTGTATAGGAGCCTGTATCATCAGAGTACGTGCTTTGCTGGCAATAGTAGCTTCCGGAGTGGGGCGGGCATACTCGGCCGCTTCGGGAATCCATACAGCCATCTGGTCGGCACCGCGGTTGTTCCATGTAGAATAAGGAATTGCTTTGAAGGGAACATCTTTTATCTTACCATTCCTGTCAATTTCTTTAGCTGTACCGCTCAGCACCATTACGCCATTCAACAAACCGGCATCGTAAGAAGCCTCCATCGGAGTACCGTCGGGGATGAATTGTTGAATACCGTACTGTCGGCTTGGTCTTGTCCTTCCAGACAGAATATAATAGGACCCCGTTCTATAGCCAGTTTGCCACGGTCATCCTCTACTTGGTCATTTGCTTTCACACGACGTACCTCCATAGGAAGATTGATTTCAACCACATCACCCGCTTTCCAGTTGCGTACAAGGGTGGCATAACCATCATATTGCTTCGCATTGACTTTGGAACCGTTCACAGAAATGCTGTAAGCCTGAGCCTTGTCTGTAAATGAGTAGAGATCTGTGGGTACGGGAGCGTCTTGCGCCATCCGGGGATACGCACACGCAAAGCAAACTCCTGTTCTTTTTCGGGAGTGACGGCAATACTTATCTTTCCGTCCCACGGATAGCCTGTAGTTTGTTCCACATTTATTTTATTACTTTCCGTTTCAATATCCGCCTTGCTTTGGATAAAGAGATTGACATACACATCATTGCCTTGAGTGGCATACATATAATAAGGTACTGAAGCCATGAAACGGGTTATGTTGCCCGGACAGCAGGCACATCCGAACCAGTGCTGGCGCTCATGCTGCCCCATGGATTCCAACGGATTGTCATAGAAGAACTTGTCACCGCTGAGTGATACGCCCGAAATGACTCCGTTATACAACGCGCGTTCCAGCACATCCGCATATTTGGCATCTCCCGTAGCGAGAAACATACGATGATTCCAATACACATTGGCTATAGAGGCGCAGGTTTCGCAATAGGCTGTGTGATTATTCAGTTCATAGTTCGGACCGAATCCTTCACCTTGTGGGCGGGAACCGATTCCGCCTGTGATAAAGAGTTTTTTGCCGGCCATATTTTCCCAAATACGGGTTAAGGCATTGAAATAGGCGGTATCATGAGTCAAAGCGGCTACATCTGCCACTCCGGAGTAGAGATATCCGGCACGGACGGCATGACCTACTATCTCGTCTTGTTGCAGGATGGGCTTGTGATCCTGACTGTATTCGCTCAGTTTATGTCCGTCTGTTCCTCTGCCGGTTTCTTCTACAAAATACTTGGCCGTCTGCAAATATTTCTCATCGCCTGTCACCTTATATAGTTTGACAAGAGCCATCTCGGCGATAGGATGACCGCTGGGACGATGGATCTGCCCTTCGCCGGGTCCGAAGACCTGACATACCAGATCGGCATTTTTGATAGCCACATCCAATAATGTACGTTTTCCGGTGGCGCGATAATGAGCAACGGCGGCTTCGTACAAATGGCCGCTGTTATAAGTTCGTGGCTGTTGATTTTTTCCCAGCGGTGCGTGCCCCACCAACCGGATAAACGGGTACATTGATTGGTTACACAAGTAGTAAGATAACCATCCGGTTCCTGTGCGGCAGCTATGATATGGATTACACTGTCCAGATAATGATCCAGTTTCCCGTCATATTTTACGGCCAGCGAGTAGGAAGCTCCTTCTATAATTTTATAGGGATCGGTATCGTCGAAAGAAAAGTCACCGCGATGCTCGCCTTTCATCAGACCACCCGCAATGGCAAAGTTATCGAATCGGCCGTTCTTTTCACATTCTTTGAAAGCGGATGGGATGGAAACGGTGCGGTTGGTTTCAATCCGCGGTGACCAGAAATTATCATCTAAATGAACTTGGGTGAAAGGAACTTCTTTGATAGGAGCATCAGGTTGTGTATAAGGTGTGCTACATGCGCATACACTTATTATAGCAATGCTGCTCCATACTATTTGCAATTTGTTTTTCATACTATATCTGTGTTTTTTATTTCAGTATCAACTATGTCAACAGATGCAAAGTAAGTGAACAAACCATTAAGTAGATAAAAGAAAAATCTATTATACTGCGAAAATCGTCTTAAAGATGATCAATTCATTTTTAATATAATGATATTGATTATCAGTATTTTATACTATTGTTATAGACAATTTTTTCATTCTATTGGACAATCGTTTTATCTTGTAAAGACAAGGATTAAGCAGATTTGTCTGTTTTTTGAGCTTGAATAGTTGGAGATACTTAATTCTTCTTAGAAAACCTCAATAAGATCTGGTGAAACTTTCCTTCTCTGATAATATAAATTAGATTGGCGTTCCTTATTCAATAAAAAACTTAATGATACCCGTTGGCGGAATTAAGCCAGTGCATACTTGACTCTTCCAATGGGTCTATTATTAATGTGATTTAAATATTGCATTGCCGTAAAGGCACTGATTTTACCGATAATTCTTGTAAACAATCCTAC
>ENA-OQDE01001172-OQDE01001172.1-human-gut-metagenome-genome-assembly--contig:-NODE-1172-length-10898-cov-4.200724_pt1 | contig 10898 bp, 11 predicted proteins | sample MGYA00242768_ERZ504595 | MGnify/ENA primary metagenome ERZ504595 (study PRJEB26092, sample SAMD00036307) | human gut metagenome | host: Homo sapiens | study: EMG produced TPA metagenomics assembly of...
TGTATACTGTTTGCAACGGACACCCCCTTGTTTGAGTGAGTATGTTGTTTGTTGGTACTTCAATTATACATCCTTCTACAGAGGGTGTCTTTCTTTTGTGCAATATTTTGGATTTGCTCATTTATAGTTTATTACTGAATTTGGGATTTCCCAAAGATTGGATTGAAAAAATGCTTCCTTATATAAATGAGGATACTACATCATGGCAATTACGCATGATCAGTCTTTTCGATCAAGATCCGGAAGATCTCGTAGCCATGTTGGAAGATTCCGTAAAAAATTCTTCTGTGGAAATTTTTCAATCTATCCGGAAGAAATATTATATTGAGAAAAAAAGCAGTGCAGATATTGACCAGATTCAAAAATCAATGGAGCAATACGTTCCATTGATTCATAACCAACTAGACGCTTACAATGAGATGTCCTCTTTGTTGCAGCAGCAATTCGCCGCCCAAAAAGAGAAAGATGATCTGCATAAATCAAAGGGTGATCTGCAAGAAAAAATAAATGCTATGCAGAAGGAGCATGAAAAAATTTCTATTGAAAAGGAAGATATTTTTCATCAGCTGCAGGATTCAGAGAAAGAAAAAATTTCAATTCAGCAACAACTCGTTGATGCGACTGAATCGCTGCAGAAATCTCAGGGAACTGCAGCTTCTTATGAAAAACAAATTGCTATTCTGAATAATAGAATTGATGAACTTGAAAAGCAGTTGGAAGTATATCAAGCTAAAGAAAATGAAATTGCCCAGGAAGAAGAGAAGCAGCTTGAACAGATTCCCGTTAAACGTCGAATAAGCTGGTCATCTTTTTTCATGACTCTAAAATAAAACGCAAAGAAGAACTAGACATTCAAGAACAGGCTGAACGTGAGAGACTTGCAAAGGAATACATTTATGATCCATCCCATTCTGAAGAACAGGCTGCGCTTTTTCTCGATGCAGCAGGAACAGAAGAGTGGACCTTAGAAGATCTTCGAACACTTGCTGCACAATCAGATATTGACAGCATGAAAATATTACAGCGTAAAATAGAACAGCTGCATAAAGCTTCACAGAAAAAAAATAATAAATAGCTTTCTTCCACATTTACAGTTGTTGTTTTACTTTGAGAAAAATGATAAAATTAATATAGTTCCATTACTACGGAGGTGATTTAAAAATGTCAGTATCATATTTTAATACAAACGAATATGAATTAATGAATAAAGATAATATTGTTGCAACTGTAAGCTGTACAAGAGATGAATTTAATGACTTATATTTTGAAATTCATCATATATTTTCACAATTACCAATTGGTTTCAAAACATTTAAAGACTGGATCGAAAATCGTAGAGCACCTAGCAATCGCCAGCACATTGAAAAATTGCTTAAGCGTTGCAACTGTTATGATTTAGAAGGATTCCTTCAAGTTACACATGCTGCAACTTTAAATGATACGTTTTGGGTTCGTCCAGCAAAGAGTCATCTTTCCTGGAATAATGTTTCGTTATTCCAAAATCCTTTCGATGACGTTGTTGCTCGGATAGCCTTTGAAGGTGGTTTATATGGTGAACATTTTTCAACAGCTTCCCCTGAATTTTCTACTGATGGAACTTTTGCAAAGTGTTGGACTCGTTTGGATAATCAAATTTTCCTCATGAAAAGAGGGTCTGAAGGTGGTGCGAATGCTGGGCTTGAGCCATACAGTGAGATGTATGCTTCACAACTAGCCGCTGTATTTTGTCCAGACTCCGTTCCATACGATGTTGTAAATTATCACGAAAAAAAAGCCTCTAAATGTCCGCTTTTTACAAATGAGCAATATGGTTTCGCTCCAATTTATAAATGCATCGGAGTAGAAGCCGGTATTGCCCAAACCATGCAATACTTTTCTTCTATTGGTAGCGAAAACGCTTTTCGTAGAATGCTAGTTTTAGATGCCCTTATAGTCAACACTGACCGTCACAAAGGAAATTATGGAATATTATTTCAAACTGATACTCTTCAACCGATAAAATGGCACCTGTATTCGATCACAATCAAAGTTTATTACCATACGCAATGGAAGATGATTTTCGTGATCTCGATTCCTATTTGAGCGAAAAAATTCCACGAATCGGTACAGACTTTTCAGAAACTGCAGCCATGGTAATGACTCCAGATATAAGATCAGATCTAAGAAATTTACAGGACTTTGAATTTTCTGATTCAGCAAACGGTTTACCAAAGTGGAGAGTAACTGAATTAAACAAATTAATAGTCCATCAATCAAGATCTATCCTTAAATCAAAAAAAATAATATATGTCTCCCGATCAACCTAAAAAGAAAAATAATTAAAAAATCAAACTCCTCGTCTATGAAAAAATCCGTGTCAATAATTGACACGGATTTTAAGTTAATGTGATTATGACAGCCCTCTATTCATTATAGTTTACGTGGTTTCTTTCTTGATGTAGTCTTGAGATTTGGTTTGGAAGTATTGCAGTTTTCATTAAGTAATTGTTTTATCTCAGGCCGTGGAGTATTGGAAACTATCGAAAGTCGTTTTAAATACGTTGCTGCATTCAAATAAAGTACATCATTTTGTTTTGAAGAATCTCCCGTATAAAGTACCAAACGGCTTTTCACCTTTCCAAAATTTTCATCTATATATTTCAAAAAATCAGTGTTTCTTAGATGCTTTGTTTGATCTATTACGATCTGATTAGAGTATTTTACTTCAAACAGATAGCTTTCTCCTTTTTGCTTATCAACCAGTATCATATCAGCTTCAACGTGTTGGTTGTTGCTTCTTAAAGTGATACTTAATTGTGATACATAATAACGATCCGGATCAATCTTTTGGAATGTTTTATATGTTTCCGCAAGAATTATATTTTCAAGTAAAATCCCTTTTACAAAATGATCTGCCCTTAAAATAAATAGATTCCTGTCATCTATACCACAAGTATCCTTCCACATAGGGTCATTTGCCAGATTCCTAATTAAAGCAGTTGAATGAGCATATACCATACCTGGCTGCATGAAAACTTCTAAATCTTCGGAACGTTCTCCACTATTCAATGAAATATACGATGGTATTTTGAGAAATAATTCGAGTTCCAATAAATAATTCTTTAGTTCATCCAGATGCCGCTTACTTAAAGAAGTTTGCATTTCATCTAAGTCTTTAATCCCCAAAACATTCTTGGTTGCTTGATTAGCTTCTTCTGTGTTAATCATTGACACGTAGGATGGCTCTTGAATATTGTGGAGCATCGAATACAGTGGCGCACTTTTAAAATACTTATTAACCGCTTTGGCTGTAGTATAATAGCTGAATTTATTAATCATTTTATTTAAAACAGATTTCACTTCATCCTGCTCATATAGTTCAGTTATTGCAGCACCATATCTTCTTGCATCTTCGCTTTTTTCCAACGAATGTAAAATATTTCCAACGATGGCTGTGTTCTGATACTCCTCACTAGCCTGCAGTGTTTTATATGGAGTTTTTGTCAATGTTCCTCCATATTCAATATATTCATCTACAGAATCAATTCCGATAAGCTTTGAAAACTCAGCGAAGGGAACATATGATGTATGTATCATTTGAATTCGGTCATATAAAATATCTGATTCTGCAAGCATAATTCCTAATGAATCTGTTCCAGCAATAACAATTTTTGCTCCCTTCGCCGAAAAATAATCAGAAAGAGTATTTCCGTATTTTTGAAAATCGGTAACTTCTGTTATTTCATCCAGAAAAAAGTTGCAAATACCTTTATCGTATAAATTTTCCATTACTTGCCGTACTTCCAGCATATCACATTCACGTAGGCAAAGAAGATATGCTGTTTTTCTTTGTCTTGATCTGACAGCTCTGATATATATTGATGCATCATTACTGTTTTCCAGTTCTTCTTAAACCATATAAAGCACAAATCTTTCCGGGATATTCATGCTGCATGAAATCCTTCAACTGCTCATAACAGTCTCTTTTCCGAATGTATGAAGTGACGATTTGCTTTCCCATGATAATATCAATGTTCTTATCAGCCATAGTTACACCTCCATTTTTCCTACTTCATTGACTTATTTTATATTCTTGAAACAAACGGTCAAGCGTGCATCTGCTTATTTGTAATTCTTTTGCAATCTGCGTCTTTGTTGCCTGCCGTGTCATGTAGCGATTATAGTATTCTTCAATGTCAGAAACAATGATTTTATTTCTACCTTTGTAGCGTCCCTCTTTTTTTGCTATTGCTATTCCTTCACGCTGCCGTTCCAGAATCATTTCTCGTTCAAACTCTGCAATAGCTGCCATCATGGTGAGCTGCAATCGTCCTGTCGGTGTCGATGTATCAAAGTTTTCTTTTAGGCTTACAAATTTTGCTCCAGCATCTTCGATTTTTTTCACGATACTCAAAAGATCAACTGCAGTTCGGCCAAGTCTGGAGAATTCTTCTACATATACAACATCATCTTCACGGATGTATTCCAGCATTTCCTGAAGCTTAGGTCTTTTCATTGTTTTACCGGATGCCTTTTCAACAAACCACTTGTCAATGTTATATTTTTCTAGCGCTTCTCGCTGCCGGGATTCATTTTGGTCAACCGTTGATACCCTTACGTAAGCAATATTCTTACCTTTACTCATTTTTTCCCCTTTGTACAAATAAATTCTAAGATATAGTCTACATTTTGTTTAATAATTAAATCTCTGACTCTATTTTAACATTTTATTATCCCTTTGACAATGTATAAAAACGTACACCCTATTTAGATATTTTTATTGTGACATCACATCTTCCCTTACAGCTTTTTCAAGAAGCTGACGAACATATTCAGGACAGCTGCTCTTACCGGATTCCCAGTTTTCCAAAGTTCGCACAGGAATATTATACTGCCTGGAGAATTCAGCTCTTGATTCAGAAAGCATTTCTCTTATTTCCATTTTTTCTTCCTCATTTGATATTACATATACTTTGCCATTGTGCTCCGCCAAAAGAATCCGTCATACAACCACTCAAGATCGTTTTTAAAAGTTGGCACATCGTGATGGTCTAATTCGGCAACGAATTTTACGTATTCATAGCTATAACCGTTTTTTTTGTAATACGTCAGCAGCGAGTTTATAGCTGTACAAAAAGTCTGCTTTATCAGCAACAGGATCTTCATCATCCCAACTCCACTCATCTTTTTCTTTCTCTTCATCTGTCATGGTGTCGTTTGCCTTTTTGTAAAAGAGAGAGAAAGCATATTTTTCTTCAGCCGGCAGATCTTCCATTTGCATCAAATGAGCCTTTCCCCAGGCATCATCAAAAATTTTTTTAAACTTTGACTTGAGTGGCATAGGAGTTTTATGCTTATACTGATTTATCGTGTCATCAATAATGAGCGCTAAATCCATATCAATGGGAAGTTGTTCTGTAACCAGATATACGCTTTTTTCATCGCAAACAATATAGAAGGTATCATTTTCAGTTTTTAACTATGCTCAGCAAGAAGTCCCCGACTTCTAAAGTGGGGGATGAATTGCGTCCGTCATAAAATATTGAAATACAGGATAAGAAGCGTTATAATAAAATCAGTCGAAGAAAAAAAGAAAGGCTGAACATATATGGAATTAGACAATAATGCACATTCGGTATTTTTGCTGTATTACCATCTTGTCCTTGTTGTCAAATACCGCAGGCAGGTCTTTGATGAAACGGTTTCCGAACGTTCAAAGGAAATCTTTGTGTATATTGCACCGAAGTATAACATTATGTTGCAGGAATGGAATTATGATAAAGATCATGTCCAGATTTTATTTCGGGCGCACCCAAATTCAGAAATCAGCAAATTCATAAATGCATATAAAAGTGCAAGCAGCAGACTCCTGAAAAAAGAATTTCCGCAGATACGGCAGAAACTGTGGAAAGAATGTTTCTGGAGCCAGAGTTTCTGCCTGCTTACAACAGGCGGCGCACCAATAGAAGTCATCAGAAAATATATTGAGTCACAGGGAGAAAAAAGCCGCAAAAGGGGCAGGTCTTATGGCAAACAAAGCATATAAATTCAGGATATATCCGAACAGGGAACAAAAAACACTGTTTGCCAAAACGTTTGGCTGTGTACGGTTCATCTATAATAAAATGCTGGATGATAAAATCAAATATTACGAGAAAACGAAAAAGAAACGGAACAATACCCCGGCGCAGTACAAAAAAGAATTTCCGTGGCTGAAAGAGGTTGACAGTCTAGCCCTTGCAAATGCACAGATGAATCTGCAAAAGGCATATAATAACTTCTTCCGGGATCCGAAAGTTGGATTTCCGAAATTCAAATCTAGACATAAAACCCGCGCTTCTTATACAACGAATAACCAGAAGGGCACGGTAGCCCTTGAAAATGGGCACCTGAAGCTTCCAAAAGCAGGGTATGTGAAGGTCAAACAGCACAGAGCGATACCGGAAGATTACCGGATCAAATCGGTCACCATCAGTCAAAATCCGGGCGGGGACTATTATGCAAGCGTTCTGTTCGAGTACGAAAACCAAGTACAAAAACAGCCCATGCATCAATTTCTTGGTTTGGATTTTTCCATGCAGGAACTGTACAGGGACAGTGAAGGCAGAGAACCGGAATATCCGGGATATTACAGAAAAGCGGAACAGAAATTAAAGAGAGAACAACGAAAGCTCTCAAAAATGCAGAAAGGTTCCAAAAACCGTGGAAAGCAGCGGATCCGGGTTGCCAGAATGCATGAGAAAGTAGCGGCCCAGCGCAGAGATTTTTTACACAAACAATCGCGAAAGATTGCAGATGCGTATGATTGCGTCTGTATAGAAGATCTCGATATGAAAGCAATGTCACAGGCGCTGCACTTTGGCAAATCCGTTTTGGATAACGGCTGGGGGATATTTGTGAATTTCCTGAAGTACAAAATGGAAGAACAGGGAAAACAGCTGGTGAAAGTAGGCCGTTTCTTTGCAAGCAGCCAGCTGTGCAGTGTATGCGGGTATAAGAATACCGAAACGAAGGATCTGCGAATCCGTGCATGGATCTGTCCGAAATGCGGTACACACCATGACAGGGATGTCAATGCTGCAGTCAATATCCGGAATGAGGGTATGCGTCTTATGTACAGCCTGCAGTGACAGGAATATAGAAAAACCGTGGGGCACACGGGGATAGCTCGCTTATGCTTGACACAGTGGTGTCATCGAACGAGAACCGACGGTTCGCTTTTTGCGAAAGGAAGCCCCCGCCTCTGTAGGCGGGGGAGGATGTCAGTTCGCCCGGCGCGAACGTTATTCTTAAAGGTGAAAGTCCTAAGTGCGCCTGTTAGCGGGAAGCACATAGCCAACAAGGCAAGGGTGTCCATTGTGAGATGGAATCTGAAGGAAGCCTGAGGCAAACCATTGGTCCGACGGACAGAAATCATGTATAAGGCTTACAGTTCGGATAAGACTGCTGAACAAGTTGAAGTCCAATAGCTAACAGAGGACTGGTAGTAGACATGGCGGATAGGTGATGAGAAAGATAGCGTATTTTAACCGGGGAGATCCTATGAGTGGTTTCATCAGCCATAGTAACAACGAATCATAGGAAGTCAGCAGATGTCATAGTAGCGAAGAAGTCCGGGAAACCGGATGGAGCAAAGGACAGAACAGTTAATCATCTGGAGTACGTCCTAATTGAGAGTTTTAGACGAAACACATGCCGAGAGGAGTACCACAAGTACTAAGTGGTCGGAACTCACGAAAAGGAAAGGAAACAGTGCATGGAGGAACAAGGAATATTTATAGAACGCATTCTGTCAAATGAAAACATGAATCGTGCCTACAAACAGGTGAAAAAGAATAAAGGTGCGGCAGGAATAGACGGAATGGAATGTGCCGATTTGCTTTCTCATTTGAAAGTAAATGGCCAGCAACTCAGAGAGAGTATAAGAAATCAGTCATACAAACCAATGCCAGTAAAGAGAGTGGAAATCCCTAAAGCAGACGGAAGCAAACGAAAACTTGGTATTCCAACTGTCACAGATCGCATGGTACAACAAGCAGCTGCACAGGTATTAACACCTATATATGAAAGAAAATTTCATGAGAACAGCTATGGATTCAGACCCGGAAAAAGTGCACAGAAGGCAGTATTAAAAGCAGTTGAATACATGAATGAAGGATATAACTGGGTCGTGGATATTGACTTGGAAAAGTTTTTTGATACGGTAGAACACGACAAGTTAATATCTGTTTTGAACAAAGAGATTAAGGATGGAAAAATACTTTCGCTAATCCGAAAATTTCTAGTAAGTGGAGTTATGGTTGGAGAACAGATAGAAGAAACAGAAATCGGAACCCCACAAGGGGGAAATATTTCACCACTTCTCGCTAACATACTGCTCAATGAATTGGATTGGGAACTTGAAAGCCGAGGACTTAAATTTGCACGATATGCAGATGACTGTATTATTTTTGTCAAAAGCGAAAAAGCTGCGGCAAGGGTAATGGAATCGGTCACGAAGTATGTTGAAAATGTTCTGCGGCTGAAAGTGAACAGGGGCAAGAGTAAAATAGGGAGACCCACAGAAATACAATATCTGGGATTTGCCTTCTATTATCAGTTTCAAGAAAAGAAATATAAGATAAAAGTCCCTAAAAAGTCATTGGATAAGGTAATGAAGAAAGTCAGAAAATTAACGAGCCGCAAGTGGGGTGTAAGTAACTCATATAAAGCCCAAAAGATAGCGGAAGTGGTAAGAGGCTGGATCAATTACTTTAAAATTGGCTCAATTCTTACAGCAACCCGAAGACTCGATACGGTTATTAGGTACAGGTTCAGAATGTGCATATGGAAACATTGGAAAAATCCTAAAACCAGATATAAAAATCTGGTAAAACTGGGTGTTAGTAAAAAGAATGCAAAAAGTGCGGCAGGGTTCCATGGATATGTTCGGGTTTGTCGTACAGAAACTATTTGCTATGCAATGTCAAATGCACGTCTGAAAAAGTTCGGGTTACTCTCAGCAGAGGAGTATTTTTGTCAAACAAGATGTTAAGTTAACTGAACCGCCGGATGCGGAACCGCATGTCCGGTGGTGTGAGAGGTCGGCGGCGAAAGCGCTCCTACTCGATCTTTATGTATGATTTTTTACTTCCAGCTTTTCAGTTTGTCCGCTTCTGGAGTCTGCAGCAGAATTTCTTTACAGGCCAAAAGAGAAGGACTCACATAATCACAAAATGGAAAAAGCTCTTTTGTATACGGTGTCAGATCCGGGATCATGCAGGAGATGGCACCAGCTGCACGCGCGCCTTCAGACCATTGATGCTGTCTTCGGCTACTATGCATGCAGCAATCGGAACTTTCAGAAGAGACGCTGCTTTTAAGAAAATTTCCGGATCCGGCTTGCTGTTGATTACCTCATCCCCGCAGACTGAAGCATCGATATACTGGTCAATGCCAGACTGTTTCCAATAGTCTTCCGCAACGCGCCGCGTTGTAGAAGTAGCAACGGCAACTTTGATCGAATGCTCTTTGAGCCAGGAAAGAAACTCATGAAGCCCTGGTTTTTCCGGGACACCGTTGCGTCGAATATAATCGTTTAGATACGCCGTGCGGATTGCGCGTCCTTCATCGTATGTCACCTGTCCGTGAAACCACTCCTCAAACAGCTTTCTGCTCCGCGGAAGCGCACTGCCGCGCATCTGCGAAAGATGTTCCTCCGTGAGCGTAAAATTCAGCTCCCGGGCAGCTTTTTGCCAGCCCTCTTTCATTACAATCTCGGTGTCAAACAGGATACCATCCATATCGAATAATACTGCCTTTATCATAAACATGACCTCCAAAGCACTTCTGTATTTTCAGTTGCTTAAAAACTATGTTCAGTATACGAAAAATCCAGAAAAAAGACAAGCCCATGAGACAAACAGAAGACCACAAATTATACTTGACTTCAACCTAGCTTGAAGTGATATGCTGTCAAAAAATGACAAATCAGGAGGAATGACAAAATGGAAAAGTCAACGGTTTATTTTACCGACTTTCGATGTCCGGTTGGAACGAGTCAGCTAGACAAGCTGAAAAAGCTCTGTATTGCTGCTGGCATCAAAGACATTGATATGGAAGGCAAATTCGTCGCAATCAAAATGCATTTTGGCGAACTGGGAAACATGGCGTTTCTTCGTCCGAATTATGCGAAAGTGGTTGCAGATCTCTGTAAAGAGCAGGGAGGCCTTCCGTTTCTGACAGACTGCAATACGTTATATCCGGGCAGCAGAAAAAATGCCCTGGAGCATCTTGACTGTGCGAATCTGAATGGATTCAATACCATTACCACAGGATGCCAGATTATCATCGGAGATGGAGTGCGAGGAACCGATGAAATCGAAGTTCCGGTTGTCAACGGAGAATATTGCAAAACAGCATTGATTGGTCATGCAATCATGGACGCAGATATTTTTATCAGTCTGAGCCACTTCAAAGGCCATGAAGCAACGGGCTTTGGCGGTGCACTGAAAAATATCGGTATGGGATGCGGAAGCCGCGCTGGAAAGATGCAGCAGCATGCCAGTGGAAAACCGGCAATCAATACGGAGGTCTGTCGTGGCTGCCACCGCTGCGCAAAAGAATGCGGAAGTGACGCGATTTCCTATGTAGATAAAAAAGCAGTCATTGACTATGATAAATGTAAAGGCTGTGGCCGCTGCATCGGTGCCTGCAGCTTTGATGCGGTTTATAATCCAAACAGCAGTGCAAACGAGCTTCTTGACCGGAAAATGGCAGAGTATGCGCAGGCTGTCTGCCATGGACGTCCGTGCTTCCATATCTCGCTGGTACAGGATATCAGCCCGAACTGTGACTGCATGGGGAGAACGATGCTCCGATCCTGCCGGATATCGGAATGTTTGCAAGCTTCGACCCGGTTGCTCTTGATCAGGCGTGTG
>ENA-OQDE01001173-OQDE01001173.1-human-gut-metagenome-genome-assembly--contig:-NODE-1173-length-10898-cov-4.174636_pt1 | contig 10898 bp, 14 predicted proteins | sample MGYA00242768_ERZ504595 | MGnify/ENA primary metagenome ERZ504595 (study PRJEB26092, sample SAMD00036307) | human gut metagenome | host: Homo sapiens | study: EMG produced TPA metagenomics assembly of...
CCGGGTCGGCCAGCAGCTCGTCATACGAGCCATACGACACCGGGAACCCGTATTCGGCCGCGAACGCCGCGGCCCTGCCCCCGTCACGCGCGGCGACCGCATACGGCGCTACCAGACCGGCATACCGCGGGTCCGCCGCCATCGCCACCAGTGTTCGCGCCATCGAATGCGCGATGCGCCCGGCGCCCAGAATCGCCACGTTGACGCGCAACCCCTGCGCTTCGGCCTCGGCACGTCTGCCGTTCAGTCTGCTCATCATTCCTCCTCGAACGTTCCGATACATGTTCCGATGGAATACGCGGGTATCCCCGCGAAACCGGCTGTCAATGCACCAGAATAATCCGGCGAACGGTATCCGCCCCGGCTCGCCGCGGCGCAATCCGGCGAATATGACGCGACGCGCCCGGCAGTCATGCAAGGCGCGTCGCGTTTCATCGCATCTCGTCGCGTGCCGCCGCGCTCCGGCGCGGCCGCATGCCGTCATCCGATCTGCGTTCCACCCAATCGACGATGTACGGCGCGACCTCCTGAATCTGGCCGATGGCACCTGGAACTCGCGGGGCCCGCCATACCAGGGATCCACCAGGTCGATGGAGTCCTCGCGGCCGGCCGCCGGCTTGGGCAGGTTCGGGTCGAAACTGCGGTACATGTGCACTTCGGCGCGCTTGGAGGACGGCAGCTGCCGCAGCAGCGCGCGCATATGCGAGGCCGTCATCGGCAGGAACAGGTCGGTTTCCTCGATCTCCTCGCGCGTGACGCGATGGGCGAAATGATGCGTGGGGATCTCATACCCGTCGGCCCGCAGCACGCGCACGGCGCGCGGGTCGATAGGATGGCCGTACTCCTCGTCGCTCACGCCGCTGGACAGGACGCGCACGCGGTCCTCCCCTATCCCACGCGACTCGAATTCGGCGCGAAGGATGATCTCCGCCATGGGCGAACGGCAGATGTTGCCCGTGCACACGGTCATCACGGTGTATGGGTGCTGCTGTGTCATGATGGCTCCTGATGGTTTCCGATGGGCGCCTGTGCGTAAGGCGCCCGGTGAACTTGCGCGCGCGGCGATTCAGCCGATCTTGCGATAGGTGACGAAGCGGTACCGCTTGATTCCGCTGTCGTCCTTCTGCGTTCTCTTCCAATGGCCGGGGTCGGCGACCTCCCACAGGCCGGCGTCGACCAGAGCGTCCATATCGGGCGCATACGTGTCTGCGTCCACTGAGGTCTGGATCTTCGTCACGAACGCCTTGCTGGCGAAAGGCAGCGCCTCCTGGAAGACCTGCGCTCCACCGATCACCCAGATCTCGCTGCGGTCAAGCCCGTCGTCGGGAATGGCCTCCTGCCGCGCGATGTCGAGCGCCGCATCCAGATCGGTGACGACCGTGGCGCCAGCGCCAGATACTGGGGATTGTGCGATACCACGATGTTGTCACGATTGGGCAGCGGACGGTACTTCACGTTCAGTGACTCCCATGTCCTGCGTCCCATGATCACCGGGTGAGAGACGGTGAGCTCCTTGAAACGTTTCATATCCTCCGGCAGATGCAAGGCATGCCGCCGTCGAACCCGATGGCACCGGGACGGCCGTCTTTGTCGTCAGCTTCGGCCCAAATCAGGTTCACTGAAAACGTCTTGGGAAAGTCATCACCCCAATCATCGGCTTTCTCCTGCCCGGCGAACCCGGGCTCCGGTTCGTGATAGCCGTTGCGGCTACTATCATGCTCCATTTCATTCACTCCTTGAATCGGACTGGGACAATAGTGTAATGGTCGGTTCAGACCGCGACCGGTGCCTTGATGGTGGGATGGTGCCGGTAGTCGACGATCGTAAAATCCTCGTACTGGTAGTCGAACAGCGAATCGGCCTTGCGGATCTCGATCTTCGGATACGGGTACGGCTCGCGCGACAGCTGCTCCAGCACCTGGTCGACGTGGTTGTCGTAGACGTGGCAGTCGCCGCCGGTCCAGACGAATTCGCCCGGTTCCAAGCCGGTCTGCTGCGCGATCATCATCGTCAGCAGCGAATACGAAGCGATGTTGAACGGCACCCCGATGAACATGTCGCACGAACGCTGGTACAGCTGGCAGCTGAGCCGCCCGTCGGCCACGTAGAACTGGAACAGGGCGTGGCAGGGCGGCAGCGCCATGTTCTCGACCTCGGCCGGGTTCCATGCGCTGACCACCATGCGACGGGAGTCGGGGTGGTTGCGGATCAGGTCGAGGACATTGCCGATCTGGTCGATGGTGCGATTCGGGTCTTCGGGAGTCGGCGCGGGCCAGCTGCGCCACTGCACACCGTACACGGGACCGAGGTCGCCATTCTCGTCCGCCCAGTCATCCCAGATGTGCACGTTGTGCTCCTGCAGCCAGCGCACGTTGCTGCTGCCCTTGAGGAACCACAGCAGCTCGTATGCCAGTCCCTTGAAGAACACGGTCTTGGTGGTGAGCAGCGGGAATCCTTCTGACAGGTCGAAACGCATCTGCTGCCCGAACAGGGATATCGTTCCCGTGCCGGTGCGATCGGACTTGAGCGTGCCTTCGAGCATGATCCGGCGCACCAAATCCTCGTACGGCGTGGGGACGTCACTGTGAGGACGGGCGGGGATACGGGTGCGGATATCTGCGAGTTGTTCCGGTGTCAAAGCCATGCCACCCAGTGTAACGACAGCGGCTAACAGCCCGACGCGAGTGGCGGAGAGACGGACGGCAACGTGCGATGGATGCGGTAGCGTCACGCTGTGCGGGTACCGTCACTGTGTGCGCCCTCGCACACAGTGACGGTACCACAAACCCCAGTGTTTCCAGCGGTTTCCAAGAAACCGTCACGCCACGAACCCGCACAGCGTGACGGTACCCGCGCAGCGTGACGCCGAAACATGGCATGCACAGGCGATTTCGGAGATGAAACGCCGGACGAGACGGGGGTAGACACCCCAAACCAGACCCAGATCAGACCAAAGTACCCATCGAGCAGACGTGCTCGGGCCGGAGGGGCGTCCAGCCGAACGCGTATCACGACCCATGGCGAACGATTGTGGTCTACATTAGAGGTATGTGTGACGCGGCAGGCGCGTCATGACGACTACACGAGGAGATACGCATGGGCAAGCGACTTTGGGTCGAGCGCAACAAGGATGGTTCATGGGATGCGTTCAGCGATGACGGCGCTCACATCAAGTTCGGCAAGGGCCGCGGAGTGTTCACCCCCGGAGACCTGATGAAGATCGCGCTGGCGGGCTGTGCCGCGCTGTCCAGCCAGTTCGCCATCGAGCACACACTCGGTGACGGCAAGGGCGCGAAGATCGTCGTGGACGGCACATATGACGCCGACAGCGATGCCTACATCAACTTCAACGAGCAGGTCGTAGTGGATGCCACTGACGCGAAGCTGAGCGAAGAGGATGCGAACAAGCTCAAGGAGCGTGTCACGCGCCACATCGAAAAGGGCTGCACCGTCAAGCACACCTATGTGCAGGAGACGCCGGTGCGCATGGACGTGACGGTTCGCCACTGAGGCATCGCGGGGCTCCTCCCCTGTCATATAACGGCACGGAGGAGTTCATGCTGCCGCGTCCGCGGCACGAGCGCCGGCACAACAACATCGTGGCCCCGCCGGGCATCGAGTCCGGCGGGGCCACTGCATGCATCAGAGCCGAATCAGCCTTGTGCTCGGGGTCGATGGCCGAATCGATCTGCTCGACGACCTCCGGCTGCGCGGCCGGCACCGGCAGCTCCTCAACACCGCCGATGGACTCCAAGGGCTTCGGCTCGACATCGGCCGGCGAGCTCGGAACCGTGTCAAGACGGGATTCCGCGGCTTCGACGTACTTGCGGGGTACGACATACACCGGGCCGACGGCGTGCTGGATCAGTCCCTGGCTGGTGGAGCCCAGCAGCAGGCCGGTGAACCCGCCGCGGCCGCGGGAGCCGACGACGACCACGTCATGGTCATAGCTGGCTTTGGTCAGCGCCTGCACGGCGTTGCCCGGCACCACGGTGCGGGTGATCTTCAGATCGGGGTAGGACTCCTCGATCGGCTTGATGCGCACCTCAAGATCCTCCATGAAGGATTCCATCACGGCCTTGTCGCCGTCTGATCCCTGCACCTTCGGCGCGGCGGAGATCACGTCGAGTTCGGCACCCCACATGTTGGCGAACGAGGCGGCGATGTCCAGCGCTTCAGACCCCACTTCGACTCGTCGGAGCCAACCGCCACCTTGGTGATCGTGTTGTTCAGGTGCATCAGGTTGCCGTCGTCGTCGGTATAGGGCACGACGACGATCGGGCAGTACGCGTACGCGGGCAGCGACGAGCTGGTGGTGCCGAGCAGGCGCTCGGCCAGTCCGCCCTTGCCGCGATTGCCGATGACGATGAGATTATAGTTGCGCGACAGCTCGACGAACACGGACGCTGGGTCACCGGTGACGATCAGCGTCGCCGCCTCGACGCCCTGCTCGTCGGCGATGGCCTTGGCCTTGGAAAGAATCTCCTGTGCGTCGCTGTGCGCCGCGTTGTCATCACCCATCGCGGTGTACGTGGCGTCGAACGACACTGCGGCGTAGCTGGGCAGCGAATACGCGCATACGATCTGCAGCGTCAATCCCGCATGCTTGGCAAAATTGGCGGCCCACCACGTGGCCTTGTAACTGGCATGAGAACCGTCCACCCCAACCAGAATCGCCTTTTCGTTGATCATGGCAACCTCCTTAAGGTAACACCGATGCAGCGGCGCATCGGGTCATAGTTCCTAGAATACCGCGTACGCGTCAGGATGCGGGATGAACATCAGTCATTTTGCCGATTGAGAACAATGCCACATTCCTGCGTCGGTGTGTCATAACGCGCGGCAGCGCAGCGGAAGCGGGCACGGCATCGTCGCCGCATCACCTGTCGAAAAAGCACGACAGCGCCCCAATGGAGGCGCTGTGCAGTGCGAAATATCGTTCGAAGACTCTTCGACCCGAAGCAACCGGCTAGATGATTCGGTAATACTCGAAGGAAGCGTATACGGGCACGATGGACACGCTCTTGCCGGGGCGCGGCGCGTGAATCATCAGACCGTTGCGACGTAGATGCCACATGGCCGGATCTCCACATCAGGTCGCCCGGCTGGGGATCGCTGACCTTCGTGCCGTGAGCCTGAGCCCACACACGCTGCTGATAGTCGATACGCGGCAGGCTGATGCCGAACTTGGAGTACACGTACTGCGTGAAGCCCGAGCAGTCGAATCCCGACGCGTGGTGCCGCCGTACACATAGGGCACGCCCTGGAACTGGGAGCGTAGGCGACCACGCCGGCGCCATTGGCGCTGACCGGGGCATTGACCGCACGTCATTGGAGACGGACGACGAGCTGGTGCTGCTGGTCGCGGCCGATGCGCGGGAACGGCTGACCTCCGCCGCCTGCAGGCGGGCGGCTTCGGCGGCGGCCTTCTCGGCGGCCTTGCGCTCCTCTTCGGCCTTCTTGGCCTCTTCCTCGGCCTTTTTCTCGGCCGTGGACTTGGTTTCGGGCACGTTCAGGGATTCCACACCGCCCCAGCTTTCGCTGTCATCGGAGCTGACCGATACGGTCTCCTTGAGCAGGTCCTTACGCGCGGTGTTCATCTTCGGGAACGAGCGAGAAGAGGTAATCGCCTTCCTGCTCGCATTATCGGAACCGGCCAAGGCGACAGGCACCGATACCGTGAACAACGCCACCGCAGCTGCTGCGGCGGTGATAGTCGAAATAATCTTCTTGCAAATCATCATCGAGGCATGATTGTAGCACACAGGCATGCATCTTCGCCTGAAAACATTCATGATAGGAAATCACGCCATATCGGCGACATCACGGAAAAACCGGCAATCTTCACACGACCGGCGCGACACTCCCGGGAGAATAATAAAGATGAATCTCACTGGCGGGGACCGAAGACCCGCCGAAAATCAGTAGTGGATGTACTGGAAGTCGTTCACGTTGGAAAGGGTGCGGGATGCCGGCTTGCCGTTCAGCGAAGCGCCGCACTCCGAGACGGTGACCGTGCCGTCAGCGTTGATGCTCTCCACGATGGCGACATGGCCATACACGGAACTCGCGCCTTCCTGGCCCGCGCGGAACACCATGACGTCGCCCTTGTGGCGAGGCGTGTTGTCCACCCAGTAGCCGTGCGCACGAGCGGAGTTCGCCCAGTCCTGACCATTGCCGAAATATGATCCGACGGGCAGGCCGAGCTGATGGCGACGCAGGTATGCCCACCACGTGCACTGGCTGAACGCATAGGCGAGACCGCTGTCGCCCGTGGCATGGTTCGGGCTGAATCCTTCGGGCAGCTTGCCGGCATCCTGGTCGACCAGCACCGCGACCTGCGGGTTGTTCGCCAGGGAGCGGGACAGCTGGCTCACGTCAATGGCGGAGTTCTTGTCGTTCAGCTCCCAGTTGCCGTTATTGGTGGTCTGCACGGATTTGGCGTCGGCGATCGTGTTGCTCGTCTTCGCGTCGGCCGCGCCGCTCGTGGCCGCGGCTGCGGTCTGGTCGGAGGCGATGGGGCCGAGCTCGGTACGGGATTCGGAACGCGAGACCGTCGAACCGGTCACGCGGGCCAGCTGAGTGGTCGTCGTGGCGGGATCGTCGGCCAGCAGACGAGAGTTGGACGACTGCTGGATATTGGAAAAGGCCAAGGCGGTGGCCGCAGTGCCGACCAGAGCCGCAAGGGATGCGGATGACATCATGTACGACTTGCGCTGCGCGGCCTTCGCGGTCTCGCGGATGGCCGGCGGGTCATCGGGCGACCTCGTTCAGCTTGGCTGCAAGAACGGGGTCGATGGCGAGCGCCACGCATCGCCGTTGGCCGCCTGCACGGCACGCACGGCCCTGGCCGTGTGGGAACCCCGGGAGGAGCGGAATAACGCCGAAGGGCTGGTGCGCTGAACGGAATCCTTATTGGCCTTATGCGCAGCATGCCTCATACTTTTTGCTCCTTTAATACCATCGCGATGCGGCCTTCCGAAGACGCCGCACGTTCATCACGGTTGACCAGCTTACCGCGGGGTGCGGCCATCGGCAACCCGACCGCATCCGACACATGAACGCCGACCCCCATCAATCCGCATCATTGGCTAGTGTTGAGCATATGGACAATATCGTGAACATCCCGTCCTCAATGAAGCCCGAAGACGGACGATTCGGCTCCGGCCCCAGCAAGATCCGCCCCGAGCAGGTGGACGCGCTCGAACGCGGCGGCAAGACGCTCCTCGGCACCTCACACCGGCAGACGCCGGTGAAATCCCTGGTCGCCTCCATCCGTGAAGGACTCGGCTCGTTCTTCTCCCTGCCCGACGGATATGAGATCGCGCTCGGCAACGGCGGCGCGAGCGCCTTCTGGGACATCGCCTGCGCGTCGCTCATCGCCGGCAAGGCCGCATTCGGCACATACGCTCATTCAGCACGAAGTTCGCCAAGTCGGCGCAGAGCGCGCCCTTCCTCGACGACCCCGTCATCTTCGCGGGAGAACCGGGCACCTATCGGCTCCCCGAGCGCACCGACGGCGTGGACACCTACGCGTGGGCGCACAACGAGACCTCCACCGGCGTGTCGGCACCGGTGCGGCGCGTGGAAGGCAGCGACGAGCAGAACGCGATCGTCGTGGTCGATGGCACCAGCGCTGCCGGCGCGTTGCCGGTGGATGTCAGCCAGACCGACGCGTACTACTTCTCCCCGCAGAAGGCGTTCGGCTCCGACGGCGGCCTGTGGATCGCGGTGCTGTCGCCGCGCGCCATCGCACGTGCGCAGCAGGTCGAGGGCGAAGCCAAGCTCGAAGGCTCCCGCCGTTGGGTTCCGCCGTTCCTCTCGCTGACCTCCGCGCTCGACAACGCACGCAAGGATCAGACCCTGAACACGCCGTCGGTCGCCACGCTAATCATGCTGGAGAACCAGGTGCGCTGGCTCAACGAGAATGGCGGCATGGCCTGGTCCACGGCACGTTGCGCGCAGTCCGCCGCGCTGCTGTACGAGTGGGCGGAGCGCAGCGAATACGCCCGGCCGTTCGTCGCCGACCCGGGCTCGCGCTCCAATGCGGTCGTCACCGTCGACCTGGATGACGCGGTCAGCGCCAAACAGGTCATCGCCGCGCTGCGCGAGAACGGCATCGTAGACACGTCCGGATACCGCAAGCTCGGGCGCAACCAGCTGCGCATCGGCGTGTTCCCCTCGGTGGAGCCGTCGGACGTGGCCGCGCTCACCGCGTGCATCGATTACGTCGTCGAGCACCTGTGACGGACGCGGCAGCAAGAGCCGCCCGATCATCAAGGACTGAACGCTCGGGCGGGTGCCGGTGTATGTACCGCCACCCGCCCGATTCATCCCATGCGCTAAGGTATATAGGTATGAAATTCGCAGCCATCATCAATCCTGAAGTACGCAAGCCGGCACCGAAACCGGTGCGCGTCGACCTGCGCAAGACGTTCCTCATCGGCTGCGTGCTGTGGTCGGTCGCGCTGATCGTCAGCGCGATACTGCTCGCGTGCGGGCTGGATGTGCTGCAATTGCTCATCATGTGCGCGGCCGGACTGATCATCGGCGTCATGATGCTGGTATGGGAGCATTTCGACCGCTGGGATTACCGGCGTCTCGGCAACTGAGCCGTATCAGTCCCCCACCGGCAGCGACAGCGTGAACGTGCTGCCCTGCCCGGGAGCGCTCCACACCGTCACATCGCCGTGATGGGCGAGCGCCGCATGCTTGACGATCGCCAATCCCAGACCGATGCCGTCGGTCGTGCGCTCGTTCTGGTTGGAACCGCGGTAGAACCGTTCGAAGATACGGGGCAGATCGGCCTTCGGCACGCCCTCGCCATGATCGATGACACGCACCACGGCGTTCTTCCCGTCCGAAGACAGGGCGACGGAGACGCCGACCGCCCCGCCTGGGTGTGAATACACGATCGCATTCTCCACCATCTTGCGCACGGCCATGCGAATCTGATCGGCCTCCCCGTGAATCATCACGGGGCTCTTGCCGCCGACCCGCACCTGCACCCCGGCATCCCGCGCAGTGCCGGCAAGATCATCCACGGCCCCGGAAACCTGCGAGAACAGGTCGCAACGGTTCGCCTCCGAAGCCGTCACCGGCTCCTGAGCCTTAATCAGCATCAGCAGGTCAGAGATCATGCGGTCGAGCCGCACACAGGAATGCCGCACCTGCCGCGCGTGGTTCGACAGCTGCTCGTGGCTCACGTCCGCGCTCTCCAACGAATCGGCCAGCCGCTCCAGCGCGCGGGTCGGTTGCAGCAGCTGTTCGGAGACGTTCGATATGAACGAGTCTCGAATCTGAGCGAACCGGATCGACTCGCTGACATCGTTGATCAGCACGAGCACCAGATGGTCGCCGATGCGTCCCACCGTCACCTTCAGCCAGTTCGGCCGAGACGAGGCCTCTGCGGTCAGGCCGTCATCGGCAGCCGCGGCATCGAATCCGTTCATCGTCATGAACTGCTCCGGCGTCTGAGTCTCCAGGTCGAACGAGCACCGGGAACCGTCCTTCATCACCTTGTGCACCGCGTCAAGCAACGTAGGTTCGATCAGCGTGTCATCACGCACCAAGCCGAGTCTATAGGCCGCAGGATTGGCACGGACCACCTCGTCCTGATCGTCCACCACGACCGACGCCAGCGAGAGCATCGACAGCACCAGCTGGTGGAGTCATCCAGATCATCGGCCGGCTCGTCATCCTCCTGACGACGGCGCGCGCCGCGACGCCGAGACTGCAACGACGGCAAGCGGTCATTGCTGCGCAGCGCGTTCATGATGACGGGCTGCAGCCGGTCCGCGATGAAAAAGCCGATTCCCGCCAATGCGGCCAGCGCCAATAGCGCGAAAACTACAAAAATCCATACCGACGGCTGAAACTGAGGCATGGTTCCATTGTCTCACACCGAGAGGCGACATGCGGCGAACGTGAATTCCGGGTGAACCAGCCAATGAATTTTGAGACAATTTCAAGAACCTGACCGCCACGCACTAGGCAAACACAGCTTATGCGGCTTACACTTGATAGAGGTTCCATCAAGAGCAACTACATAGCATGAAAGGCTACAACAATGCGCGTTATTTTTGACGAGGAGCTCAAGGCCGTTGCCGATGACCTCGATCGCATGGTGCAAGACGTGCGCAAGGCCATCAACGGGGCCGGAGACGCCTTGCTGAAGCAGGATGTCGAAGCCGCCCAGAGCGTCATCGACGGCGACATCGAGATCGATGCCCTCGAATCCAGCGTCATCGACCAGTGCATCCGTCTGCTCGCCAAGCAGAACCCGGTGGCGACCGACCTGCGAGTCGTCGTATCGACGCTGCGGCTCGCTGCGACCTTCGAGCGCATGGGCGATTTGGCGAAGCACATCGCCGAAGCTGCACGCCGCATCTACCCCGAACCGGCGCTGCCGGCCGAGGCCACGGAGCTGTTCACCGAGATGCAGCAGTTCCTGTCGATGACCGCCGACCGCATCGTCGTCATGCTGCAGGACCGCGACGCCAAAACCGCCGAGGAGATCATCCTCGACGACGACAAGCTCGACGCGCTGCACCACAAGACCTTCGACCTGGCTCTGTCCGACAAGTGGACCGGCAGCCGTCAGCAGCTGATCGACGTCGTGCTGCTCGGCCGCTTCATGGAGCGTCTTGGCGACCACGCCGTGTCGGCCTCCCGCCGCGTCGTGTACATCGTGTCCGGCTTCGATCCGAGCAAGGAGCCGTCGCGCGACGAGGACGGCGCCGTCGAGTGACGACGACCGCGGCGATGCCGTCACCGGCATTCCGCCATAACTGAACTTCTCTCCACGGAGAGTCCCATGAACGGCGAGACGGCCACGGCTGCTCGCCGTTTTGTATGCCCCGACGGGCGGTGCGCGGCTTTGGAACCCGGATCATAGA
>ENA-OQDE01001174-OQDE01001174.1-human-gut-metagenome-genome-assembly--contig:-NODE-1174-length-10867-cov-1.502700_pt1 | contig 10867 bp, 15 predicted proteins | sample MGYA00242768_ERZ504595 | MGnify/ENA primary metagenome ERZ504595 (study PRJEB26092, sample SAMD00036307) | human gut metagenome | host: Homo sapiens | study: EMG produced TPA metagenomics assembly of...
ATCAAAGGAACATTGACTTTATAGCTAAGCCTCCCTGATATTTGGGTCCTTTAAAAAACAAAATAATAAGACCGATAATTGCAATAATCGCTACAGCCATTACTACACAAAAAAAGAAAGGCGACAAATATCTGTCTGCAATCTGAACAGCATCTGTAATCATGTGTAAATCCGGACCTGTAAACGGAGTAACTCGTGTAGTAAGCAGTACACCGTTAATAATTCCAAGTCCTATCCAAAAAATAAACAAAATCGTTCTTACAAAAACACGTCTGCGGAATAAATATACAATCAATGTAGTGGTGAAAATCAGAAACGCATTATAGAAAAATACCAAAGGTCGTTCCTGTAAAAATTCCCACGCACTCCATATAGAATGTCTGGACATTGCTTCAATAAAGAAGTAACCGATACAAACCGCCAGTATTTGCAAAGGAACAGAAAATATATTGAGATATTTCAGACAAAATACTTTTTTTATTTCTTTCATAAAATTTATTCTCCTTAATAGCAATGAGAACAGGGGTGTATGGCTATAAAAGCCTTATCCCCCTGTCCCTGATTTGTGCCTAAAGAATTACTGAGCTGTGCTAAACGCTCTTTTACCTGTTCCATCATGTTTGTATAACGTTCTAATTTTTCACGCTCCTCCTGCACTTTACTTTCCGGCGCTTTGCTGATAAAACGTTCATTATTCAGCATACCGTTTACACGTGCAAGCTCTTTTTCCAGTTTTTCTTCTTCTTTCTTCAATCTCTCAATTTCTTTTTCAATATCTACCAGCTCTGCAAACGGCATATAAATAACTGCATTGCCGATTACCGCTGATACCGCATCTTCTGCAATTCCCTCTTTGTCAGCCTGTACGAAAACTTCACTTGCATAACCAAGTGTAGCAAAGAATATTTTTCCGTTTTCAAATACTTCTCTGACTGCTGCATCTTCGGAAACAACAAATACTTTCGCCTTTTTGCTTGGCGGAACATTCATACCTGTACGGACATTACGAATTCCTCTTACGGCTTCTTTAATTGTCTCCACTGCTTCTTCATCTGCTGCAAAATCCCACTCTTCTGTAAATTCCGGCCATGCAGAAATCATAATAGATTCTTCTTCCGGACAAAGTGTACAGTAAATTTCTTCTGTAATAAAAGGCATATATGGATGAAGGAGCTTTAATGCATTGCTTAAAACTGTTTTCAATGTCCAAAGGGCTGCTGCCTTTGTAGTATCTTCATCATTGTAAAGACGTGGTTTTACCATTTCAATATACCAGTCACAGAATTCTTCCCAGATAAAGTCATATACTTTCTGAACTGCAATTCCCAGTTCGTATTTATCCAGATTTTCTGTTACTTCTTTTGCCAGTGTATTTACTTTGGATAAAATCCATTTATCTGCGCCTGTCAATGTCTGTAAATCAATGTTCTTTGGAATATCTGCTTTTTCCAAATTCATCATGATAAATCTGGAAGCATTCCATACTTTATTAGCAAGTTTCTGCTTGCTCTATACGTTCCCAGTAAAAACGCATATCATTTCCCGGTGCATTACCTGTCATCAAAGTAAGACGCAGCGCATCTGCTCCGTATTTATCAATAACTTCCAATGGGTCAATACCATTTCCAAGAGACTTACTCATCTTACGTCCCTGAGAGTCTCTTACCAGACCGTGAATTAAAACATGGTGGAATGGTGTTTTGCCTGTCTGTTCCAGACCTGAAAATACCATACGGATTACCCAGAAGAAAATAATGTCATATCCTGTTACCAGAACGTCTGTAGGATAGAAATATTCCATTTCCTCTGTTTTTTCCGGCCAGCCTAAAGTAGAAAATGGCCAGAGTGCTGAAGAGAACCATGTGTCCAGTGTATCTTCGTCCTGATGAAGATGTGTGCATCCACACTTCGGACATTTTTCCGGCATTTCTCTTGCAACTACAGTTTCCCCACATTCATCGCAGTAGTATGCAGGAATTCTGTGTCCCCACCATAACTGACGGGAAATACACCAGTCTCTGATATTTTCCAGCCAGTGCATATATGTCTTGTCAAAACGTTCCGGAACAAACTGTAATTCTCCGTTTTTCAGAGTTTCAATAGCAGCTTCTCCCATTTCCTTCATTCTTACAAACCACTGTGGCTTAATCATCGGCTCTACTGTTGTCTTACAACGGTCATGTGTACCAACACTATGAGAATGAGGAACTACTTTTACTAAAAGTCCCTGTGCTTCCAAATCAGCTACCATAGCTTTTCTAGCTTCATAGCGATCCATACCTGCATATTTTCCACCTAACTCATTAATGGTAGCATCATCATTCATAATGTTGATTTCTTCTAAGTTATGACGTTTTCCAACTTCAAAGTCGTTAGGATCATGAGCAGGTGTGATTTTTACGCATCCTGTTCCAAATTCTTTATCAACATATTCATCTGCGATTACAGGAATTTCTCTGTCTGTAAGAGGCAGCTTCAGCATTTTTCCAACCAGATGTTGTATCTTTCATCTTCCGGATTTACTGCAACTGCAGTATCGCCTAATAAGGTTTCCGGTCTTGTTGTAGCAATTTCTACGAACTGACCTTCTTCTCCTGCTACCGGATAATTAATGTGCCAGAAAAATCCATCTTGATCCTCATGCTCTACCTCTGCGTCAGAAATAGATGTCTGACATACCGGACACCAGTTAATAATTCTGGAGCCTTTGTAAATATATCCTTTTTCATATAATTTAATGAACTTCCTGCACTGCTTTGGAACATCCCTCGTCCATAGTAAAACGTTCTCTGTCCCAGTCAGCAGAAGCACCCAGTTTTTTCAACTGATTGATAATCTTTCCGCCGTATTCTTCTTTCCATTCCCAGGCATGTTTCAAGAATTCTTCTCTTCCAATTTCGTTTTTATCAATGCCCTGCTCTTTTAATTTTTCAATAACCTTTACTTCTGTAGCAATAGCTGCATGGTCTGTTCCCGGCTGCCACAGTGCTTCATATCCCTGCATTCTCTTAAAGCGAATAAGGATATCCTGCATGGTTTCGTCTAATGCGTGTCCCATGTGAAGCTGTCCTGTAACATTTGGCGGCGGCATAACAATAGTAAACGGTTTCTTATCTCTGTTTACTTCTGCATGAAAATATTTGTTATCCAGCATTTCTGATAAATGCGATCCTCTAATCCCTTTGGATCATAAGTCTTTGCAAGTTCCTTGCTCATGGTTTCCTCCTCTTGGGTTATAAAGGGTAAAAAAATACCCCTCATAACCATTTCTTCTATAAAATAGTTACAAAGGGCGATTATTCATCGCGGTACCACCTTTATTTATCACTCAAAAGTCCTTTAACGCTGACGATGCGGGAAAGCCTACCAAAGTTTCCTCCTTCAGCCTTCCGGTTCAAAAGCTACCTTCCATCCGTTTCCCTTGAGCCGCCTTCCAGCCGATGAGCCGCTCTCTCTGTAAGTTTCCTGAATGTACTCCTCTTTCTCACTACCTTTACTTGCATTTTATCATAAGCATAAACCCCTGATTTGTCAAGACAGGAAATTCTAAAAACTTTCTAATCAATATTAAAACTGTTCTTTCCCATCTGTTTGTGTTACAATTTTTATAATGTAAGGGTTGTAGAAAAACGAAGTTCGGAACAATCCAGCAAGTATATTTTAATTTCAAAATATAATTAAAAAACAGCATCTATAAGCTCCGTGTTTCCTTCCAAACGATTTGGCATATTTTCGCAGTTTTTCGAGCATAGCGATGCTTTGGAAGCCGTGTTTGAGTGCTATTGCACGAGTTTGGCGTACAAAGTATCTCTAAGCGGCGCAGAAAAACAAGAAAATAGTCATGTTTGAAAGGAAACACGGAAACAGTATCTGGACTTTTAATTATAATTTTCACCACAGGAGGTGCTCTATGCCAAAATTTTCAAAGTTTTTTAAAGGATTGGGGATTGTTGTCCTCATTATCCTCATCCTCTTAGTCTGTGCGGTTCTATGGCTTACCATTCGGGAATATCGACCGGAGAAAGAAGAAGCTCTAAAAGTGCCCAAAAATACCCGTACACTGTCTTTAGATGACTCTCTGCGTATTATGACTTATAACATCGGATATGCAGGGCTTGACAAAAGCGAAGATTTCTTTATGGATGGCGGTTCCGAAGTACAGCCGGACAGTAAAGAACAAGTAGAAACAAACCTAACAGGTATTAAAAAGGTTCTTACGGAAAATCCTGCTGATGTTTACTTTCTTCAAGAGGTTGACAAAGACTCTAAACGTTCTTTTCATATTGATGAAACAGAATTTCTGAAAAACAGTTGAATATGGAAGGAATTTTCGCCTGCAATTTTAAATGTGACTTTGTGCCTTATCCACTTCCGCCTATCGGAAAAGTAAACAGCGGCATCTTTACTATGACCGATTTAAAGCTAAACAGCGCTGCCGTCTTGCACTTCCTGAGTCTTTCTCATGGCCTGTAAAAACCTGTAACTTAAAACGCTGTATGCAGGAAACACGCATTCCATTAGAAGGTACTGACGCAGAGCTGGTATTGATTAACTTCCATCTGGAAGCTTATGATGACGGAGACGGAAAAATTGCCCAGAGTAAAATGCTGGCTGAAAAGCTTTCCAAAGAATATGAAGCAGGAACTACGTCATTGCAGGAGGCGACTTTAATCAGACCTTTGAAGGAATGGACAAATATCCAATTACCAACACAGAAAACTGGGTTCCCGGAATTATCGGTCAGGATACTCTTCCTGAACATTTTTCTTTTGCAGTTGATGATACTTATCCAACCTGCCGACTTTTAAATGCGCCTTATACCGGTTCTTATGAACCTCACAGGTCTATGTCATTGACGGCTTTATTGTATCGGATAATATAACGGTTTCTGATATTTCCGTCATCAACACGGACTTTGAATACACGGACATCAGCCGGTGCAGATGGAAATTTCTTTAAAGTAAGGAGTGACTAAAATCAAAAAGAAAATACTCTTTTTATCAGCAATTCCAGTTGTCACCATAGCTATTATTGTCTTTCTTATATTACATAGATTGACAGACTATAAAAATTTAGATATAGAAAAAATAGCTAATCAAGAAGATAGTAAAAATAATAAAATCTATCTGTCTTCAGATGAGGTTACGATATGTACACTGGAATATCAAAATATAGATAATGAACTTTTTGCCAAAGTATCCGTTATTGAAAAACATTTTTCAAAGTTTACTAAACGAAACAATATTCTCAGTTACGATGCTACAACTTGGCTCCTTTCATCTTCTGATGCAGAACAAGTTTTATACAACGAAGATTATAACACTGAGTCAATTCAAGATGTGGTTTTCTCTGAAATTTATAACCAAAAATGTACATGGGAGTCTCCGCAATCCATTACAGATTTCCCTTGCATTTCAAAAACAGTTTTGCTGTTTCAATGTAAAGACTCAGAAGCAAATCTTGATAACGTTCCATTTGAGTTTCGTTTTACATTGGAATAATATTTCTAAAAATGGAGCCAGCTCTTTAAATATTAATGCGCCAGCTCCATTTTCTTTACTTTTTTTGAAAAAATATGTTTTAAAAATACAATAGATTACTATACAAAATGCAATCAGATATCCGATTGCACCGATTGCCGGTATTCCCCATATTTTAGGTTTCATATCTGTGATACAGATAATGCTGGAACTGATTAGCAATGCCATAACCCATAGCCCCATAACAATGTTTCGAATGAGCCTTCGTAATAACTGTGCCAGTTCTCTGGATACATGCAAATCCAAATTTACCCTTGTCTGCCCTTTCAAATATCCATGCATAATGTCTGAAAGAAGTGCGGGCAATTCTATGGATTTATGCAAAGAACGGTATAAGAGCTTCCCATTCTTTTTTAGCTCCTTTTTCCAATCCATTGTATGGAGCAAATCCCCTTTAATCCTCGTGGCTGCAATCCCAATCATATTAATATCCGGAGAAATATCTGCAAGAATTCCTTCAATATGTGTCAATCCTCTTGCAAGCATGGTAAGACCATGTGGCATTATGATTTTATTTTCCTTCATAACATCCATCAGATCCATCATAACCTGTGCAATGGAAGCAGAACCCAATGGTTTTTCTTCAATATTCTGAAAAATCTTTCTCCAATCCATACCGTATGAGTCCTGAAGTATTTCTTCAACCTCCTCAAATGACATGGGAGCTACCTCTGAACATAACCGCATCAGTCTTCATAATAACGCTTAGGAAGAATGTCTGAATGCATGGACATAATCTGCCCTATTTTGATATAAGTCGGACCTAAATCTTCTAAAATCAGTCTTAATTTTTCCTGAGTAACTCCACGGGTAATCCCGTGTTTATGCAATACCGCTGTCATCTCCCGAAGTCTGCTCTTATACTCTGAAGACTCCTCTTTACTCATTGGCCGTATCTTCCTATTCTTTTGTTTCTGTTTCTTCGGTGATATCCTCCTTAACATCCTCATTCAGTTTTTCAATACGTTCTTTTAACAGAGCAATCTGCTCCGGAGTCATTTTTTCAAGAAGCTCATCCAGTTCTTCCGGCTGAGATACCTTCACTGATACGTGCACATTCTCCTTAACCGTCTGTTTAAGATTATGTTTTAATTCTTCATTCAGCACCTTACCCTGCTCAACAGTTAATTCTCCCTTTTTTACCATTTCATCAAGAATTTCTTTAGACTTTTCCGCTGTGGTTGCAACAGCTCCAATTCCCGCCAATAAAATTTTCTTTACACTTTCACCAATTCCATATAGGAATTTGAAGAATGATTCCTGCTATCAAGACTAAAATCATCATACAACAGTGAATTTTCATATTTCCTACTCCTGTCCATGGTATCGCCTCCCGTCCAATTAGCGTACTTTTATTATACTTCATTTTTCTATAAAGGCAAATCTCGTTTTTTAAATCCCTTAATTCCTATCGTCAAAAACACCCCCGATAAAAGCCATAGAACTCCTACATACGCAAATCCAACCCAATCATATTCCATTATTTTTCAGCATCAAACAGCGTCAGCGGAGTAAAATATTTCAAAAATTCAATATCTTCATTTACCTGTGAAAGCATCTGAATTAAGAAAATCCCAGTCCAATTCCCGCTCCCAGACCAACAGAAAACTTCATTTCATTAAACAGGCAGGCAAACAGAAAGCACATAGAAGCCAAAAATATTTCCAGAGAAGCCAATCCGAAATTCAACACCAGAAATTTCTCAATTTCCAGTTTCCATCAAACATAATCTCACTGCATATTATAATCAGCGCTACGGCATACAGAACCAGTAAAATCACTCCTGAAAGCAGGACTACAAGCTGTGTAACAATAATTTCGCTTCGGCTGTAATGCGTATTTAATAAATATGCCATAGAACCTTTTTCCATATACTTAGAAACTAATTTGTAACACATAATGATGATGTAAATAAACGGAATAATCACTAAAATAAATCCATATAAATAATTATTCAAAAATCCAGCAGTGTAACTCCCGGATTTTCCATACCAAATGCAGCAAAAAATTCCGGCATGCTCTCTGCCATGGCGTTTATTCCGGTCCCTACTTCCGGGTCATACATTGCAGTAATGATACCAGAATAAAGAGTAACAATCCCCATAAACAACAGCAATATTTTATAATTGGATTTTATTTCTCTTTTTAACAATGGTATACTCATCACTTTTCCTCCTTGTAATAACGCAAAAAAAACTTCTTCCAACGTCTGGTTTCTGACAGCAATATCCTGCACCTCGTACCGGCTTAACTGCTTAATCAATTCATCTACTTGATTTTTTAAAGACAGAAAAACTGTATTCTCCCTTCTTTGACTGTCAGAATATAAGCCTTGAAAGTTTTCTGCACTTTTTATATCAGAAAAAGTAATTTCGTAATGCTTCACTCTGTTATTTTTTATCTTATGTATATCTTCATCTACGACAATTTTTCCGTCTTTTATCATAACCACTCGGTCACAGGTATTTTCCACTTCTTCAAAATATGCGAAGACATTAAAATTGTTTTTCCAGCATCCTTCTCCCTTTTAATCAGCCTACAAACTTGTTCTGCATAATCGGGTCTAATCCCGTAGTCGGTTCATCTAAAATTAAAATCGGCACGTTCTGCATAAAAGCAATAATCAATCCGATTTTTTGCTTCATACCCTTAGACATCTTTTTAATCTTAACCTGTGTATCGATTTCCAAATATTCCGTTAGTTCTCTCGCATACGTCAGGTCTTTCATCTTCTTCATTTTCGCCATAAATTCAATAAACTCTTTTCCTGACATATTGTCCATAAAAGCAATTTCGCCCGGAAGATATCCTACCTTCATCTGAACACAAGAAGCATTGCGAAAACAATCCATGTTTAAAATCTGCGCCCTTCCTTTTTGTGGGCTTATAAATCCCATAAGATGTCTGATGGTTGTAGTCTTTCCTGCTCCATTAGAGCCTAAAAATCCCACAACTTCACCTTCTTTCACAGAAAATGACACATCAAAAATTCCTTTTTTATTTCCATAATCCTTGGTCAGATTTTCAATTTCTATTACAGCCATCCATTCCCCTCCCAATCGTTCTGCTCTCTACTTTTATCATTTTCTTCATTATACAAAAGCAAGGTTTATCGTACAAGAGTAAGAATGTTATGACAGAATTTCTATCACGTAAAAAGACTGCGTATCTCTCGATACACAGCCCTATAAAAATATGAAATATTGTTTCCTGATGAAGTGTCCTGACTTTAGTCACGAATTATTCTGTCCCTGCGGAGGATGCACCGTTTTGTCTGTTGCGGGAAAACAAAACTTTGTAAAACAGGATATCAGAAGCAGAACACCTCACCTGCCATTTAATCACGCATAATTCTATAAGTTCAGGTTCTTACCTTTCGGCATTCCATAAAAAAATCCACCTTCATCATGAAAGTGGAATCATCTACTGTAACTCACAGTATGAGGATTCAAACTTTGCACGGAAGTTTTCACCTTACTGCTATTAAGCAGGTTTCCTGACTCATGGTTCATTGCTTTGCCTCTCCTTCTCGTATCTATATACAATGGATTATTGAAGCATTGCTCCCCAAATACAGTGACCGGATCGCTCAGGATTCTCACCTGATTCCCTTTTCACCGGCGTTGTGCGGTCAACGCAGATGCACTTAATAGGTTTATGGAATTATACAACACAATAATATCATTCCCTATACCCACAGTCAAGCATTTTTCTTTCTCTCATTTTCCCGTTTTCGCTTTGTCATAAGTCCGCCTATACGTCCGGTTTCTTTTGCTGACAGACTTTTCCATCCACTGTCTAAAACCTTATCTAAAAGTCCTAATTCCTCTGCAATTTCATATTTTACTTTCTCTTCTTCCGGAATATTATTCAAATCAATTTTTTCTTCTTTTTCTTTGCCATAAAAAGCCACACTCCTTTCTTCTTTGGAGTATGGCCTTAATTTACAGTTTTATACAAAGAAACCTGCTTTTATTTTGGAATTACGATTGCTGCAATGATATAAGCGATAATTCCTGTTCCAAATCCCATGCAGGTAAGAATAATCCATGCAAGACGGATTAAGGTAGGGTCAATATTAAAATATTCTGCAATACCTCCGCAAACACCTGCTAACATATAATTGGTTGATGAACGATACAATCTTTTATCTGACATAATAATCTCTCCTTTTATTGATTTTCAAAATTAACAGCTACACTTCCTGAGCTACTTTCAATATCTATCTTTTTCAAACTTCCTGCAGTACCATACCTGGCATTTGTAGTTCCCGCATGTTCCTCTCCGTTTAATACAAGATGTCCACTGGAGCATTTTGCCCACACTGCATAATCATCTAAACGTCCTGTCTGTGTAACAGACAAATCTCCGGATGTCATTTCAATGTCTGTTTCCTGTGCGTCTAAAAGCTCAATTTCCATATTCCCTGACATCAAAGATAAATCACATTCTCTTACGAAAGCTTTCCGGTACTTAAAAATTGCCCTGATTCTAAATGAACATCAAGGCTGAAAACACTTACTTTCAGGAACTTCAATGATAACGTCTTTCATTGCCCCATAATCATTATATTCTCTTTCTAATGTAAGTTCTCGGTCTTCTGTATCCAGTTCTAAAAAGTCCTGATCTGTCAGCCCGGAAATTCTGATTTCTTCTTCCTGAATAGTGCGAATTTCCACCATCCCTGAATACATTTCTATATCTATACTGTCTATTTCAGAAGGAAGAAATGCACGCTGTTCAATATTTCCATATTCCAAATCATCTAAGTCACCGAGATTGTGGTGATAATCATTAAAATCATCATCTCTGTCCCACCATGGTCCTTCATGATTCCGGCATGCTTTTCTAAGAACATGATACAAGCGTCTGTTTGTAAAATTACCGGTAATTGCCTGAACAGAACCACCAAATACCAATCCTGCACCGGCAAGGCATCCGCCTACAACCCCTGTAATGAGAATAACAATCAATGCAATTTTCGTAAATTTTTTCATTCTCTTTCACCTCCTGAAATTCCTCTGTGTAAAACTCTCTGTATAAAATCGATTACCCAGCGGAAACAAATCGGGAAAACCTTAACTGCCAGCCATAAAAATCCCAGCAAAAGTAATAAGCCAATACAAATCATCAAAAGTCCGACTCCCGCAACCAAACATACTGTAGGGATGGAAGGAAACTGAGTGATTGCTACGCCTAAAGAAATAATGCCGCCCATTAAAAGACCGATACAACCAAAGAATAATGCTGCTGCCACACCAATAGCTGCCCCTACAATTGCTACCAGAATACCTAATGCTGCAACTGCCAGTGCACCCCAAAACGGT
>ENA-OQDE01001175-OQDE01001175.1-human-gut-metagenome-genome-assembly--contig:-NODE-1175-length-10857-cov-2.444548_pt1 | contig 10857 bp, 13 predicted proteins | sample MGYA00242768_ERZ504595 | MGnify/ENA primary metagenome ERZ504595 (study PRJEB26092, sample SAMD00036307) | human gut metagenome | host: Homo sapiens | study: EMG produced TPA metagenomics assembly of...
CCGAAACAGGAAAGAAAAATGAAAAAACGAATTCTAATTGTAACCAATCATTCGTATATGTTCTGGCAGTTTCGCAAAGAATTGGTGGAAGCCTTGCAGAAAGAGCATGAAGTGATTCTTGCCATGCCATTTGTCGGACATGAAGAAGATTTTCGGAAAATGGGAATCGAGTGTATTCCCGTATCCATGAACCGACGTGGTGTGAATCCATTTGCTGAGGCAAAGCTGTTGCGGGATTATAAGCGGCTTCTGCAAAAAATCAGCCGGACTTGTGCTTACATATTCCATTAAACCAAATATCTATATGGGTCTGCTCTGCAGTTGCAAAAAGATTCCCTATTATGCCAACGTACAGGGACTTGGAACTGCATTTCAAAAACCAGTACTGGCCGGATTTGTTACGGTACTGTATCGAATCGCTTTCCGAAAAGTAAAATATGTCTTTTTTGAAAATAAAGAAAACGCCCGCGAATTTGGCGAACGAAACATCGTATCGGCAGATCGTCAGGTTGTCCTGCCCGGTGCGGGAATTAACCTGGAAAAATACAAAATGGAACCTTATCCGAACCACAGCTGTGTCCATTTTCTGTATCTCGGACGAATCATGAAAGAAAAAGGAATAGAAGAACTCTTTTATGCCGTTCGGCGGCTGAAAGAAGAAAACGAAGACTTTGTCCTTGATCTGGCCGGATTCTTTGAAGATATCTACAAAAGCAGGTAGAAGAACTGGAACAGCTTGGAATCGCCCATTTTTACGGCTTTCAGTCAGACCCGCGCCCATTTTATACAGAAGCAGACTGTGTCGTTCTTCCCAGCTATCATGAAGGCATGAGCAACGTCCTCCTGGAAGCAGCGGCAACCGGCCGCCCCGTTATCACAAGCAATATCCCGGGCTGCCGGGAAAGCGTAGAAAATGGAAAAAGCGGTCTGCTGGTTGAAGTAAAAACAAAGAGATGCTGTATCAGGCAATGAAAAAGATGCTGCATTGCAGCAGAGAAGAACGGGAAAAAATGGGAAAAGCAGGAAGAGAGAAAATGAAAAGAGAGTTTCGGAAGGAAGCTGTGGTGGAGAGAACGGTGAGGAGTCTGAAGTAAAAACAGGCAAAGACAAATCGGATCGGAAACTTATGAGGGAAATGGGAGTTGGAGAAAAAGCTAAACGGATGATAGAGAGCAGCTTATAAATACAGGTTCTTTGGGGAGGAGTAGTGAGAGGGATTGGACGTGTGCATATAAGCTGTTTTATATTTGAGGAATTGGGAAAGAGTAGGGACTTGAAAAAGAGTGAGGGGATTGGATTATAAAAGGGAACTGGAGAGAATGACATGACATTGACGAATTATTGGTGGTATATAATCTGGATGTTGATAGGGGGAGGATTTTTGGCTGTTCTCTTCCCTAAACAGAAGATACTGGTTATAGGGGAAAGGAGTGAAAGATGGAGCATAGTTGCAGCTATTTTGCTGGCTTTTCCGTATACATTGGCGGCAGCTGGAAGAGGGGACAATTTCGGCGATACATATCCTTATAGAAAGGCTTTTTTTGATGCTCCGTCGTCATTGAATCAGTTACCAACATATTTAGATACGATATCAAAAGACAAAGGCTTTTCTACACTTACTGTGGTTTTAAAGTCTGTGTTTGGAAACTCAGATGTTATATATTTTTTTATTATAGCAGCAATTCAAGTTATTATAGTTGCATTAGTGTTTAGAAAGTTTTCGGAGGACTATTGGTTTAGTCTATTTGTCTTTGTGGCATCTACAGATTATTTTTCTTGGGTGCAAAACGGAACAAGACAAATTTTTGGCTGTGACCTTGATATTTGCATGCTTTGAATTAATGCTGAAAAAAAAATATATTCCACTAATCATTGTGATTTTGCTTGCATCAACTATGCATGGGTCTGCGTTACTAATGTTACCTGTTGTTTTTGCTATTCAGGGTAAAGCTTGGAATAAAAAAACTGTATTATGTATTTTAGCAAGTATAATTGCGTTATTGTTTGTTAATCAGTTCACAAATATACTGGATTATTTTCTGGCAGACACTCAGTATGTTAATGTTGTAAGTGACTGGAAATCTTGGGATGATGATGGGACAAGTCCTATTCGAATACTAGTGTATGCTATTCCAACTATTTTATCCTTATTTGGTATTAAATATATTAAGAATGAAGATGATCCAGTAATTAATATGGCTACGAATGCGGGAATTATTTCTACTGCTTTAGGAATTATATCAATGAAAACTTCAGGCGTGTTTATGGGAAGACTCCCCATTTATGTAAGTTTATATTCATCAGGCATTCTACTACCGTGGGAGTTGAACCATATGTTTACACGAAATTCCGCAAGGCTTATAAAAATTGTTGCGATAATTATGTATATTGCATTTTTCTATTATCAAATGCATTTTACATGGGGAGTGATGTAGGAGTAAAGAAATCATGGTAAGAGTTCTTCAGGTAGTAACTTATATGGGACGTGGTGGTTTGGAAACTATGCTCATGAATTATTATAGAAACATTGACAGAGATATTGTTCAATTCGATTTTTGGTGCATCGCTCATTCGAGGCGGAGTATGATGCAGAAATTTTAAAAATGGGAGGACACATCTATCATCTTCCGACACTAATCCATTTTCAATATCGTATCATAAAAAGCTAAACGCATTTTTTAAAGAACATTCGTACGATGTTGTTCATTCTCATTTGGATTGTATGAGTGCATATCCGTTAGCATATGCGAAAAAATATGGAGCATCCGTGCGGATTGCTCATGCACATAATAAAAATCAAGATCATAATTTCAAATACATTGTTAAGAGTATATCCAGAAGGTTTATGCCGCAATATGCTACACACTTATTTGCGTGCAGTGAAGAAGCAGGAAAGTGGATGTTTGGAAAGCATCAATTTTACGTTTTAAATAATGCGATTGATGCAAAACGTTATCGTTTTTCAGCAGATAGAGCCGAAAGGGAGAAGAAAGCACTTAATATTAGTAATGAGTTCGTAATTGGGCATATTGGACGTTTTTATCCGCAGAAAAACCATAAGTTCTTGATTGAAATATTTAGAGAATTAGTGAAAATTGAATCCGATGCGAAATTATTTTTAGTGGGTACTGGTCCTGATAGGGAATTGATAAGAGAGAAGGTAAAAGAATATCATTTAGAAAATAAAGTTGTTTTTATGGGGAGCAGAGAAGATATTCCAGAGATTTTGCAAGCAATAGATGTGTTTGTATTTCCATCACTATATGAAGGTTTAGGAATTGCAGCTGTCGAAGCTCAGGCAGCAGGAATACCGTGCATTCTGTCTGATCAAGTTCCGGTTGAGTGCAGAATGACTCAAAATGTCGAGTTCCTTTCGCTTAAGAAGAGTCCTAAATGTTGGGCTGAATCTATAATCAAATATAAAAACAGAGTACATTTAGACAACTATACGGAAATATGTAAATCTGGTTATGATATTAAAGAAAATGCAAAAAAACTACAAATGTTTTATCAAAATGGGAGCTATTAATGGAAAAAGAATGTGTTTTAACAATCTTTACGCCGGCATATAATCGTGCGCATACGCTAAGTAGGACATATCAATCCTTGTGTGGACAGACAGTGAAAGACTTTATTTGGTTGATTATTGATGATGGATCAACAGATAATACAAGAGAGTTGGTGGAAGAATGGAAAAATAGAAATAATGGATTTCAGATTAGGTACATTTACAAAGAAAATGGCGGAATGCATACGGCACATAATGTAGCATATGAAAATATAACTACAGAATTAAATGTATGTATAGATTCAGATGATTGTCTGGCATTTGATGCAGCAAAAAAAATAATTGATACCTGGGATAAAGTGTGTAATCAAGGATATGCTGGATTGATTGGCTTAGATGCTGATTTTTCTGGTAACATTATTGGGAAAAACTTCCCAGAGGGTATGATTGATACTACATTAGGAGAGTATTATGCTGCAGGTGGAGTAGGTGACAAAAAGTTGGTGTACCGAACAGATGTAATTACATCTGTTCCGCCGTATCCTGTTTTTGAAGGGGAAAAATATGTTGCTTTAGCATACAAATATCGTTTGATAGATCAGAACTACAAATTGTTGGTCGTTCCAGAAGTTTTATGCAATGTAGAATATCAGTCGGATGGTTCCAGTAATACGATGTGGAGCCAATATTTAAAAAATCCCAGAGGCTTTGCATTTTGGCGAAAAGTATGTATGCAATATCCGATTTCAAGAAAGAGGTTAGTGATGGATTGTATTCATTATTGTTCTAGTAGTCAGATAGCAGGAAACAAAAAGTATATTCAGGAGTCACCGAAAAGATTACTTACTTTTTTTTGTACGCCAATGGGATGGATATTAACTAGTGTGATAAGAAAAAAGACAAAAAAATGAGTTGATCGGAAAGGGTTATATGATACCAAAAAAAATACATTATTGTTGGTTTGGAAAAAAAGAAAAGTCTAAAATGGCGCAAAAATGTATCGCAAGTTGGAAAAAATATTGTTCAGATTATGACTGATTGAATGGAACGAAGATAATTTTAATATCTTTATGAATCCTTATACAAAAAAGTGTTATGATGATAAAAAGTTTGCTTTCCTTAGTGACTATGTTCGCTTGGTCGTAATTGAGGCAAACGGAGGAATATACTTTGACACTGATGTAGAGGTTGTAAAATCGTTTGATGATTTATTAGATTGCAAAGCCTTTTTTGGATTTGAAACAAATGAATATGTGAATACTGGAGTTGGCTTTGGAGCGGAAGCACATAACCCTGCTATTATACAGATGCTTAAGGAATATGAACCTCTACTGGATGGTAGGCAGGGGATTATTGGTTGTCCACATTTAAATACAAAGGCTTTAATCAAATGTGGCTTGAAAAAAATGGACAAAAACAGGATCTTAAGGATGCATCAGTATTTCCAGCAGAGTATTTTAATCCTTATGATGCTCCAACTGGAAAATTAAACAAAAGTGAATTGACTTATTCTATTCACTGGTATGCAGCCTCATGGATGGATAAGAAACAGAGATTACGTAGCAAAATTAGTAAACCAATACATCGTTTGTTAGGAAAGGATTTTTTAGAAAAAAACAAAAAAATTGACATGATATATATTGAAAGTGCATGATGGGAGAAAAAGCAAATGCAGAAAGTATTGACAGATGGTCAGGGAAAAGTTTTATGTTTTGTGATTTGCTATTTTGGGATTTTGCCGGATACGTTGCCGATTACCTTGAAAACTATTGCAGAGAATCCGGGATATAATTGGCTATTGTTTACTGATGACACCAGAAGATTTAAATATCCACAGAATGTTCGTGTTTGTTACTCATCATTTCAGAAGTTACGGGAGAGAATCCAGAAATGTTTTGACTTTCCTATTGCATTGGAAACCCCAAAAAAATTGTGTGATTTTAAACCAGCTTATGGATATATTTTTGAAGAAGAACTTCATGAATATGAATTTGGGGATATTGTGATTTGGATCAATATTTTGGTTGCCTTAAGAAATATATTCCTCACACATTTCTTTGTAAGTATGATAAGATTTTTTCTCTAGGACATATGACAATTTATAGGAATACAGATAAAATGCGCATGCTGTTTATGTCTTCCTTAATTTACTTTGAGAAAATCGATGAAATCAAGAACTACCGTGATGTATTTTCAAGAAGAGATAATTGTGTTTTCGATGAATGGCCGAGAGATAGAGTGAATATTAACATATTGGCGGAACAGAAAAAAATTCGGTGTTGTTATGAAGGCATGATGTTAGATATTTTACCATACAGGAGTTGCTTTCAAAGCGTATTTTTTGATGCGAAGAAACATGAATGGATGTGTAATAAAAGAGAAAATCTTCTTATATATTGGGACAATGGAAGTATTTATTCATTACAGAGGCAAGGAAAGAGTTTAAAAAAAAGGAAATATGCCTATGTGCATATACAAAAACGAAAATTGCAAATATTTAATAGTATGGCACTAGAAAAATGTGGCATTTTTTTGATTTATCCAAACAAAATCTTGCTTTTAAAAAAATATATTGATGTTTCGGCATTTTTCTTTTTAGGGAAGGCAATGCAGATTCTTCAATTAAGTGAAAAAAAGAAAAAGATATTTGAAATTTTTTTACATGTAAATATAAATTTCGAGTAATATATGAGCGTTTATTTGAAAGGTAATGATTTGCCATATTTTGTTTATCTATATGTAATATTATAAATAGAAAAAAGCAAACGTAAGGAGCAAAATTACCAAACTATTTTATAAAACTTTAGAGGATTTATATGCGAACAATGATTATACTTCCATATTTCGGCAAATTTAATAGCTATTTTAGATTATGGCTTGATTCTTGCTCTAGAAATCAAGAATTTGAGTGGATGATCGTTACGGATATTGCCATAAAAGAAACAATACCTTCGAATGTAAGGATTGTATCATTGACTTTAAGCGAACTAAAAGAACAGTTTCAGAAGAAGATGAACGTATTCTTGACTTTAAAGGATGCTTATAAGTTATGTGATTACAAACAATTTTATGGATATTTATTTTCAGAATATCTTGTTGGTTACGATTATTGGGGATATTGTGATTGTGATTTGGTTTTTGGAAAAATCAAGAATTTTTTGACTAGTGATTTACAATTTAGTTACGATAAGCTGTTTCGTACAGGACATTTTAGTGTTATTAGGAACGATGTAGCTATTAATGAACTATTCTTTAAATATAATACATACAAAATCACACTTACATCACCTGTTATTTATGGATATGATGAGTCAATAACAGGATATCATTTGGGATTCGCAGGGGAATTATTAGATTGTGGATATAAGTTTTTTGATTGTGCTGAGTGGATAGCTGATATTGATTTTAGACATTATCCATTTTATGAAATATCTAATCCTACGACTCCATGTGTTTTTTCTTATGAAAGAGGACGTGTTTTTAGAATTGATTGGAATGATGGTAATCTTGTTAAATCCGAAAAATGTATGTACATTTACAAAAGAGGATGATGGATGTAGAGGATGGAATAAATCCCGACTGCTATTTAATTTGTCCTAATAAATTTTTAAAATATAATGAAGAAATACTTGCAAGTGAAAAGTTTTGGAAGCAGGTTATGCAGGAAAAAGCTGCATATTTTGATTATGAAAAGGAATGGCGAAGAAATAAAATAAGAGATATAAAAAGATTCTTACATGAACCGCAGAAAATAAAAAGTATATTGTATAGGCTGAAAGGACAATGAAAATAGATGAAAAAAATATTGATTTTGGCAAGTGATATGGAAATTGGAGGAGCGGAAAGAGCTTTATTAGGTTTACTGGAAGCAATAGATAAAAAGCAATATCAAGTGGATTTATTTTATTACGACATCAGGGACCTTTTATGCGATTTATTCCAGTGGGAGTTAACCTCCTTCCGGAGAATGAAAAATACGCGGATTTGGGAGTTCCGATTGGAAAAGTTCTTAAAAAGGGACATTTTGATATGGTTTACGGTCGGATGCGTGGAAAATATAAAGCAAAGCGTTTTATTGCCCAAAATCATTTACGGAAGTCAAATTCTGTTGAAATACATTATAGCTATAAATATACGCTGAATTTTTTACCTGATATCTCTGAGCAACAATATGATTTAGCCTTAGGATTTACTATTCCATATTATATATTGGATAAAAAATAAGTGCAAAGAAAAAATGGTGTGGATACATACGGATTATTTGGCGAAAGATGGAGACAGAGCAGAGGAATTAAGAGTTTGGTCTGCTTACCCGTACATTGCGTCTATTTCTAAGGCTGTAACAAAAGCATTTCTTAGGTATATCCAGATTTAGAAAGTAGAATTTATCCGATCGATAATATAGTTTCCGAAACATTAATCCAAAAGCAAGCAGATATTTTTGATGTTGAAGGAGAAATGCCATGTAAAGAGAATCAAACTTGTTTATTGTCTATTGGAAGATTTGTTGAAGAAAAAATTTTGAAAACATACCAGAGATATGTGCAAAAATTCTTCAAAAAGGAATCGACATAAAGTGGTATATAATAGGATTTGGTAAAGATGAAAAGCTAATAGAAAAGAAAATAAGAGAATCAAAGATGGAAGATCATGTAATAGTTCTTGGGAAGAAAGATAATCCGTATCCATATATTAAGAAATGTGACATTTATGTTCAGCCATCTAGATATGAGGGAAAAGCTGTTGCAGTAAGAGAAGCACAAATTTTACATAAGCCAGTTATTATTACAAATTTCCCAACGGCATCTAGTCAGTTGATTGATGGTGTAGATGGAGTCATTGTGCCAATGGACAATGACGGATGTGCGAAAGGTATTAAGAATTTGATTATGGATGATGAAAAGAGAAAAAATCTTATAAAGAACTGTTCTTCTAGTTGTTATTCTAATAAAGAAGAAGTGGAAAAAATATATGCGTTGATGTGTTAGAAAAGCTAGTTGCGAGGAGGTAATGCTCTATGGCAGAGATAAGTGTTATTGTACCAGTTTACAAGGTGGAAAAATTTTTGGAACGTTGTGTAGAGAGTCTTATTTCGCAGACGTATAAAGATATCGAAATCATTCTTGTAGATGATGGATCCCCGGATCAGTGTCCAATTATATGCGATCGGCTAGCTGAAACAGATACTCGAATTAGAGTGATTCATAAAAAAAATGGCGGATTGAGCAGTGCACGTAATGCTGGTATGGATATAGCGACGGGGCATTATATTGGTTTTGTCGATTCAGATGATGTGGTTAGTAAGTATATGTATCAGAAGATGCATGAAGTAGCAGTACGTGAAAAGGTTGATTTTGTAATGGCTGATTATATACGGGTTCTGTCAGATGGCACAGAATATTTAAAGAAACTGGATATTCCTGAAGGTTTATACAACAAGAAGGAGATTAAAGAACAAATATATCCCCAACTAATTATGGGGTCCAATATTGACTATGGTCCCATTTTGTCTGTTTGGCATTGCCTTTATGATTTGGGATTTCTACGTAAAAATAAAATTAGATTTGATGAAGAAGTACGCTGGTCAGAGGACAATATTTTTAGTGCTATCGTGGGGTATTATGCAAGTAGATTTTATTATATGAAAGGGGAAGGATTTTATCGATATTATCAAAATTCAGGCACGATAACTACTTCGTACCGTGAGGGGGCATGGGGTGTTTATAAGACAATGAACCATCATTTGCGTACTTTTTTGCAGATAAAACAGAAACGGATTTCTCTAATCAGCTTAATTTACATTTGATATATTATGCTTGCAATTGCTTGGGACAAACTGCGTTACTGCCAAGAAAAAAATGTAGACAGCAAATGAAACTTATACTTAAAGATAAGGAATTGGCGAAAGCATTTGAAGAAGTTCAGTTTGGTTCGATAAACATTAAATTAAAAATACAACTATTGCTTATGAAATATAAAAGAATTTGTGCGCTTGAGTATTTAGTTAACAATAGGTAACTCCTAAAAAGAAAAAAATGGGAAAAAGGTGATGTTGTGATTCCGTTAGTTTCAATTATAATGCCTGTATACAATAAAGAATTATATATGCGTAAAACTTTGGAGAATATATGCAATCAAGATTTTAAAAATTGGGAATTGATTATTGTTGACGATGGTTCTACAGATAATGGTAAAGTGATCATTGAGGAGTACGTAAAACGAGATAAACGGATATTTGCCTATTATCAGAAAAATAGGGGAGTGTCAGATGCAAGAAACAATGGACTAGAATATGCAAAAGGCGAATGGATATGGTTTGTAGATTCAGATGATATACCTTCAAAAAACTTTTTGTCAGAAGTTTTTAAAATGGATATAGTGAAAGGAACGGATGTAATTGTAGGCAATTATTCAAAAGTATTTCCAGATGGGAAAGTTGAAAATATGATAGTCGATGAACAGGGGCGTGTTCATAGCAAAGATTTTCCAGCGTTGTTTATGAAGTACCAATATGTATCTGGATACTGGGGTTATCTTTGGAATAAATTAATTCGGCGTTCATTAATAAAAGAAAATAAATTATCCTTTGAAGTGGGATTAACGCTTGCAGAAGATCTGAAATTTATGGTAAAAGTGTATCAGTGTTGTGAGTCGATTTACATTTTATCTCAAAAAGCAATGCAGTATACAGTTAATGCACAGAATTCATCAATAGAAAAGAAAATAGATTATTTAGCTCAATTGGAAATTCAAAAAGCAATTTACTCTTGGATTATCGAAAAAAGAAATTGTATACAGTACAAAAGTGTCCTACAAAGACAAATTAGTTATTATGTTGCATTTAGTGTTTTCTACGGTTTTGAGGAGGGAATTTTGCCTAAATCAATTATAGGGAAAATTTCTGATTCAAAGAAAATACTATCATTAATAAGTGAAGAAGGAATTGATCATGTTATGCGCCCGATTGTTCGATATATCAAAAAGAAACAATGGACACAATTGTATTTATATTTATATGGAAGAAATATAATTCGTAATATTTATAGAACAATAAAAAGAAAAGGATAAAGATAAAATGCGATTTGTATTATATAATCATGTAGGAAGTGCAAATCATGGCTGTGAAGCACTAGTCAGAACGATTTCGAACATGCTGGGTGGAAAAAATATAGTGCTTCTTTCAGAGACTCCAAAGAGGAAAAAAAATATGGTATTACAGATATTGTGGTAGTATACCCAGCTATATTAAACGATAAGAAATCGTTGATTGACTTTTTGTATTGTTATGCAAAATTAAAATTGAAAAATAATTATTTTTATATGGATGTTCTTCCTTATAAAAAGTGCAA
>ENA-OQDE01001176-OQDE01001176.1-human-gut-metagenome-genome-assembly--contig:-NODE-1176-length-10837-cov-1.880859_pt1 | contig 10837 bp, 16 predicted proteins | sample MGYA00242768_ERZ504595 | MGnify/ENA primary metagenome ERZ504595 (study PRJEB26092, sample SAMD00036307) | human gut metagenome | host: Homo sapiens | study: EMG produced TPA metagenomics assembly of...
CACCACAAAGCGGTTCATGTCGCTCCTTGAAAATGATATGAAACATTGCATTTCATATTGCATAAAGGATGCCAGTCTGATTAATTTAATATATTCAATAAGTTATGAATTAACTGTATTCTGAACGGTACAAAAATGATGGTCATTAACGTTCAGCAAAAAATGAATTCGACACCCGTGTCGCAGGGGAAAGCGAGAATGTGATCTTGATCACGAGAAGTGAGGTGTGCTGACCGCAAGCGCAGCCAGCACGGAATGGAGCAAAGTAATCAGGCGTGTTCTTTCAGCCAGTTCAGCACAACGTCGTGGTGATTGCTGGTTTTGAAATCGTCAAAGACATGTTCGATTTTGCCATCAGCGTCAATCAGGAAGCTGATGCGATGAATACCATCGTAGGTTTTGCCCATGAAGGACTTTTCACCCCAGACGCCGAATTGTTCGCACACTGGTGTCCTCATCAGACAGGAGCGTAAAGTTAAGCAGCTCTTTTTCCGCAAAACGGGAGAGTTTTTCGGGTTTATCGGTGCTGATACCCAGCACATCAACGCCCGCTTTTTTCAACTCATCCATGTTATCGCGTAAGCCGCAGGCCTGTACGGTACAGCCGGGGGTCATGGCTTTCGGGTAGAAATAAACCAGAACACGCTGTCCCTGGAAGTCGGTCAAATTAACTTGTTCTCCGTCTTGATCCGGCAAGCTAAATTTCGGTGCGATATCACCGGCTTTCAGTGGATTCATTACTTAACTCCATCCTGTTCATCATGTTGGGAATAATTGACGACGTTAATACTGCCTTGTGCATTGAGTTCTGTACATAGGGCTTTGAACGCTTGCTCAATATTTGCTGCGTCCGCAGATGCGGGGCTGTGGGCGGTTATCTGAATATGCAACTGCGCAGCCCGTTCATTTTCAGCAGGTTGCGTGCGCGACACCAGCTCCGCAATGTTCATATGATGCGCGTCGAAAAGTGCTGTGAAGCGTTCAATTAAATGCGGGGAGTCTGCCACATCGACCTGAACCCAGACAGATGCTGGCATTGGCGGACGCGGACGCGCCGTCGTGCGCTTCATCACGATTAAAAGATCCAGCTCGGCACCTTTCAACGGTAACGTTGATTCAATCAGAGTAATGGCATTCCATGAACCGGAAAGCAGCATGATAAACGTGAACTCTTCTCCCAGCATCGCCAGGCGACTGTCTTCAATATTACAGCCGCAACTACTGACATGACGGGTGATGGTGTTCACAATTCCAGGGCGATCGGCACCCAACGCAGTGATCACCAGATAATGTTGCGATGACAGTGTCAAACTGGTTATTCCTTTAAGGGGTGAGTTGTTCTTAAGGAAAGCATAAAAAAAACATGCATACAACAATCAGAACGGTTCTGTCTGCTTGCTTTTAATGCCATACCAAACGTACCATTGAGACACTTGTTTGCACAGAGGATGGCCCATGTTCACGGGAAGTATTGTCGCGATTGTTACTCCGATGGATGAAAAAGGTAATGTCTGTCGGGCTAGCTTGAAAAAACTGATTGATTATCATGTCGCCAGCGGTACTTCGGCGATCGTTTCTGTTGGCACCACTGGCGAGTCCGCTACCTTAAATCATGACGAACATGCTGATGTGGTGATGATGACGCTGGAGCTGGCTGACGGGCGCATTCCGGTGATTGCCGGGACCGCGCTAACGCTACTGCGGAAGCCATTAGCCTGACGCAGCGCTTCAATGACAGTGGTATCGTCGGCTGCCTGACGGTAACCCCTTACTACAATCGTCCGTCGCAAGAAGGTTTGTATCAGCATTTCAAAGCCATCGCTGAACATACTGACCTGCCGCAAATTCTGTATAATGTGCCGTCCCGTACTGGCTGCGATCTGCTCCCGGAAACGGTGGGCCGTCTGGCGAAAGTAAAAAATATTATCGGAATCAAAGAGGCAACAGGGAACTTAACGCGTGTAAACCAGATCAAAGAGCTGGTTTCAGATGATTTTGTTCTGCTGAGCGGCGATGATGCGAGCGCGCTGGACTTCATGCAATTAGGCGGTCATGGGGTTATTTCCGTTACGGCTAACGTCGCAGCGCGTGATATGGCCCAGATGTGCAAACTGGCAGCAGAAGGGCATTTTGCCGAGCACGCGTTATTAATCAGCGTCTGATGCCATTACACAACAAACTATTTGTCGAACCCAATCCAATCCCGGTGAAATGGGCATGTAAGGAACTGGGTCTTGTGGCGACCGATACGCTGCGCCTGCCAATGACACCAATCACCGACAGTGGTCGTGAGACGGTCAGAGCGGCGCTTAAGCATGCCGGTTTGCTGTAAAGTTTAGGGAGATTTGATGGCTTACTCTGTTCAAAAGTCGCGCCTGGCAAAGGTTGCGGGTGTTTCGCTTGTTTTATTACTCGCTGCCTGTAGTTCTGACTCACGCTATAAGCGTCAGGTCAGTGGTGATGAAGCCTACCTGGAAGCGGCACCGCTTGCGGAGCTTCATGCCCCGGCTGGAATGATTTTGCCGGTGACCTCCGGTGATTATGCAATCCCGGTGACCAACGGTAGTGGTGCTGTCGGTAAGGCGCTGGACATTCGTCCACCAGCCCAGCCGCTGGCACTGGTTTCTGGCGCGCGTACCCAGTTCACGGGCGATACCGCTTCATTGCTGGTGGAAAATGGTCGTGGCAATACTCTGTGCCGCAGGTGGTTAGCGTGCTGCAGGCGAAAAACTACACCATCACCCAACGTGATGATGCTGGTCAGACACTGACCACCGATTGGGTACAATGGAACCGTCTGGACGAAGACGAGCAGTATCGTGGTCGTTATCAATCTCTGTTAAGCCGCAGGGTTATCAGCAGGCGGTTACGGTTAAACTGTTGAACCTGGAACAGGCGGGCAAACCGGTTGCAGACGCGGCTTCCATGCAGCGTTACAGCACGGAGATGATGAACGTTATTTCCGCCGGTCTGGATAAATCTGCCACTGACGCCGCGAACGCTGCGCAAAATCGTGCCTCCACCACTATGGACGTACAAAGTGCAGCTGATGACACCGGTTTACCAATGGCTGGTCGTACGGCGGGCCGTTCAATGTGGTTTGGCAACGTCTGCCAGCGGCGCTGGAAAAGTGGGCATGAAAGTGACCGACAGCACCCGTTCGCAGGGCAACATGGCCGTAACTTACAAGCCGCTGTCTGACAGCGACTGGCAGGAGCTGGGCGCGAGCGATCCAGGCCTGGCATCCGGTGACTATAGACTGCAGGTTGGCGATTTAGATAACCGCAGCAGCCTACAGTTCATCGATCCGAAAGGTCATACTCTGACTCAGAGTCAGAACGACGCGCTGGTAGCTGTCTTCCAGGCTGCGTTTAGCAAGTAAAAATACAGGCTGGATCATCCGGCCCTTTTTTCTGATATGATACGCAAACGTGTGCGTCGGCAGGAAAACGCGATTTTAGCGGTAATTCGCACGAAATTTGTTTGTCGGACGTCGTTCGGATAAGGCGTTCACGCCGCATCCGACAAAACATCCGGCACACCAGACAGCAAAAGATTTTAAAACGTTAATTCACACCCAGGAGTGATAAAGATGCAAAAGCAAGCTGAGTTGTATCGTGGTAAAGCGAAAACCGTATACAGCACGGAAAACCCGGACCTGTTGGTGCTCGAATTCCGCAATGATACGTCAGCAGGGGATGGCGCGCGCATTGAGCAGTTTGATCGCAAAGGTATGGTGAACAACAAGTTCAACTACTTCATTATGAGCAAACTGGCTGAAGCGGGTATCCCGACTCAAATGGAGCGTCTGCTCTCCGATACCGAATGTCTGGTGAAAAAGCTGGATATGGTGCCGGTTGAGTGTGTCGTGCGTAACCGTGCTGCTGGCTCTCTGGTGAAACGTCTTGGAATCGAAGAAGGTATTGAGCTGAACCCGCCGCTGTTCGATCTGTTCCTGAAAAACGACGCCATGCACGATCCGATGGTCAACGAATCTTACTGCGAAACCTTTGGCTGGGTGAGCAAAGAGAACCTGGCGCGTATGAAAGAGCTGACCTACAAAGCGAACGACGTGCTGAAAAAACTGTTCGATGATGCTGGTCTGATTTTGGTCGACTTTAAACTGGAGTTTGGCCTGTACAAAGGTGAAGTGGTACTGGGCGATGAGTTCTCCGGACGGCAGCCGCCTGTGGGACAAAGAAACGCTGGAGAAAATGGACAAAGACCGTTTCCGCCAGAGCCTCCGGTGGCCTGATCGAAGCCTATGAAGCCGTCGCCCGCCGCCTGGGTGTACAGCTGGACTGATTTTTCTTTTCATCATCTTGCCGTGCAGCTGGCACGGCAAGACAACCGCTCTCGGAAGATGTGCATTGAACGCTCATTCCTCCGCCATTTCATCCCGCTTTCCTGTGGTAATCTTCCTCTGAACCACCTACGATCATTTCTATAATGAATATATTGTTGAGGTATCTATGCGTTGGCAAGGGCGACGTGAAAGTGACAATGTTGAAGACAGGCGCAACAGCTCTGGTGGTCCGTCAATGGGCGGTCCCGGTTTTCGCCTGCCAAGCGGTAAAGGCGGGCTGATTTTACTGATAGTTGTGCTGGTTGCAGGCTACTATGGTGTTGATTTAACCGGGTTGATGACCGGACAGCCGGTTTCCCAACAGCAATCAACACGGTCAATTAGTCCTAATGAAGACGAAGCCGCAAAATTCACCTCGGTGATTCTGGCAACCACGGAAGACACCTGGGGACAGCAATTCGAGAAGATGGGTAAAACCTATCAGCAACCGAAGCTGGTCATGTACCGTGGAATGACGCGTACCGGCTGCGGGGCGGGGCAGTCCATTATGGGACCGTTTTATTGCCCGGCGGATGGCACGGTTTATATCGATCTCTCCTTCTATGATGACATGAAAGACAAACTTGGCGCGGATGGCGATTTTGCCCAGGGGTACGTTATCGCCCATGAAGTCGGTCATCATGTGCAGAAACTGTTAGGCATCGAGCCGAAAGTTCGTCAACTGCAACAAAACGCGACGCAGGCGGAAGTGAACCGCTTATCTGTGCGTATGGAACTCCAGGCCGACTGTTTTGCTGGTGTCTGGGGGCATAGTATGCAGCAGCAAGGCGTTCTGGAAACCGGCGATCTGGAAGAGGCGCTGAACGCGGCGCAGGCCATCGGCGATGACCGTTTACAACAGCAAAGTCAGGGGCGAGTAGTACCAGACAGTTTCACTCATGCACTTCTCAGCAACGCTACAGCTGGTTTAAACGTGGTTTCGACAGCGGCGATCCGGCACAATGCAATACTTTTGGTAAAAGCATTTAACTTCCGGGGCAGGGATGGCTGAACTGACTGCGCTTCACACATTAACAGCGCAAATGAAACGTGAAGGGATCCGCCGCTTGCTGGTGTTGAGCGGGGAAGAGGTTGGTGTTTTGATCATGCGCTTAAGTTGCGTGATGCCTTACCTGGCGACTGGCTGTGGATTTCGCCGCAGCCAGATGCTGAAAACCACTGTTTTCCCTCGGCGCTACAAACTTTACTTGGGCGCGAGTTCCGGCATGCGGTATTCGACGCCCGTCACGGCTTTGATGCCGCTGCCTTTGCCGCACTTAGCGGAACGTTGAAAGCGGGAAGCTGGCTGGTTTTGTTACTCCCTGTATGGAAGAGTGGGAAAACAACCTGATGCCGACTCGCTGCGCTGGAGTGATTGCCCTGACCCTATTGCGACGCCGCATTTTGTCCAGCATCTCAAACGCGTACTTACGGCGGATAACGACGCTATTCTCTGGCGGCAAAACCAGCCGTTCTCGTTGGCGCATTTTACTCCCCGTACTGACTGGCACCCCGCGACCGGCACACCACAACCAGAACAACAGCAACTCTTACAGCAGTTACTGACCATGCCGCCGGGCGTGGCAGCGGTAACTGCTGCGCGTGGGCGCGGTAAATCGGCGTTGGCAGGGCAACTCATTTCTCGTATTGCGGGCAGTGCGATTGTCACCGCGCCCGCAAAAGCGGCAACGGATGTACTGGCACAATTTGCGGGCGAGAAGTTTCGCTTTATTGCACCGGATGCCTTGTTAGCCAGCGATGAGCAAGCCGACTGGCTGGTGGTCGATGAAGCCGCAGCCATACCTGCGTCGTTGTTGCATCAACTGGTATCGCGTTTTCCTCGAACGTTGTTAACCACTACGGTGCAGGGCTACGAAGGTACCGGACGTGGTTTTTTGCTGAAATTTTGCGCTCGCTTTCCGCATTTACACCGTTTTGAATTGCAACAGCCGATCCGCTGGGCACAGGGATGCCCGCTGGAAAAAATGGTTAGTAATGCACTGGTTTTTGACGATGAAAACTTCACCCATACACCACAAGGCAATATTGTCATTTCCGCATTTGAACAGACGTTATGGCGAAGCGATCCAGAAACGCCGTTAAAGGTTTATCAGTTATTGTCTGGTGCGCACTACCGGACTTCGCCGCTGGATTTACGCCGCATGATGGATGCACCAGGGCAACATTTTTTACAGGCGGCTGGCGAAAACGCGATTGCCGGGGCGCTGTGGCTGGTGGATGAGGGCGGATTATCTCAAGAACTCAGTCAGGCGGTATGGGCAGGTTTTCGTCGCCCGCGGGGTAATCTGGTGGCCCAGTCGCTGGCGGCGCACGGCAGCAATCCACTGGCGGCGACATTGCGCGGACGGCGGGTCAGCCGGATAGCAGTTCATCCGGCTCGTCAGCGGGAAGGCACAGGACAGCAACTTATTGCTGGTGCTTTGCAATATACGCAAGACCTCGACTATCTTTCGGTGAGTTTTGGTTACACCGGGGAGTTATGGCGTTTCTGGCAACGCTGTGGTTTTGTGCTGGTGCGAATGGGTAATCATCGTGAAGCCAGCAGCGGTTGCTATACGGCGATGGCGCTGTTACCGATGAGTGATGCGGGTAAACAGCTGGCTGAACGTGAGCATTACCGTTTACGTCGCGATGCGCAAGCTTTCGCGCAGTGGAATGGCGAAATGCTTCCTGTTGATCCACTAAACGATGTCATCCTTTCTGACGACGACTGGCTTGAACTGGCCGGTTTTGCTTTCGCTCATCGTCCGCTATTAACGTCGTTAGGTTGCTTAATGCGTCTGTTACAAACCAGCGAACTGGCATTACCGGCGCTGCGTGGGCGTTTACAGAAAACGCCAGTGACGCGCAGTTATGTACCACACTTAAACTTTCAGGCCGTAAGCTGTTACTGGTCCGTCAACGCGAAGAAGCCGCGCAGGCGCTATACGCACTTGATAATGTTCGCACTGAGCGTCTGCGCGATCGCATAACGCAATGGCAATTTTTTCACTGACTCCTTCAATTTTCTCCCATGGTCATTGTGAGTCAGCGGCGTAAAATTAATGACATCAGTTAAGGAGTTCGCCATGAAACATGACCATTTTGTTGTTCAAAGCCCGGATAAACCTGCGCAACAGTTGTTACTGCTTTTCCACGGTGTCGGGGATAACCCGGTGGCAATGGGGGAAATAGGCAGCTGGTTTGCGCCGCTATTTCCTGATGCGCTGGTGGTGAGTGTCGGAGGCGTGGAGCCGAGCGGTAATCCGGCGGGGCGTCAGTGGTTTTCGGTGCAGGGTATTACGGAAGATAATCGCCAGGAGCGTGTGGATGCCATCATGCCGACGTTTATTGAAACGGTACGCTACTGGCAGAAACAGAGCGGAGTAGGGGCTAACGCCACGGCGCTAATCGGTTTCTCACAAGGCGCGATTATGGCGCTGGAGAGCATTAAAGCCGAACCGGGCCTTGCTTCGCGCGTCATTGCCTTCAACGGACGCTACGCGAGCCTGCCGGAAACCGCGTCTACAGCCACGACAATTCACTTGATTCATGGCGGTGAAGATCCGGTTATCGATCTGGCGCATGCGGTTGCGGCGCAGGAAGCGTTAATCAGTGCCGGTGGTGACGTGACGCTGGATATCGTGGAGGATTTAGGCCATGCGATCGACAATCGCAGTATGCAATTTGCCCTGGATCACTTGCGTTATACCATTCCGAAACATTATTTCGACGAAGCGCTAAGCGGCGGTAAGCCTGGCGATGATGATGTGATTGAAATGATGTAATAATAACCGGGTAGGCCTGATAAGACCGTATCAGCATCATGCCGGATGCGGCGTTAACGCCTTATCCGGCCACTCAGCTTACTTCTTCGGTTGATCCTTTTTCGGCCAGTCGTCGTCATCGTCCCACTTATCGTTGAAATCACGATGCGGGGGAAGCTCCGGCTTGTTGGCGAGAAATTTCTTATGGTCGACGCGCTTGAGATCTTTAATTACGTTCAGCAGGACGCCTACCAAAAAGACAATCACCAGAATCCACCAATATTTAGCCAGCCAGTCCATGCTTATTTCCTCTTGCAGAACCACTCATCAGGCGACGAGCTGTTCCATGATACGTTGATACATACGGGCAAGTAGCTGCAGGTCGCAGCGTTCACACATTCATTAATTTTATGAATAGTGGCATTGACCGGCCCGAGTTCCACCACCTGCGCCCCCATGCGGGCAATAAAGCGCCCGTCGGACGTTCCGCCTGTGGTCAGTAGCTGCGGTTTAATTTCATTATAGTGCTCAACCGCGTTAACGACCGCATCCACCAGTTTACCGCGCGCGGTCAAAAATGGCTGCCCGGAAAGCCACCAATCCACCGTATAGCGCAGTTGATGTTTTTCAAGCAGGGCAAGTACCTGCGCTTTGATCATCTCATCAGTTAGTTCGGTGCTGAAGCGGAAGTTAAACTGCACAAACAGTTCACCCGGAATAACGTTGTTACTGCCCGTTCCCGCCTGAATATTGGCAATCTGCATACTGGTCGCCGGGAAGAATTCATTGCCTGATCCCACTCAATAGCCACTAATTCATTAAGGAAAGGTGCTGCGCGATGTACCGGATTGTCAGCCAGATGTGGGTAGGCAACATGCCCCTGCACGCCATGAATAGTAAGGTTGCAGGTTAACGATCCGCGACGACCATTTTTCACCACGTCACCTACCACTTCGATACTCGACGGTTCGCCGACCAGGCAGTAATCGAGACGCTCATTACGCGCCATTAACGCTTCGACGACTTTTACCGTACCGTTGTGGGCACTGGCTTCTTCATCAGAGGTGATCAGAAATGCCAGTCGTCCCGTATGGTTGGGATGTTGTGCGACAAAGCGTTCTGCCGCTACCACCATCGCTGCCAGCGAGCCTTTCATATCTGCCGCACCGCGCCCGAATAACATGCCGTCACGAATGGTTGGTTCAAACGGCGGATTGATCCAACGGTCGGCGTCGCCAGGCGGCACCACGTCGGTATGCCCGGCAAAGGCCAACGTTTCACCTTGCCCACGCCATGCCCAAAAATTCTGCGTATCGGCAAAATCCATGCGTTCAACGGTAAAACCGATCGCCTGCAAACGTTCAATCAACAAAGCCTGGCATCCTGCGTCATCAGGACTCAGGGAAGGGCGGCGAATAAGCTGTTGTGTCAGCTCAATAACCGGGCACGACATAGACTACACCTCATGGAAAAATTGCTGATAACTGGAATCACTGAAACCCAGCAGCATAGGCTTACCAGGCGCGCAGAGCAATGGACGTTTGATAATTGCAGGCATTTCAGTCATTAATGCCGCCGCAGAGGCCGCATCGGTGATTTTATTGCGGGTGGTTTCGTCCAGTTTACGCCAGGTTGTACCACGGGTGTTGAGTAACGCTTCCCAGCCTAATTCGTTGATAAAACCGTTCAATAATTCGCTGTCCAGCCCATCGACGCGGTAATCATGAAAACGATAGTCGATGTTATTGGCTTCCAGCCAACGGCGAGCCTTTTTAATGGTGTCACAATTTTTGATGCCGTAAAGTGTAACCATAATGAATCCTTTTTCGATCTATGAGAATAAATACTCATTTAAGGGTGAAAACATTTGCCTGCAAATGATTATCAGGAAATATAACATTATCGAAGTATTCAAATTAACAACTATTAAATAATATTAAACATTTTTAACGTAAACATTAAGAATATTCATCTTGTTATCTGTCTGTATTTTAACCAGAATTAAATCAGTATTAGATGCCGTATGAATATCTCGAAATGGTGCTGTGTATCACATACAAATCATCACCGCAGGACCATAGTATTTACATAAGGTTTGTCCCCCGGAGGTAGTCATCGCAGCAATCGAGTAAATTAGCTTCACCACGGTATATTGTTTCCGTAGAATACCCATAATTATAAGAGAGGTTGTTATGATTGAACGTGAACTGGGGAACTGGAAAGACTTTATCGAAGTTATGCTTCGTAAGTAATTCCTGAGACAAAGTACAAACAGCAAGAACCCGCTGAGCAGGTTCTTAATCGGAAAGTTGAAAAAGGCGACACATTGGCATGTCGCCTTTTTATTGCTTATTCCGGGCGCGGCTTCAGCGGGAAGCGGCGGCGCACCAGCACAAAGAACAGCGGCACGAAGTAAATAGCCAGAATAGTGGCCGAAATCATCCCGCCCATTACGCCAGTACCACCGCATGCTGACCACCGGAACCGGCACCCGTGCTGGTTGCCATTGGCAATACGCCGAAGATAAATGCCAGCGAGGTCATCAGAATCGGGCGTAAACGCTGACGGCAGGCGTGGAGCGTCGCTTCAAACAGGTCGTGGCCTTTTTGGTTCATCTCGTTAGCAAATTCGACGATCAGGATGGCGTTTTTCGCCGATAAACCAATGACCGTTAACAGGCCCACCTGGAAGTAAACGTCGTTTTCCAGCCCGCGCATCCAGGTTG
>ENA-OQDE01001178-OQDE01001178.1-human-gut-metagenome-genome-assembly--contig:-NODE-1178-length-10831-cov-1.492526_pt1 | contig 10831 bp, 15 predicted proteins | sample MGYA00242768_ERZ504595 | MGnify/ENA primary metagenome ERZ504595 (study PRJEB26092, sample SAMD00036307) | human gut metagenome | host: Homo sapiens | study: EMG produced TPA metagenomics assembly of...
TTTTTGTCACATGTTGGTATCCCAAGAGATGTCTCTCCTGGAAGAGATGATCTGCCTGCCGGATGATGCGGCAGAGTTAAAAGAGTATCTTCCCAGGTATAAAGTACATTTGGTTGATCCCAAGAACACAGACCCGGGTAAATTTCCCGGTGACTGGAGGCTGATATTGGAAACATTGAGCTGTGGAAACCATAAAAAGGATCTTATACAGTATATTAAAAATCATGAAAGAGAACTGGAGGGTCTGTCTGCAAAAGCCAGCAGAGCTTTGCTTACAATGCTGGGAAGCGACATGAAACGAAAACATTATAAGGAGGAGATCACTGTGTGCAGAGCATTGGAAGAATTAAAAGAGGAAGGAAAGTCAGAAGGAAAATAGAGGGAAAAATAGAGGGAAAAAGGGAGGAGGAGGTCAATATTATACGTAAAATGCTGAGAAAGAGACTTACAGTGATAACCATCTGTCATTGGCTTGATGCGGAAGAGAGCTTTGTAAAAAAGGTTGCAGAGCTTCAGAATAAATATCCTGATTACAGCAACGCGCAAATTTTGGAAGAATATGAGAAACGGATGAAACCGTAAGAGAAAATAAGGATTGTTGAGGAACCGCAGTGGGGATATCTTTGCCGTTCTAACGGCGGGTACAGGGATGAAGCATCAGGATAAAAGTTGACGTTCCGTTCAAAATCATTTATGATGAGTATTGTCAGTATGAGAATAAGAGGAGCGTCACAAATGAACATATTAAATATAGAAGCATATCAGTAAAATTTATGGTGAAAAAGTGATTTTTGAGGATGCCAGCTTTGGTGTTCAGGAAGGAGATAAGGTAGGCATTATCGGAATTAACGGTACAGGAAAGTCTACTCTTTTGAAAATGCTGGCGGGAGAGGAAGTTCCCGAGACAGGACAGATTATTATGCAGAACAATGTAAGACTTGCCTATTTGCCACAAAATCCGCAGTTTCCGGAAAATGCCACAATTCTTTCTTATATACAGGATTGTGAGGCAGAATGGAAAGTGCAGAGTAATCTGACACAGCTTGGAATTACAGAATATGAAAAACAAATTACAGTGCTCTCAGGAGGGCAGAGAAGAAAAGTAGCTTTGGCAAAAATTTTAGCGCAGGATTTTGACATTCTTTTACTGGACGAGCCAACTAATCACTTAGACGAAGCCATGATTTCATGGCTGGAAGAATATTTAAAGAGTTTTCGGGGAACAGTTTTGATGGTTACACATGATCGTTATTTTATGGATAAGGTAACGAATCGTATTTTAGAAATTTCTCACGGAAAAATGTACAGTTATGAAGCAAATTATTCAAAATTTCTGGAATTAAAGGCAGAAAGAGAAGAAATGGAACTTGCATCAGAGAGAAAACGTCAAAGTGTTCTGCGTATGGAATTAGAATGGGCAAAAAGAGGCTGCCGTGCAAGAACAACAAAACAGCGTGCCAGACTGGAGAGATTAGAAGCCCTGAAAAATACAGCAGCTCCTGTGGGAGACCAGAGTGTGGAATTAGAGTCTGTAGAAACACGTATGGGGAAAAAGACCATTGAATTAAAGCACGTTTCTAAGAAATACGGTAATCAGGTTTTGGTAGAAGATTTCAATTATATTTTATTGAAAAACCAAAAACTGGGTATTATCGGTCCAAATGGATGCGGAAAATCTACACTAATGAAATTGATGGCAGGACTGGTAGAGCCCGATAGTGGAACAGTAGAAATGGGAGAAACCATTAAAATCGGATATTTTGCTCAGGAAGAGCAGGAAATGGATGAACGTCAGAGGGTTATTGATTATGTGAAAGATATTGCAGAATACATTAACACAAAAGACGGAAAAATCAGTGCATCTCAGATGCTGGAGCGTTTTTTATTTACCCCTGATATGCAGTATGCGCCTATTGGAAAGCTTTCAGGAGGAGAGAAAAGACGTTTATATCTTTTGGGTGTCCTTTCCAGTGAAATTAATGTGTTGCTTTTAGATGAGCCGGGAAATAATCTGGACATTCCTACACTTACGATTCTGGAAGATTATTTGAATTCTTTTGCCGGAATTGTAGTGACGGTTTCCCATGACCGTTATTTTCTGGATAACGTAGTAGACCGAATTTTTGAATTCACAGGAAATGGGAAACTTCAGCAGTATGAAGGGGGATATACAGATTATCTGGAAGCAAAAGCAAGAAGAAATGATAGTGTAAAACAGCCTGTTCAGACAGAGAAAAAAGAAGAAAAAGAAAACTTCAGCACAAACATGGAAGCAAAATCGTACAGTAAAATTAAAATTTACTTTTAAAGAACAGAAGGAATTTGAAACCATTGATGATGATATTGCAAAGCTGGAAGAAAAACTGGAAAAATTGGAACAGGAAATTATGAAAAATGCAACAAATTCCGGAAAGTTAAACGAATTGACTTCAGAAAAGGAAGAGGCAGAAGCACTTCTGGAAGAGAAAATGGATCGTTGGGTTTATTTGAATGATTTAGCGGAAAAGATAGCGGCACAGTCCTAAGGGCGTGCCGCTAAAATAATAGGATTAATCTTCATCATCCGGAATGCTCAGTGCAGAAGGCGGAGTGATGGTTTTTTGAACAGGCGCTAAAAGTACTTTTCCGGTACCACGGTATACATTTACCAGTCCTTCACCTGATGCAGCAGAACCAATCAGGCTCTTTCCGGAGCGCTCCACAGTAAAATCAAGCTTCCGCTCCATGCAACAGCCATATTTCCGTCAACTTTAATACATCATTATCTAAAGTAATGGTAATTAATTCTTCTTTGGACATGGAGTTTCCAGACATACAACACCATTGCCTCTTAATCCCAGATTGAACAAACCTTCATTGCCGAATACAGCAGAAGAAATATTCGAGCGCATAACAGCCTTATGTTTTAATTCTGCATCACAGGCAAGAAACAATCCGTCATCCAGAACAACAGAACCATTCCAGTCTTCTACATCTAATAAAATCAGATGCTTGTAGGTAGGCTCTAATACCAGAACACCGTCGCCGGTATACTCCGGTTTAATCGTACCTTCTCCTGTCATTTTTCCACGGACAGCCTTTCCGAAGAAATCTCCCACACCCTTTAATCCGGTAGTGGCGTTGACATTTCCAACAGTCCACTGCATAGCGCCGGACTGTAAAGTGACATTGGCTTTGCTTAAGTCACATACTACTTGGCGCTTACGCACATTCATCGCATGGCAGAAATAGGCTTTCTCTGCATCTGAAGGAGAAACGCTTAAATCTCGCATATATTCAATAATGGTAAAAGGACCGGCGGAATCTAAAATTCTTACATCGTCATTGTCTGTAAAATTAGAAATTTTGAACATAAAAACCCCTCCTATAAAGAATTATTTTCTGGATAGAAAATCAGGCAGTCCGTCTGTGCCCAGAGGAATTTCTACAGCGCCCTGAATAAGAGGAAGGGCATAAGTAAGAAATGCATCTGTTACATCAGAACCATCTTTGGAAATCCATCCAGAGGAACTGTTTTTCCTGATTACAAATCAAATTTACATCTTCAAGGCCAAGTGTTATGCGATAAGGTAAATCAGAAGTTCTAATATAAGAAACCATCTTTCCGGTAGCACCCTTTAAAGCTTCACGTACACCGAATTGTCCTGCTAAAACAGCTTCTTTCTGGTCTGTGGCTGACATCATGGAAGCTGAACAACGTTGACTTACATTTAATTCTACAGAACGTGCTTTTACACCCAGACGGTTACGAACGAGATTTTCCAGATATTTTCCGCAGCCTGCCAGCATTTTGTGACCAAATGTATCTGTACCTACGGAATTATCATATTCACAGATGAAAGTTCCGTCTTTATCATGAATACCTTCAGAAACACAAACAATGACATTTGGATTTTTTTCAAAGCAGTTGTTTACTTTTTCAATAAAAGCTTCTTCATCAAAAGCAGTTTCCGGCAGATATATAAGCAGAGGATTGTCTCCTACGCTTTTTCTTGCCAAAGCGCTTGCAGCAGTCAGCCAGCCGGCATGACGTCCCATAATTTCAACAATAGTGACTGATTTTGTTTCATATACATTGGCATCAATGACGATTTCCCTTACAGTAGAAGCTACATATCTGGCAGCACTGCCAAATCCAGGAGTATGATCTGTCATAACTAAGTCATTGTCAATGGTTTTAGGCTCTCCGATTACACGAATATCACTGTTGATTTTTTCAGCGTAGCGAGATAATTTGCTTACAGTATCCATGGAGTCGTTTCCGCCAATATAAAAGAAATATCCAATATTTAATTCCTCGAATTTCTGAAAAAGAAGGGGATAGACAGGATCTTCTAAATCTTCAGGAAGTTTGTAGCGACAGGAACCTAAATAAGCACCGGGAGTAGTTTTTAATTTTTCTAAATCAGCGGTAAAGAGACTTTCTTCAAAATCCAGAATCGTTCCTCTTAAAAATCCTTCAATGCCATTTACCATACCATATACTTTGCCGATAGAAGGCTGGGAAAGTGCTTCTGAAACAACGCCGTATAAACTACTGTTAATAACTGCCGTAGGTCCACCGGATTGTCCAACAATTAAATTTTTTATTTCCATAGTGATGATTATATTCCTTTCTGTTAAATATTCTTAAAAATAAGTATATCATGAAACAGGATAAATTGCATTAAGAAATACTTGCCTGAAAATGAAAATGTGTTATAATGGTTTTAGGTTTTAGACCCAATAAAAAAAATAAACGGAGGTCATTGAATATGTTAGTATCAGCAGCAGAAATGTTAAAAAAAGCAAAAGCAGGACATTATGCAGTAGGTCAGTTTAATATCAATAACATGGAGTGGACAAAAGCAGCGCTTTTAACTGCAGAAGAATGTAAATCCCCAATTATTCTGGGTGTTTCTGAAGGTGCAGGAAAATATATGTGTGGATTTAAAACAGTTGCAGACATGGTAAAAGCTATGATTGAAGAATTAAATATCACAGTTCCGGTTGCTCTGCATTTAGATCATGGTACATACGACGGATGCTACAAATGTATTAAAGCAGGATTTTCTTCTATCATGTTCGACGGTTCTCATTACCCAATCGAAGAAAACGTTGAAAAACAAAAGAATTAGCAGGTGTTTGTAAAGGTCTTGGACTGTCCTTAGAAGCAGAAGTTGGTTCTATCGGTGGAGAAGAAGACGGTGTTGTCGGTATGGGCGAATGTGCAGATCCTGAAGAATGCAAAATGATTGCAGACTTAGGCGTAGACATGCTTGCAGCAGGTATTGGTAACATCCACGGAAAATATCCTGAAAACTGGGCAGGACTTAGCTTTGATGTTCTGGACAACATCCAGAAATTAACAGGAGAAATGCCATTAGTTCTTCACGGCGGTACAGGTATTCCAGCAGATATGATTAAGAAAGCCATTGATTTAGGCGTATCTAAAATCAATGTAAACACAGAATGTCAGTTAGCTTTCGCAGCAGCTACACGTGAATACATCGAAGCCGGAAAGATAATGAAGGAAAAGGATACGACCCACGTAAATTATTAAAACCGGGATTTGATGCTATCTGCGATACAATTAAAGAAAAAATGGAACTCTTTGGTTCTGTTGGAAAAGCTTTCGAATAAGATAAAATATCAGGATGGGGCTGTCACTTTAAACATTATTTAGAATGTTTAAAGCGACAGCTTTGTTTTTTTCATAGGAGAATGATTTGGGGCATAGGCTTTATGAAGAAAGAAAAAGGAACGAGTAATGTCAAATTTTATTCATTCTCTTCAGAAATTCGTATGGGGACCTGGAATGCTGGTATTTTTCTGGGAGCAGGTATCTGGTTTACCATACAATCAGGATTTTTTCAGATTACAAAGATACATATATGGCTGGGGAATACCATTGGTGTATTAAAAAAAGGAAAAACAAGAAATAAATCTAAAGAAAGTAACTCTGTAACACAATTTCAATCTTTTTGCACAGCTCTTGCAGCTACGCTGGGAACAGGAAATATAACAGGCGTTGCAACTGCACTGATGTTTGGAGGACCGGGAGCTATTTTCTGGATGTGGGTATCTGCCTTTTTTGGAATGATGACAACCTATGCAGAAAATTTTTTGGGAATAAAATACCGCTATAAAGATGAGAAAGGGCAATGGAAAGGTGGAGCCATGGTCTATATGGAGAGAGGTCTTGGGTGTAAGCCTTTGGCAGTTACTTTTGCAGTCTGTTGTTTAGGAGCATCTTTTGGCATGGGAAATATGGTACAGGGCAATTCTATGGCAGTTGGGCTTGAGAAAGCTTTTCATGTGCCTGCATTTATTTCAGGAAGTATTTGTATGATTGCAGTGGCAGCAGTTTTAACCGGAGGAATGAAACGGATTGCGACCTTTACAGAGAAATTGGTTCCTATTATGGCTGCTGTTTATTTCGTAGGAGCTATAGTTGTATTGCTTTTTACAGAGACAGAATTACAGGAGCAATAGATTTGATTTTTCAAGGGGCTTTTCATACTTCTTCTGCAGTGGGAGGAGTGGCGGGATACAGTGTAAAACAGGCTTTGCGTATGGGAATTGCAAGAGGGATTTTTTCTAATGAGGCAGGTCTTGGTTCTTCTGTTATGGCTCATGCCCACTCTGATGTAGATGATCCACAAATTCAGGGGATGTGGGGGATTTTAGAAGTATTCATTGACACAATTCTGGTTTGTACGATTACTGCTCTTGTAATATTAGTGAGTGAAGTGCCGTATCAGCAGACAGTTGCTATGGATGGAACAACTCTTACAGGAATGGCATTTGAATCTGTTATTCCATGAGGGGAAAGAGTTTCTGGCAGGCGCTACAGCACTCTTTGCCTTTGCTACTATGATTGGCTGGTTTTACTTTGGTTCTCAGACAGCTGATTATCTGGCAGGAGAAAAGGGTGTAAAAGTATATCGTTTGTGTTATATTTTAATTACTTTGCCGGGATGTATGAGTGCACCTACTATAATTTGGGAACTTTCAGATGCTTTAAATGGAATGATGGCAATTCCAAACCTTTTGACTCTTTTTTTTCTAGGAAGAGAAGTAGAGTATAAAAGAAAAAAGGAAAAATTGGCTGATTATATAAAAAAGAATATGATGATATAAAAGATTGGTAAAATGCCTAAAATACTTTTTGCGTTTTATAATTTATTGTTGATTTGGTGAGATACTCATGATAAACTAAAAAGTAAGCAAAACATTTTTTAACTAGAAGAGTATTCAATTTTGGAAATGGATACAGTGATACTGGAGGAGAAGAAATTGAAATATAAAGAAATAAAAAAAAGTGCTTGCGCTTACTATGGCGCTTAGTTTGACAGCTCCAGCGAATGTCTTTGCAGCAGATGTGCAGATACCGGTAAACAACAATTCAACTGTTGAAGTACCGCAAGAACTGCAGATTCCACAAGAACTGGAGACACCAGAGCAGTATGAGAAGAGAACAGGATATCAGCTGCCGGAAGGACATCATTATGTATTAGATGAAAATGGTTATGTAACATTTAATGAAGATGGTTCTGTAAAGGTAGAAGCTGACCAGACACAGGAACCAGAGATACCACAGGAACCGGAGGCACCTGTATTAGAGACACCTCAGCAGTACGAAGAGAGAACAGGATATCAGTTGCCGGAAGGACATCATTACGTATTAGATGAAAATGGTTATGTGACATTTAACGAAGATGGTTCTCCAAAAATTGAGGCAGATAATGTAGACGAAGTGCCGTCACAAGAGACACCTCAGCAGTATGAGGAGAGAACAGGATATCAGCTGCCGGAAGGTTATCATTATGTGTTAGATGAAAATGGTTATGTAATTCTTTTAGATAATGGTTCACCAAAGGTTGAAGCAGATGATCCGGAAGCACCATCTACGAATGAAGAATTGGTGCAAGAACAGGAGATTATAGAAGTTCCTACGATTGTAGAAGATTTCCGTTTTTGGACAGTAGCCAGAAAATATGCTTTTGCTAATGATAAAATAGATATTTACGAAGAAATGACAGATGAGGCTCGCAGTGTGGGAACACTTGCTAAGAAAGGTGTATGTTACATACTGAAAGAAGAGGAAGATGGATGGCTCTATGTTGAATCCGGAAATGTCAGAGGTTTTGTAAAGGCAGATGCTGTTACGACAGGAGAAGATGCTCAGAAAATTCTGGAGAGATATCAGAAAGAAGCAAAATCGTTAGCAGCAAGATTTAACGAAGAGTATAAAGGAATTGAAGGTGTTGCACCTACAGCAAAAGAAACAGTTCCATATAGAGAAAATCAAGCTTTTCTGTATTTAAGAGCTACTGTAAATCAGACAGTTGTAGATAAAGAATATGCGCTTACAACGGCAAGTCTTTTGAATGTAAGAGAGGATAAGAATACAGATTCACGCATTATCGGAACGCTGGATGAAAATAGTCTTTGCTATGTTCTGGCAGATGAAGAAGAAGATTGGGTATACATAGAGTCCGGAGATGTAAGGGGCTTTGTGGATAAAGAATATCTGAATATGGAAGAAGCTGTTCAGGAAGAAGTAACAGAAAAAGGTGAAGATACTTATACACTTGCAAAAGAAGAAATTGCACCGGAAGAAAATGAAGCTTGTTATTATACACTTACTTCTGTGAAGTCAGGAGTGCCTGGAGGTCATCTTAGAAATTCTGTAATAGAATTTGCTTCTCAGTTTATTGGAAATCCTTATGTATGGGGAGGTACCAGTTTGACAGAAGGTGCAGACTGTTCTGGTTTTGTACAGAGTATTTTTAAAGAATATGGGTATGATTTACCACGAGTTGCAGCAGATCAGGCTCAGTATGGTACGAAAATCGCCGTAGAGGATGCACAGCCTGGAGATTTAGTTTTCTATGCGAAGAATGGATATGTATACCATGTTGTTATCTATGCGGGAGATGGTAAAACGGTAGAAGCTATGGGCAAAGATTATGGTATTGTCCAAGGCAACTTAAACACAAAAAATGCAGTATGGGCAGTACGTGTGTTAGACGATGAGACTGTTTCTTATGGAAGCGGTGATATTGCGGAAGTCAATGCCACACCTGAGATGTATGGTGAGAAGCTGGGTAACTTTAAATTGACTTATTATTGTTCCTGTGAGATTTGCTGTGATGTGGAAACAGGTATTACAGCAACAGGTACACCAGTAGTAGAAGGCAGAACCATTGCAGTAGACCCAAGAGTCATTCCTTATGGAACACAGGTAATTATCAATGGTCATGTATTTACTGCAGAGGATTGTGGTGGCGCAATTAAAGGAAATCGTATTGATGTCTATGTAAATGACCATAACAGAGCAAATGCTTTAGGTGTTAATTATGCAGATGTTTATCTGGTAAAATAAGAAATAAAGATACAAGGTGTTGCATTTATGTAACACCTTTTGTCTGTTTAAAAGGAGATTAGAATGAATTATCGTTTGGATATTCAATATGATGGAAGCAGATATGGAGTTGGCAGCGTCAGAAGGATACAGACAATACGATACAGGAAAGATTGAAGATGTATTAACGAAGATGCTGGGAAAGAGATACAAATTCAGGGAGCCGGAAGAACGGATGCAGGAGTTCATGCCAGAGGCAGGTGGCTAATTTTCATGCAGATTGTGAAAAGAGCTGTGAAGAAATCTGTCAATACTTAAACGAATATTTGCCGGAGGATATTGAAATTTCTAAAGTGAGTGAAGTAGAGGATAGGTTTCACAGTCGTTTAAATGCAAAAGAGAAAGTATATCAGTATCGAATTGTATCCGGTATCCATAAAAATGTTTTTGAAAGAAAGTATCAATGTCCTCTTCATGAGACATTGGATGTAAATGCAATGAAAGAAGCGGCAAAGTATCTGGAAGGAACTTATGATTTTAAAAGTTTTTGTTCCAATAAAAAAATGAAAAAATCCTCTGTAAGAACAATTTACAGTATCGAAATTGTAGATTTAACACAAGAGATTGTTATTACTTATACAGGAAATGGATTTTTATATAATATGGTTCGTATTTTAACCGGTACTTTAATTGAAGTAGGCAGGGGACGAAGAAAACCTGAAGACATGAAAGCAATTTTGGAAAGTTGTGACAGAAAAGATGCAGGTTTTACAGCTCCGGCAAGAGGATTGACACTTTTAGAAGTAAGATATTAAAAGGAGAGAGAATATGCAGCAAATAATGGAACAGGAAATTAAAAAACAGATGGAGATGCTGTACCCTAATTCGCCGGAGCATTTGTATAATAAAATGCAGGTAGAATTTTATTCCTGCAATTATGAGAAAAAGAGTCTTACTTTTCGCTTTCCTATACAAAGATGGGAATTAAATCACATGTCCACTATACATGGGGGTATAATTGCTGCTGCTATTGATACAACCTGTGGAGCTATTGTAAGAAATGTAAGCGGAAGTAAGAGTATTCCCACAATTAACTTAAATATCAACTATTTAAGTCCGGGTCTTCCTGGTGATGCATTGCTGGTAACAGCAACCGCAGATAGAGCAGGACGAAAGGTATGTAATGTTCATGCAGTATGTAAGTCAGAGAAAAACGACAAAATCATGCTACTGCAACGGCAAACTTTATGATTTTAGACTGAAATTGGAAAAAAATATAAGCAAAGCCTTTGAAAAACAATGATTTTATGTTAGTATATTTCTTAAAGTTATTATTTAGACAAAAACTTGGTTTACGCCAAAGAAAATTACCATAGATGGAGGAGAAAAAAGTGGAAAAAGAAACAGCAAAAGAAACCGTTTCTAAAAACTTTATTGAGCAGAATTATTGAGAAAGATTTGGCAGAAGGAAAGTATGATGAA
>ENA-OQDE01001179-OQDE01001179.1-human-gut-metagenome-genome-assembly--contig:-NODE-1179-length-10822-cov-3.275082_pt1 | contig 10822 bp, 11 predicted proteins | sample MGYA00242768_ERZ504595 | MGnify/ENA primary metagenome ERZ504595 (study PRJEB26092, sample SAMD00036307) | human gut metagenome | host: Homo sapiens | study: EMG produced TPA metagenomics assembly of...
GAGATTTACAATAAACAGCTGCAAAGCAGCAACAATTTTTTAAACTTTAGGAGGAATTAATCATGGCAGTAAAAGTAGCGATTAATGGATTTGGACGTATTGGACGTCTCGCATTCAGACAGATGTTCGGAGCAGAAGGATATGAAGTAGTTGCAATCAACGACTTAACATCTCCAAAAATGTTAGCACACCTGTTGAAATATGACTCTACACAGGGAAAATATGAACTGGCTGACAAAGTAGAAGCTGGTGAAGATTCTATCACAGTAGACGGAAAAGAAATCAAAATCTATGCAAAAGCTGACGCTAAAGAACTTCCATGGGGAGAAATCGGCGTAGACGTAGTTCTGGAGTGTACAGGATTCTACACATCAAAAGCAAAAGCTCAGGCACATATCGATGCAGGTGCTAAGAAAGTAGTTATCTCTGCTCCAGCAGGAAACGATCTTCCTACAATCGTATACAATGTAAACCACGAGCAGCTGACAAAAGAAGATAACATTATCTCTGCAGCTTCTTGTACAACAAACTGCTTGGCTCCAATGGCAAAAGCTCTGAACGACCTTGCAGCAATCAAATCTGGTATCATGTGCACAATTCACGCTTACACAGGTGATCAGATGACACTGGACGGACCACAGAGAAAAGGTGATTTAAGAAGATCTCGTGCAGCAGCTTGCAACATCGTTCCAAACAGCACAGGTGCAGCAAAAGCAATCGGTCTGGTTATCCCAGAACTGAACGGAAAACTCATCGGATCTGCTCAGCGTGTTCCAACACCAACAGGATCTACAACAATCCTTACAGCAGTAGTTGAAGGAAACGTAACAGTTGATCAGATCAACGAAGCTATGAAAGCAGCATCTAACGAATCTTTCGGATACAACACAGATGAGATCGTATCCAGCGATATCGTAGGAATGAGATTTGGATCTTTATTCGATGCTACACAGACAATGGCTCTTCCATTAGACAATGGAACAACAGAAGTACAGGTTGTTTCTTGGTATGACAACGAAAACTCTTACACAAGCCAGATGGTAAGAACAATCAAACACTTCGGAACATTACTGTAAGTCGAAATATAGAAAAATTTAATCAGTTAGATTATATTTTTGAAAAATAGGCTCACAAAGGGTCCGGTCTTATTTGGACCGGACCTTTTTGTCTGACAGAAAATAAACACAGGGAGGCAATCAAAATGCTTAACAAAAAATCAGTAGATGATATCAATGTAAAAGGAAAAAGAGTGCTTGTAAGATGTGACTTTAACGTGCCGTTGATCGATGGTAAGATCACAGACGAAAACCGTCTGGTAGCAGCTCTTCCAACAATTAAAAAATTAGTTGCAGACGGAGGAAAAGTAATCCTTTGCTCACACCTTGGAAAACCGAAGGGAGAGCCAAAACCGGAATTATCTCTTGCACCGGTAGCAGTAAGATTGTCAGAACTTCTCGGACAGGAAGTAAAATTTGCAGCAGATGCTGAAGTAGTAGGCGAGAATGCAAAAGCAGCAGTGGCAGCAATGAACGATGGAGATATCGTACTTCTTGAGAATACACGTTACAGAGCAGAAGAGACAAAGAACGGAGAAGCATTCTCCAAAGAACTGGCTTCTTTATGTGATGTGTTCGTAAACGATGCATTCGGAACAGCTCACAGAGCACACTGCTCTAACGTTGGTGTGACACAGTTCGTAGACACAGCAGTTGTCGGATACTTAATGCAGAAAGAAATCGACTTCCTTGGAAACGCAGTAGAAAATCCGGAGAGACCATTCGTTGCAATCCTTGGAGGATCTAAAGTTTCCAGCAAGATTTCTGTAATCAACAACCTGCTTGAAAAAGTAGATACACTGATCATCGGTGGTGGAATGTGCTTCACATTTACAAAAGCTCAGGGTGGAAATGTCGGAAAATCTCTTCTGGAAGAAGATTACTTACAGTACGCACTGGATATGATTGAAAAAGCAAAAGAAAAAGGTGTAAAATTACTCCTTCCTGTAGATGCTGTTGCAGCAGATGAATTCTCTAATGATGCAAACATCAAAGTTGTTCCTCAGAATGAAATCCCAGAAGGATGGATGGGGCTGGATATCGGACCTGAGACAGCAAAATTATATGCTGAAGCAGTAAAATCTGCAAAAACAGTTGTATGGAACGGACCAATGGGATGTTTCGAAATGCCAAACTTTGCAAACGGAACAGAAACAGTTGCAAAAGCACTTTCTGAGACAGATGCTGTGACAATCATCGGTGGTGGAGATTCCGCAGCAGCTGTAAACCAGTTAGGATACGGAGACAAGATGACACACATCTCTACAGGTGGTGGAGCATCTCTGGAATTCCTTGAAGGAAAAGAACTCCCGGGAGTAGCAGCAGCTAACGATAAGTAAAAAGCTTAGCGAAAACAAGCCGCAGGCGCAGTTTGAGCTTAGCGTTTACTTAGTTCTCCGCACTTGGCGAGGTATTTTCGAGCCTAGTAAGGAGAACATCCCGTAAAGGAAGCTTAGCGAAAACAAGCCGCAGGCGCAGTTTGGAATAAACAGTGTACATAACAGTACAGGAAAGAGTGAAGAGTATGTCAAGAAAGAAAATTATCGCAGGAAACTGGAAAATGAACAAAACTCCAAGCGAAGCAGTTGCATTAGTAGAAGAGTTAAAACCACTGGTAGCAAATGAAGAAGTAGATGTTGTATTCTGTGTACCGGCTATCGATATCGTACCGGTTGTAGAAGCCGTAAAAGGAACAAACATCCAGGTTGGAGCAGAAAACATGTACTTCGAAGAGAGCGGAGCTTACACAGGAGAGATCTCTCCGGCTATGCTCGTAGATGCAGGAGTAAAATACGTTGTACTTGGACATTCTGAGAGAAGAGATTACTTCGGTGAGACAAACGAAGATGTCAACAAAAAAGTCCTGAAAGCATTTGAGCACGGTATTACACCGATCATGTGCTGTGGAGAGACTCTGGAGCAGAGAGAACAGGGCGTAACAATGGATTTCATTCGCCAGCAGGTAAAAGTTGGATTCCAGAATGTAACAGCTGATCAGGCAAAAACTGCAGTGATCGCTTATGAGCCAATCTGGCAATCGGAACAGGAAAAACAGCTACAACAGAGCAGGCTCAGGAAGTTTGCAAAGGAATCCGTGAGTGCATCGCTGAAGTTTATGATGAAGCTACAGCAGAAGCAATTCGCATTCAGTACGGCGGATCTGTAAACGCTGCAACAGCTCCTGAATTATTTGCACAGCCGGATATTGATGGAGGACTCGTAGGTGGAGCTTCTCTTAAAGCTGATTTCGGACAGATTGTCAACTACAAATAGAAATCGCATTTGCCGATCATTTACAAATTAAGGTGTGGGCATGACCTTTTGGTTGCGCCTGCACCTCTTTCATTTCCCGTTCGAGAGAGTAAATTTTGAGGAGGTACAAATTTCATGAATCAGAAAGAAGCGGTTCACGAACGATTAAAAGAATATGCGTGTGTCGCACCTGATCAGATGATGCAGAAGCTTCAGATCAATGCAGAGGGGATTACGCAGGAGGAGGCAATCATCCGGCGACAGAAATATGGAAATAATGCGCCGTCTGCAAAGAATAAGGATACGATGTTTTATTGTATTCGAAGAGCTTTTGTGAATCCATTTTCTACGATCCTGTTTTTCCTTGGTTTAATCTCTTTGGTAACAGATGTATTTTTGTCCAGTGATTATCAGAAGAATCTGACAGCGGTCCTGATCATTTTTTCCATGCTGATTCTCAGTGGAATTGTCCGGCTGACTCAGGAGCTGCATTCTAAACGAGTTGCAGATGAACTGTTTCAGTTGGTGCATACAACGGTTCAGGTATTGAGAGATGGACAATGGTGGAGTTATCTTCTTCTGATTGGTAGTTGGCGATCAGATCCGCTTAGAGGCAGGCGACAGGGTTCCGGCAGATTTGCGGTTAACAGGCGCGACGGATTTGTTTGTTTCGCAATCAGTGATCACCGGTGAAAGTGCCATACTCGAAAAATTTCCGGAGGCTTTGCCCAAAGAACCGCAGAAACTGACAGATTACAGCAATATACTGTTCGGAGGCACGACAGTTGCAGGAGGAACGGGAACTGGGATTGTCCTGACAGTTGGTCAGGAGACAGTTTACGGTGGTCTGACTCCGTCTGTGGAGGCACGCAAGCAGGGATTTGACCGTGGTGCCAATTCGATCGCATGGGTGTTGATCCGATTTATGACAGTTTTAGTCCCAGTTGTGTTTCTTGCAAGCGGACTGACGAAGGGAGACTGGTTAGAAGCGTTTTTATTTGCACTTTCTGTTGCAGTCGGAATCACACCGGAGCTGCTTCCGATGGTGGTCAACGCCTGTCTGGCAAAAGGCAGTCATTCGATGGGAAAGAAACAGACAATCGTAAAAAATATCAATGCGATGCAGAGTTTTGGAAGCATGGATGTCCTGTGTGTGGATAAAACAGGAACATTGACCCAGGATACAGTCCTGCTGGAGTATTACATGGATATTCTCGGGAATGAGAGTCAGAAGGTGCTGGATTATGCATATCTGGCAAGTCATTATTCTACCGGAGTGGGAAATCATCTGGACGAGGCGATCTGCAAGGCGGAGAAAATGCAGGGAAAAGCAGATTACTACAGGCAGCTGACAGAAAAATATCAAAAGACAGATGAACTTCCTTTCGACTATAACCGACGTTTTCCAGTGTATTATTGAATACGGGAGAAGAAAATATCTGGATCATCAAGGGAAGTATTGAGGAAGTTGCAGAGCAGTGCAGCATGATAGAATACCGTGGAGAAAAACAGCGGCAGGTGCGGATATCCTGCAAAATGTTCACGCTGTGGTTGATGAAATGCTGGAAGACGGGATGAAGGTAATTGCAGTTGCCTATAAAACAATGAGCAGAGCAGCCCTTGTTCCCGAGGAAGAGCATGACTTTATTCTGTTGGGGTATCTGGCATTTTTGATGCGCCAAAGAAGAGTGCCGCAAGTGCAATTCAGAAGCTTCACAGTCTTCATGTGAATGTAAAGGTGCTGACAGGAGATCAAAAACAAGTGGCACGATCCATTTGCAGGCGTATCGGAATTCCAACAGAGAGTTGTCTGACAGGAGCACAGCTGGATGCTCTTTCTGAAAATGAATTGCCCATAGCGGTTGAGAAAACAAATATTTTTGCAGAACTCTCGCCAAAACAGAAAGCCATGCTGGTGGAAACGCTGCAGACAAACGGGCATACAGTTGGATTTCTGGGAGACGGTCTGAATGATCTGCCGGCTGTTATCCGGCAGATGTGGGGATTTCCGTTGAAAATGCAACAGAAGCGGTGCGGGAGAGTGCGAATGTCATCCTGCTGAAAAAGGATCTGAATGTGCTGGAAGAAGGTGTTTTAGAGGGAAGAGAAGCATTTGCCAATATGCTCAAATACATTAAGATTACGGCATCTTCTAATTTTGGCAATATTTGTGCGATTGTTGCAGCCAGCGTGTTACTGCCGTTTTTCCCGATGACTTCCATACAGCTGCTGCTTCTGAACCTGCTGTATGATATCCTTTGTCTGATTTTACCGTGGGATCATGTAGATGCAGATCTGTTGACAAAACCGTTGGAGTGGTCTGGCAGGACACTGGGAAAATTCATGACCTTTTTTGGACCGGTCAGTTCGCTGTTTGATCTGCTGACCTTTGTGTTTTTGTATTTTGTTCTTTGTCCGGGAGTGTGCGGCGGCTCTTTTGGAAGTCTTTCGGCGGAGAAGCAGAGCTTGTTTATTTCCATGTTTCAGACAGGGTGGTTTTTAGAATCCATGTGGACACAGGTATTGATTCTGCAGCTTCTGCGTACAAAACAGCTTCCGCTGATACAAAGCAGACCGGGGCGTATGGTCACGGGAGTTACGATTCTGGGGATTGTATTATTTACACTGCTGCCGGTTACTCCGGTAGGGAAGATGCTTGGAATGACTGCGATGCCTCCTGTCTATTTTCTGTTTTTGGTCGCAGATGTGATTACGTATCTTCTGTTGGTCACACTGGCAAAAGCATTCTATATCAAAAAGAATCAGGATCTGATCTGAGAAAGGAGGAGCCGGAATATGAAAAAAATATTGGTTATGTGAATCTGGATTCCTCCATTGCTCTGTGGCTTATGGAGCATCTGCCACCCGGTGAATTGAAAAACGGAATCGAAGATTTGCTGAATAAAGAATGCAGTTCTCTTATATTGGAATCAGATACGGATGAATTATCTGTGTGGGATCATTCGGTCATCCGCTGCGGTACGCTGGAAATTTATCCGAAATCTCGCAAGGTGGAGCAAAACGGAACAGAGATTTCTCTCACGCCGAAGGAATTTGATATCCTTTTGTTTCTTGCGCGCAATCGTGGGGAAGTCTTTACAAAGGAACAGATCTATCAGGCTGTGTGGGATGGAGAATATTTGATGGATGACAGCAATATTATGGCTTTTATTCGTAAGATCCGTAAAAAGATCGAACCCAATCCGGATGCTCCGGAGTATATAGTAACGATATGGGGAATCGGATACAAATTCAGTGACAGGCTGTAACAGTAACAATTCTTGCTAAATCGCAAGAAAATCGCAAGGTTTTGACTATGTGATTTTCTATGCGATTTTTTTATACTTTAATTAAACCCGTATTTGCGGGTTCTTATCGATATATTACATGAATGGATGGAGGTGAGAAAAATGGATTCTGACGGTAGTACGCAGATTTACAGGCAGATGTTTATAGAAAGAGAGAGGGCAGAATCTGTTTTTCTCCCTGAAATATAAGGATCTTGCCTCAAAAAGAAGGAGGTATAGACCGATGAATAAGAAAATAAATCGTATAGAAGTTCGTCAGACAGCACAGAAAGCTGCCATTCGAGATGAGCAGAATCGCCGCATTCAGTTTGCGGCAACACATCCTACACAGGAAACGTTAGGATATCTGAACACAACACTCTGTGGACTGGAACCGGGAAAAGTAGAGGAAAACCGTTCAGAATATGGTTCCAATAAAGTGACTCGTGAAAAAAAGAAAACTCTGCCGCAGAGACTGGCTGGTGCATTTATCAACCCGTTCACTGCGATTTTGTTTTGTCTGGCGCTGGTTTCATCCTTTACGGATATGATTTTTCCACATTTCTCTCTGTTTGGCTGTGTGCCAAAGGATTTTGACTGTCTGACGGTCGTCATTATTTTGACGATGGTATTTTTATCCGGAACGCTTCGTTTTGTACAGGAAAGCAGAAGCGGCAATGCGGCTGAAAAACTGCTTGCAATGATCACAACGACTTGTACCGTAACCCGCAAAGGTCAGGAAATGGCAGAAATTCCGCTGGATGAGGTGGTAGTGGGGGATATTGTTCACCTGTCTGCAGGGGACATGCTGCCTGCAGATGTGCGGATTCTGGATGCAAAGGATTTATTTGTCAGCCAGGCAAGCCTGACAGGAGAGAGCGAGCCCATTGAAAAGATACCGATGGTCAATGAGACCAGGGATGCAATTACGGATTACACTAATATTGCGTTTATGGGCAGCAATGTCCTTTCCGGAAGTGCGTCAGCAGTCGTTGTTACAGTCGGGGATCATACACTGTTTGGTTCCATGGCCTCAGAAGTGGCGCATGAAGCAGTGGAAACAAGCTTCAGCAAAGGAGTCAACGCGGTATCGTGGGTGCTGATCCGGTTTATGCTGGTTATGATTCCGCTGGTATTTGTGGCAAATGGTATTACAAAAGGCGACTGGCTCTCTGCCTTTTTATTTGGAATTTCCATTGCAGTTGGACTGACGCCGGAAATGCTGCCGATGATTGTAACGACTTGTCTTGCGAAAGGTGCTGTGTCCATGAGCAAGAAGCAGACGATCGTCAAAAATCTGAATTCTATTCAAAATTTTGGTGCGATCGACATTCTATGTACAGACAAAACAGGAACACTGACACAGGATAAAGTTGTTCTCGAGTATCATTTAAATGTAAATGGGGAGGATGATCTTCGTGTGCTCAGGCATGCGTATCTGAACAGTTACTTCCAGACAGGATATAAGAATCTGATGGATGTGGCGATCATCCAGAAAACAGAAGAGGAAGAAGCGGATGATCCACAGCTTGTTGATCTGTCCGAGCACTATGTAAAAGTGGATGAGATTCCCTTTGATTTCGCTCGCCGCAGACTGACGACAGTTGTACAGAATCGGGATGGAAAGACGCAGATGGTGACAAAGGGTGCGGTAGAAGAGATGCTTTCTATCTGCTCTTTTGCGGAGTGTGACGGAAAAGTGCGGCCAATGACAAAGGAATTAAAAAGCCGTATCCTTGCAACAGTAGATGATCTCAATGAGAAAGGATTTCGTGTGCTGGCAATCGCACAGAAAAGCAATCCGTCTCCGGCAGGTGCATTCGGTGTAACGGATGAGTGCGATATGGTGCTTATGGGATATCTTGCATTTCTTGATCCGCCGAAAGAGTCTACTGCGGATGCGATCAAGGCTTTAAAAGCCCATGGTGTGACAACGAAGATTTTGACCGGGGACAACGATAAAGTCACTCGTACAATCTGTAAGCAGGTAGGGCTTAAGGTAAGAAATATGCTGCTTGGTTCCGATCTGGAGAACATGAGTGATCAGGAATTGGCAAAAGCAGCAGAAACTACAGATGTTTTTGCAAAGCTGACACCGGGTCAGAAAGCGAGAGTGGTGTCTGTATTTCGTGAAAATGGGCCATACAGGTCGGCTTTATGGGAGATGGTATTAACGATGCTTCGGCAATGAAATCCGCAGACATTGGAATTTCTGTTGATACAGCAGTAGATGTGGCGAAAGAATCCGCAGATATTGTGCTGCTGGAAAAAGATCTGATGGTTCTGGAAGAAGGAATTATTGAAGGACGCAAGACATATGCAAATATGATCAAGTACATCAAGATGACGGCAAGCTCTAACTTTGGAAACATGTTTTCCGTATTGGCGGCATCGGCACTGCTTCCGTTTTTGCCGATGGAGAGCCTGCAGCTGATCTTTTTGAATCTGATCTATGACCTTTCCTGTACTGCAATTCCATGGGATAATGTGGACGAAGAGTTTATTTCTGTACCCCGCAAATGGGATGCGTCCAGTGTGGGCAGCTTTATGATGTGGATCGGACCGACAAGTTCGGTTTTTGACTGGATGACTTATATTTTTATGTACTTTGTATTTTGTCCACTCTTTGTTTCCAAGGGAGTGCTGTACAATGATCTTGCCAGTCATTTTGCCGGCGCAGATTTGGTACGGATGCAGACGGCTTATGTTGCAATGTTTCAGACGGGATGGTTTATCGAATCTATGTGGAGCCAGACTCTGGTCATCCATATGATCCGCACACCAAACTTCCGTTTATTCAAAGCCATGCATCTGCACCACTGACGCTGATGACATTTACAGGAATCGGAGTGCTGACGATCATTCCATTTACTACATTTGGTAGAATGTTGGGATTTGTGGCACTGCCGCCGGCATATTTTGCGTATCTGATTCCGTGCATCCTGCTTTATATGGTGCTGGCAACAAGTTTGAAAAAAGCATATGTGCGTCATTATGGAGAATTGCTGTAAAAGGAGGAATGAAGGATGAACTGGACAAATCTTTGGATAAAATTATTTGGAACAACGAAGTTTATGGGACTCGATATGGGATTCTGGGTATCGATTGCAGTTGTGATCGTGGTTGTGATCCTTATGAATGTAATATTCTGGAATATGGAGCTGACAGAAAAATAAAGGATAAAATATTTCCCTCAAAAATCAGAAAATAAATGACGGTACAGCTTTCAAATGGTATAATCAAATCATATGATCCAAAGGAAGCGTGAGTGAAAAGAGAGGGTGGTTATCCAATGCGTATGAAAGAGAAAAAGGTACTTCTGTTTCTGGCTCTGATGTTTCTGTGCATATGCAGTCCCATGAGAGCAGAGGCAAGAGCAGGAGGAGCCAGCGGCGGTTCTTCCGGAGGCGGAGGAGGCTTTAGTTCCGGAGGCGGCAGTTATTACAGTTCGCATTCCAACCGTACCGGCAGAAGCTCCAGTCCGGTAAGCAGTGTTGTCATGTTTGGGGGATTTTTCCTGATGGCGAATGCGGGAGTCGTACTGTTTTTTGTCAAATCCAGAAGGGCATCTTCCAAAAGCTACCGGGAGATGAGGCAGTATCAGCAGTTTGGGGACAACTGGGATATCAATGAGATCCAGGAGCAGGTGAAGAATGCATATTTTGTGATCCAGGAATGCTGGAAGCGTCAGGATCCGGATTATGCAAAGGACTATATGAGTCAGAAATGTTACGATGATTTTGTAATGAAGCTGGGGTGGATGCAGGTTCGAAATGAAGTTCCGGTGCAGAAAAATGAACGGCTTTTAAGTGCGGTGCCGGTACATACATTTGACGATCTGGGGAAAGATCAGGATTATATCTGGTATTTGATCCACGGAAAAATGATCGATTATGTGGTGGATGAAAAGACGGGAAGGATGATACGCGGAAGCAGGAAAAATGAAGCGTTCTATGAATACTGGAAATTTATTCACCTGAACGGACACTGGGTTCTGGATGAAATCAGGCAGAAGGATGAAATGGATATTGATGAGTTTGCAAATTCATAAGAAAGATATTTGCAAAATCAGGGAAAAACGGTTACAATAGTCTACGGAATGAAAGAGGTAAATTCCATACAGGAATTACAAATTCACAGATAAAGTAAAAGGAGATATGGACATGAGTAAAAAACCAACCGTATTGATGATCTTAGATGGATATGGACTGAATGATACAACAAAAG
>ENA-OQDE01001180-OQDE01001180.1-human-gut-metagenome-genome-assembly--contig:-NODE-1180-length-10822-cov-1.891445_pt1 | contig 10822 bp, 11 predicted proteins | sample MGYA00242768_ERZ504595 | MGnify/ENA primary metagenome ERZ504595 (study PRJEB26092, sample SAMD00036307) | human gut metagenome | host: Homo sapiens | study: EMG produced TPA metagenomics assembly of...
CTGAACAGTGGCGGCAACAGCTGCTGGCGGTAGCGGGTCATCGCGGCAACGGCGCGTCCGGCGATAAAGTCGGCGGTATCTTCCAGAATCCAGGCGAATTCATCGACAAGCTCCAGCAGATCCCGGTCCATTGCGGCGAGGGCTTTTTCCCGATCGCCCAACAGGAAGACCGGCACGTTTTGTTGGCGCTCATGAAGCTTACCGATCAATTGTCTGACGTTTTGATGTTCGTCCGGATGTTCCATTTGATAGCTGAACATCAGGCAGTCAATGGCTTCGTTTGAAGAGAGAATGGCAAAACCATCATCAAAGGAGGTGGATTTAATCACGGTAACATTTTGCTGGCTTAAAGCATCAGCCAGACGCTCAACGGCGTTACCGACCCAGGTGTCTTGATGGAGAAACTCGCTTTCAACAATTAATACTTTCATCATTGCTTACCCGGTTATGAAGGAATCTTCGTTGCGGGCAAGTATCTTCCGGCCTTTTCGGGCTGTAAAGCGCGTGAAAAACAAACATTTTTGAAATATTTATTTTTATAAACAATGCGTTATGTGATTATTTTAAATTATTTTCACTGCTTATTATCGACGGCTAAACTATTTTTTTGGCTGATACTGATATCGTCTTTAGCCGGGAAACGTCTGGCGGCGCTGTTGGCTAAGTTTGCGGTATTGTTGCGGCGACATGCGACATATTTGCCGAACGTGCTGTAAAAACGACTACTTGAACGAAAGCCTGCCGTCAGGGCAATATCGAGAATACTTTTATCGGTATCGCTCAGTAACGCGCGAACGTGGTTGATGCGCATCGCGGTTATGTACTGTTTCATCGTCAATTGCATGACCCGCTGGAATATCCCCATTGCATAGTTGGCGTTAAGTTTGACGTGCTCAGCCACATCGTTGATGGTCAGCGCCTGATCATAGTTTTCGGCAATAAAGCCCAGCATCTGGCTGACATAAAATTGCGCATGGCGCGAGACGCTGTTTTTGTGTGTGCGCGAGGTTTTATTGACCAGAATCGGTTCCCAGCCAGAGAGGCTAAATCGCTTGAGCATCAGGCCAATTTCATCAATGGCGAGCTGGCGAATTTGCTCATTCGGACTGTTCAATTCCTGCTGCCAGCGGCGCACTTCAAACGGCTAAGTTGCTGTGTCGCCAATGATTTGATCACCATACCGTGAGTGACGTGGTTAATCAGGTCTTTATCCAGCGGCCATGAGAGAAACAGATGCATCGGCAGATTAAAAATCGCCATGCTCTGACAGGTTCCGGTATCTGTTAGTTGGTGCGGTGTACAGGCCCAGAACAGCGTGATATGTCCCTGATTGATACTCACTTTTTCATTGTTGATCAGGTATTCCACATCGCCATCGAAAGGCACATTCACTTCGACCTGACCATGCCAGTGGCTGGTGGGCATGATATGCGGTGCGCGAAACTCAATCTCCATCCGCTGGTATTCCGAATACAGCGACAGCGGGCTGCGGGTCTGTTTTTCGTTGCTGCTGCACATAAACGTATCTGTATTCATGGATGGCTCTCTTTCCTGAAATATCAGAATTATGGCAGGAGTGAGGGAGGATGACTGCGAGTGGGAGCACGGTTTTCACCCTCTTCCCACAGCGGCGAGGGGAGCGTCCGAGCATCATGAGGCCGAAAACTCTGCTTTTCAGGTAACTTATTCCCATAAACTCAGATTACTGCTGCTTCACGCAGGATCTGAGTTTATGGGAATGCTCAACCTGGAAGCCGGAGGTTTTCTGCGATATCGCCTGCCATGATGAAGTTATTCAAGCAAGCCAGGAGATCTGCATGATGTCTGCACCCAAAATTACATTTATCGGCGCTGGTTCGACGATTTTCGTTAAAAATATTCTTGGTGATGTGTTCCATCGCGAGGCGCTGAAAACGGCGCATATTGCCCTGATGGACATTGATCCCACCCGCCTGGAAGAGTCGCACATTGTGGTGCGTAAGCTGATGGATTCAGCAGGGGCCAGCGGCAAAATCACCTGCCACACCCAACAGAAAGAAGCCTTACAGGATGCTGATTTTGTCGTGGTGGCATTTCAGATTGGCGGTTATGAACCTTGCACGGTGACTGATTTCGAGGTCTGTAAGCGGCATGGTCTGGAACAAACCATTGCCGATACGTTGGGGCCGGGCGGTATTATGCGCGCGCTACGTACCATTCCGCATCTGTGGCAAATTTGCGAGGACATGACGGAAGTCTGCCCCGATGCCACCATGCTCAACTATGTTAACCCAATGGCGATGAATACCTGGCGATGTATGCCCGCTATCCGCATATCAAACAGGTCGGGCTGTGCCATTCGGTGCAGGGAACGGCGGAAGAGCTGGCGCGTGACCTCAATATCGACCCGGCTACGCTGCGTTACCGTTGCGCAGGTATCAACCATATGGCGTTTTACCTGGAGCTGGAGCGCAAAACCGCCGATGGCAGTTACGTGAATCTCTACCCGGAACTGCTGGCGACTTATGAAGCAGGGCAGGCACCGAAGCCGAATATTCATGGCAATACTCGCTGCCAGAATATTGTGCGCTACGAAATGTTCAAAAGCTGGGCTACTTCGTCACGGAATCGTCAGAACATTTTGCTGAGTACACGCCGTGGTTTATTAAGCCAGGTCGTGAGGATTTGATTGAGCGTTATAAAGTACCGCTGGATGAGTACCCGAAACGCTGCGTCGAGCAGCTGGCGAACTGGCATAAAGAGCTGGAGGAGTATAAAAACGCCTCCCGGATTGATATTAAACCGTCACGGGAATATGCCAGCACAATCATGAACGCTATCTGGACTGGCGAGCCGAGTGTGATTTACGGTAACGTCCGTAACGATGGATTGATTGATAACCTGCCACAAGGATGTTGCGTGGAAGTAGCCTGTCTGGTTGATGCTAATGGCATTCAGCGACCAAAGTCGGTACGTTACCTTCGCATCTGGCCGCCCTGATGCAAACCAACATCAACGTACAGACGCTGCTGACCGAAGCCATTCTTACGGAAAATCGCGACCGTGTTTACCACGCCGCATGATGGACCCGCATACTGCCGCCGTGCTGGGCATTGACGAAATATATGCTCTTGTTGACGACCTGATTGCCGCCCACGGCGACTGGCTACCAGGCTGGTTGCACCGTTAAAACGCGACTAAACGCTACTGCGCCGGGGGATTTATTCCGGCGCACACCTCTGACGATACCAATAACAGAAGGCGGGCGTTGGTAACAGCGACCCGATACCCTATGAGCATTTCAATGACTACAAAACTCAGTTATGGATTTGGAGCGTTCGGGAAGGATTTTGCGATCGGCATTGTGTATATGTACCTCATGTATTACTACACCGATGTCGTCGGGCTGTCTGTGGGTTTGGTCGGTACTTTGTTTCTGGTGGCGAGGATCTGGGATGCTATTAACGATCCGATTATGGGATGGATTGTAAATGCTACGCGATCGCGATGGGGTAAGTTCAAACCCTGGATCCTGATCGGTACGTTGGCAAACTCTGTAATCTTATTTCTCCTCTTTAGTGCGCATCTGTTTGAAGGTACTACTCAGATTGTCTTTGTTTGCGTGACCTACATCCTCTGGGGCATGACTTACACCATTATGGATATTCCCTTCTGGTCGCTGGTTCCAACCATAACGCTCGATAAACGTGAGCGCGAACAACTGGTTCCTTATCCGCGTTTTTTTGCCAGTCTGGCGGGCTTTGTTACGGCAGGTGTGACGCTACCATTTGTTAATTATATCGGCGGTGGCGATCGGGGATTTGGCTTTCAGATGTTCACTCTGGTACTGATCGCCTTTTTTATTGTTTCAACCATCATCACTCTGCGCAATGTGCATGAAGTCTTTTCGTCAGACAATCAACCGTCTGCTGAAGGAAGCCATCTGACACTTAAAGCCATCGTTGCGCTTATTTATAAAAACGATCAGCTTTCATGCCTCTTGGGTATGGCCCTTGCTTATAATGTAGCCAGCAATATTATTACCGGCTTTGCTATCTATTATTTCTCATATGTTATCGGTGATGCGGATTTGTTCCCCTATTATCTGTCGTATGCGGGAGCTGCTAACCTGGTGACGTTAGTATTCTTCCCACGCTTAGTTAAATCATTATCCCGACGCATTTTATGGGCCGGAGCATCTATCTTCCGGTGTTAAGCTGTGGTGTTCTCCTGTTAATGGCATTAATGAGCTATCACAACGTCGTCCTCATTGTGATTGCGGGTATTTTGCTGAATGTGGGAACGGCGCTTTTCTGGGTATTACAGGTCATCATGGTGGCAGATACCGTTGATTACGGTGAATATAAACTGCACGTACGCTGTGAAAGCATCGCTTACTCCGTGCAGACTATGGTGGTGAAGGGCGGTTCAGCCTTTGCGGCTTTTTTCATTGCGGTTGTGTTAGGGATGATTGGCTATGTACCGAATGTTGAACAGTCTACGCAAGCCCTATTAGGTATGCAGTTTATTATGATGCTCTACCGACTCTGTTTTCATGGTAACGCTGATTCTCTACTTCCGTTTCTATCGCCTCAATGGTGACACGCTGCGCAGGATCCAGATCCATCTGCTGGATAAATATCGCAAAGTACCGCCCGAGCCTGTTCATGCTGATATTCCGGTCGGTGCAGTGAGTGATGTGAAAGCCTGACGTGGACAATAGCTAACGAAAATGGCTGATGCGATATGTTTATCAGGCCACGTCTTAATACAATGCTTTGGATTTGCAAATTTTGTAGACCGGATAAGGAATTCACGCCGCATCCGGCATCAACAAAGCGCACGTTGTTATCCGGTTATCAACCAAAGCGCCGTAGCTGGCGGCAATGAAAGCGAGCGAGGAATATCACCGTCGTTAATGCGCCAAGCAGCGCGCAGAACATATCGGATTGCGTGTCCCACTGATCCCCTTGGGTGCCGAGAAAATCATCCGCTCCCTGGCCCATTGCCAGCGCCGCCCACCACTCGATTAATTCATACATCGCGCTTATCGCCAGCGCCACGCAACAGACCAGAAACGCCACCATTTTACGTCCGCGAACGTACATCCCGCGCACAAGGATCTCTCGTGCCACCAGTGCAGGCACCAGCCCCTGGAAAAAATGCCCCAGCTTGTCATACGGATTACGGCTCAACCCCAGCCATTCCTGCACCTCAAAACCAACGGGGACTTTCGCGTAGGTGTATTGCCCGCCGACCATCAGGATGATGGCGTGAAAGAAAATGAGCGTATAGAGCAGCGGCGTTAACGGATAACGTTTAGCGGTGGCAAGCAGTAGCGGCACGACAATAATCACCGGTGTCACTTCCATCAGCCAGGTGAGTTTGTCATTGGCCGAAATGCCGGTATAAATCAGGATTAACGTTAGCGCCAGTGCGCCGGTGTTAAGAATTAACGGCTTGAGTGTGCGGGTCATGGTGAGTTCGCAAGTCAGGGAAAATACTGACTATTCACCAGCAAGCGTGAAATTACAATCGCAAAAGAGGTGGCCCAGGGGGATCACCTGGCAGCATGCTGCCAGGCGCTGGGCCGAAGAGGTTACTTAGTGCAGTTCGCGCACTGTTTGTTGACGATCTGCTGGAAGAAGTCGTTACCTTTGTCATCGACCAGGATAAACGCCGGGAAATCTTCTACTTCGATTTTCCAGATAGCTTCCATACCCAGCTCCGGATAAGCGACGCATTCCAGATGCTTGATGCTCTGCTGCGCCAGTACCGCCGCCGGACCGCCGATACTACCGAGGTAGAAGCCGCCGTGTTTATGACACGCGTCGGTAACCTGCTGACTGCGGTTACCTTTCGCTAGCATGATCATGCTGCCGCCGTGGGATTGCAGCAGATCCACATAGGAGTCCATACGACCTGCGGTGGTTGGGCCAAGTGAACCTGATGGATAACCGGCAGGGGTTTTCGCCGGACCCGCGTAGTAGATCGGGTGATCTTTGATGTACTGCGGAAGTTCTTTACCGGCGTCAATCAGCTCTTTCAGCTTGGCGTGTGCAATATCTCGGCCCACGATAATGGTGCCGGTGAGCGACAAACGAGTGGAAACCGGATATTGCGAAAGCTGGGCGAGGATCTCTTTCATCGGGCGGTTAAGGTCGACCTTCACCGCTTCGCCTTCACCGGCCTGGCGCAGTTCTTGTGGAATGTACTGACCTGGATTGTGTTCCAGTTTTTCGATCCAGATACCTTCGCGGTTGATTTTCGCTTTAATGTTACGGTCAGCGGAGCAGGAGACGCCCATGCCTACCGGGCAGGATGCGCCGTGACGTGGCAGACGGATAACGCGAATGTCGTGCGCGAAGTATTTACCACCAAACTGCGCGCCAAGACCGAGTTTCTGTGCCTCTTCCAGCAGTTCCTGTTCCAGCTGGACATCGCGGAACGCCTGACCATGTTCGTTCCCTTCCGTCGGCAGTTCATCATAATAGTGAGCGCTTGCTAACTTGACGGTTTTCAGGTTGGTTTCCGCAGACGTACCGCCAATCACAAACGCGATATGGTACGGCGGGCAGGCTGCAGTACCGAGGGTACGCATTTTCTCGACGAGGAAGTTTTTCAGTTTGCCGGGCGTCAGCAGGGCTTTGGTTTCCTGGTAGAGATACGTTTTGTTGGCAGAGCCGCCGCCTTTCGCAACGCAAAGGAATTTGTACTCATCGCCATCTACCGCGTACAGGTCGATTTGCGCAGGCAGGTTAGTGCCGGTGTTGACCTCTTTGTACATGTCCAGCGCCGCGTTTTGCGAGTAGCGCAGGTTATCCTCAATATAGGTGTTATAGACGCCTTTCGACAGCGCTTCTTCATCACCGCCACCGGTCCACACGCGCTGGCCTTTTTTACCGACGATGATCGCGGTGCCGGTGTCCTGGCAGGTCGGCAGCACGCCTTTGGCGGCGATTTCGGAGTTTCTTAAGAATTGCAGCGCCACGTACTTGTCGTTTTCGCTGGCTTCTGGATCTTGAAGAATAGCCGCGACCTGTTTCTGGTGGGCCGGGCGGAGCATGAAAGAAGCGTCGTGAAAGGCTTGCTGCGCCAGCAGAGTCAGGGCTTCTGGTTCCACTTTCAGGATTGTTTCGCCGTCGAAGTCGGCAACGCTAACGTAATCGGAAGTGAGTAGATAGTATTCGGTATTGTCTTTCCCCATCGGGAAAGGTGCCTGGTAGATAAAGGGTTTGTTTGACATAGCTTCCAGCCTGTAACTCTGTATTTGTTATTCGAAATGGCGTGCCGCGTAGTCACGGGCGGCACGCAAAGTGCATTTATAAGAACCCGTACATCGCGGCGAAGATCCAGCCGAAGACGCACGATACGCTCACACCAATCAACCCCGGCAGAATAAAGCTGTGTTGATGACGAAGCGACCGATGTGGGTGGTGCCGGAACGGTCAAACTGAATCGCTGCCAGATCGCTCGGATAAGTCGGCAGGATGTAATAACCGTAGCAAGCCCGGTGCTGAAGCACGATGTATGCCGGATCAACGCCGATCGCCAGCGCGACCGGAACAATCGCCGCCAGCGCCGCAGCCTGAGAGTTTACAAACTTGGAAACCAGCAGCAGAACAATGGCATAGGCCCACGGATACTCTTTCACCATTTCGCCCAGTACGCCCTGAATTTCAGACATATGCGCACCGAACATGGTTTCTGCCATCCATGCGATACCGTACACCGCCACGATGGCGATCATACCGGAACGGAAGACTTCGTTTTTTGAGATAGACGCGGGATTGGTTTTGGTCAGGATAATAATCAGCGCCCCGGTCAGCAGACATAACATCTAGAATACCAGACCATCGACAGCGGTTTGCCACCGAAGGATGGACGCAGGTCCGAATCAGCACCAAGAAGGGCGACTACAGCGATTGCCCCGAGGAAGATCCACATTGCCAGCCAGTTGCTTTTCGGCAGTTTTTTATCCAGCAGCGTCGCGGTATCACCGTAAACATACTCACGGTTTTCCGGTACGGAGATGAATTTCTGGAACTCTTCGTCTTTATCCAGATCTTTACCGCGGAACCAGCTGAAGATACCGATCGCCAGGATACCGATTAACGTCGATGGAATGGTGATTGCCAGCAGGTCGAGGAACTCAAGATGGCGACCATCAAAGGTGACATTACCCAGCATCGCAACCAGAGACACGACTGCAACCGACACCGGACTGGCGATAATCCCCATCTGTGCACCGATAGAACTTGCCGCCATCGGGCGTTCCGGACGGATGTTGTTCTTAATGGCGACGTCGTAGATGATCGGCAGAATGGTGTAAACCACATGACCCGTACCGCAAAGAATGGTCAGCGTACAGGTCACAAACGGCGCGACAATTGAGACATATTTCGGGTTGCGGCGCAGCAGCTTCTCGGCAATTTGCAGCATGACATCAAGACCGCCCGAAGCTTGCAAGGTCGCCGATGCCGCCACCACCGCAATGATAACCAGCATGACATCAACCGGTGGTTTACCTGGCTGAAGGTGGAAGACGAAGACCAGAATGACCAGACCGATACCGCCTAATAAACCCAGCGCGATACCACCCTTTCTGGCACCATAAAACAGACATATCAGTATTATGATAAGTTGGATAGTAAATAACATGTGTGAACCCTCGCGATAATCCTATTTAAATTTTTGCTGAATAGATCACAGTCACGTTCTGTTTTGTATGAACTGTTTTCAGAGCCTGACTAAATATCCGTTTGGTCGTTACCGGCTTTAGCAAATACCTCACAGTGAATATTGGCTGATTAAAGCAGCGGCAAATTTATGCACTGTGATAAGCGGCTTTTTCAGAGAGAATGACTCTCTGGCGATGGGTTTATAGTTTGTACTGCGCAGATGTTAATGTTTTGTTTGCTTCTATCTTATTGATATTTATTGGTCTATTTTTTGTTCTCAGGGCAGATGTCATTAGGTTTATAGATTAATCTGATCTACCCATTTGTGGGTAAAAATACACATAATGCGGGTGACATAATAGTTAATTAACTTTTGTTAGCGTTTTGAAATTAAAAACACCGTTCATCTGAAGAGATATTAATTTTTAACGATGATGGAGGGATAATTATATTTGATCTGGCACAAGTTTTACTGATGAACAATGTAAATTGTGCCAGGGGTATTTTGCATTACGGTAATAATTATTACTTACAGATAACCAGCGATCCGTTATTGGCAATATTGTTTCAGCAGTGAGTAGTGTTCTGCCTGAATACGGTAACGGTAAACCGGACGCCTGTGACGCCATAATGGATACTGGTGAACAAGATGTGGCAGTTGACCAGCCAGATGAGGTATTTACGGCAGGAAACACGCGAAATGTTAACCTCGTTAGCCAGCTCGTCGGTTGAAAACTCATAGTCCTGATGCGCGTCAATCACTGGCACAGCGTGCGTAACGTCTGCGGCTGTTAAGCCTTTGGCAAGCGACGAGGATCCTGTTCGTTGGAGCTGCTGCCGTGGATTAGCTGATCAAGCTCGGCCTGGTCATAATACTGATGTTTTTCCAGCGCCATTTTCTTTTGCCGCCAGCCGGTGAGCGCCTCTTCAAAGCGGGAAGCCTGGAAGGGTTTGATCAGGTAATCCACGACACCGTAATGCAGCGAATCTTTAATGGTTGCCGCATCGGCTGCGGAGGAGATGACAATCACATCACTTTTGCAACGCGCGTTATGCAGGACAGGCAGTAAATCGAGCCCGTTCTCTTTTTGCATATAGATATCGAGCAATATCAGGTCGATAGGCGTATCGCTATTGAAGATAATCTCTTTGGCTTTCTCCAGCGTCGAGGCTGTTCCACAGCATTGAAAGCCTGGGATTTGTGCTACGTATCGGCGATTCAGCTCCGCGACCATTGCGTCGTCATCGATAATTAATACATTGATCATCTGTTCGACCTCTCCCCGTCCCAGTATCTGGACAAAAAATTGTGTGAAAATCCCGGGTTCCGATTCCACGGCGATGCTGCCGCCGAGATTTTCTACCTGTTGTTTGACAAGTGCTAAACCGACGCCTCGCTCGCTTCCTTTTGTCGAGACACCTTTGTCAAAAATGTGATCGATTTTGTCGGGTGCGATCCCCGGTCCATCATCGTTAACTTCACAGTGCAGCCAGCCGTGACGGTAGTGCAATGTTACGCTAATTTCGCCACCGGGTTCCGGCCCTAATGCTTCCAGCGCGTTTTCTATCAGATTTCCCAACGTGGTAATCAGCGTCGCGACCTGGTCTTCACTGCCGCTGTCTGGCAGCTGGCTTTCACTGTTTAAAATCAGCGTATGGCCTAAATCGGTCGCGCGGTTAATCTTGCTGATTAAAAAACCAGCTATAACCGGAGATTTGATCTTACCCAGCAGAGAGCCAATCTCTTCCTGATAGTTATTGGCTGTTTTGAGAATGTAATCTTCCAACTGCTTATAACTCTTCAGATGCAATAATCCGAGAATCACATGCAATTTATTCATAAATTCGTGGGATCGTTCACGAAGTGCGTCAGCATAGTTGACCAGACCGTCGAGTCGCTGCATCAGTTACGTACTTCAGTTTTGTCCCTGAAGGTTGAAATGGCACCGATGATAACGCCATTACTGCGCACCGGAACGGTGTTGATCAGTAATAGCCGATCTTTAATCGTAATCTCTTCGTCGCGGCGCGGGGTACCGTCGCGTAACACTTCCGAGACATCTACCACCTGTGACCACGAGTGGCTTAGCGTCGACAGTTTCTCATCGTCCTGCGACTTACGGTAATTCAGCAATTCTTGTGCGGCATCGTTGATTAGCGTG
>ENA-OQDE01001181-OQDE01001181.1-human-gut-metagenome-genome-assembly--contig:-NODE-1181-length-10809-cov-1.706516_pt1 | contig 10809 bp, 14 predicted proteins | sample MGYA00242768_ERZ504595 | MGnify/ENA primary metagenome ERZ504595 (study PRJEB26092, sample SAMD00036307) | human gut metagenome | host: Homo sapiens | study: EMG produced TPA metagenomics assembly of...
TCTTGCTGAATCAGCGGATGCAGCAGGGCGTTAAGCCAGTTTTTCTCTTCCGGGTTGGCGAAGATCCGCTCGCGCAAGGCCCGGCGCTGCAATGTTCCATCAGCAGCAATCATGTTAGCGCCAAGTGATCAGCAATGGCATGTAGCGCAGGTGCACCTGGTTCAACCACCTGACGCGCAATAATATCGGCATCAATGACGTTAATTCCGAGATCAGCAAACGCATTGGCAACGGTACTCTTGCCACTGCCAATGCTCCCGTTAAGGCAACTATATACCTCATAATTTATATTCCCGGGAATTCATCATGATTATCAAAACGTTAAAAATGAGCGCACGAAAGCGAAATTGATGAAACGTTCGCTCACTATTTACCAGGTAATTTATGGGATTGTAGCGTAAAAAAAGACAATTTCGCAGTCTTGCGCCGCATTGATTAGTGCGTATGATAGCGTCACTGGAGTTGCGCTCTTACCCTTATAGCCATTAACCCCAGGAATCCGCACATGCGTATTGAAGAAGATCTGAAGTTAGGTTTTAAAGACGTTCTCATCCGCCCTAAACGCTCCACTCTTAAAAGCCGTTCCGATGTTGAACTGGAACGTCAATTCACCTTCAAACATTCAGGTCAGAGCTGGTCCGGCGTGCCGATTATCGCCGCAAATATGGACACCGTAGGCACATTTTCTATGGCCTCTGCGCTGGCTTCTTTTGATATTTTGACTGCTGTGCATAAACACTATTCTGTCGAAGAGTGGCAAGCGTTTATCAACAATTCTTCCGCTGATGTGCTGAAACATGTGATGGTTTCTACCGGTACGTCTGATGCGGATTTCGAAAAAACTAAACAGATTCTCGACCTGAACCCGGCATTAAACTTCGTTTGTATTGATGTGGCGAATGGTTATTCCGAACACTTCGTACAGTTCGTTGCGAAAGCGCGTGAAGCGTGGCCGACCAAAACCATTTGTGCTGGCAACGTAGTGACTGGTGAAATGTGTGAGGAGCTTATCCTCTCCGGTGCTGATATCGTTAAAGTTGGCATTGGCCCAGGTTCTGTTTGTACAACTCGCGTCAAAACAGGCGTCGGTTATCCGCAACTTTCTGCGGTGATCGAATGTGCCGATGCTGCGCATGGTCTGGGCGGAATGATCGTCAGCGACGGTGGCTGCACCACGCCGGGCGATGTCGCGAAGCCTTTGGCGGCGGTGCCGATTTCGTCATGCTTGGCGGCATGCTGGCGGGCCACGAAGAGAGCGGCGGTCGCATCGTTGAGGAGAACGGCGAGAAATTTATGCTGTTCTACGGCATGAGCTCCGAGTCTGCGATGAAACGTCACGTTGGCGGCGTTGCGGAATACCGCGCAGCAGAAGGTAAAACCGTTAAGCTGCCGCTGCGAGGCCCGGTTGAAATACCGCGCGTGATATTTTGGGCGGCCTGCGTTCAGCTTGTACATACGTTGGGGCTTCACGCCTGAAAGAGCTGACCAAGCGCACCACGTTTATTCGTGTGCTGGAACAAGAAAACCGCATCTTCAACAACCTGTAATCTCCCAACGCTGGCGTGGAGCAACACGCCAGCGTTATCCCATCCCACTCATCGCATCGCCTAAATGGAAAATTGGCAGATACATTGCCACCACCAGCGTACCGATAATTCCTCCCGTTATGATCAGCAACGCCGGTTCCAGTAAGGCTGCGAGGTTATCCGCCAGCGCCATTGTGTTATCCCGATGATGATGGGCGAGGTTGTCTAACATGAGGTCCAGCGAGCCGGATGCCTCTCCTGTTCTCACTAATTGCAAACAGAGCGGGCTAAACTCACCGGTATTTTTTAGCGCCAGCCAGATGGGGTGACCGTTACTGATATCGTGCTGGATTTGTGTCAGAAGTTGCACCCAGTACGGGCAGCGCATTGTTTCTCTGACGCTCTCTACGCCCTGTAAAAAGTAATGCCTGCACTTTGAGTCAGCGCCAGAATCGTAAAGGTCTGCGTGAGTTTTTGTCCCCGCATCAGTGAACCCATAATCGGGATGCGTAACAGCAATTTCTGCCGCGCGATAAGCCAGGTCGGGCGGCGCATCAGCAACTTATTGGCTATCGCCAGCAGAAAGCCGAATAACACCAGCAGCCAGCCCCATTCGCCACTAAAGTCTGCCAGCGTCATGATCCCCTGCGTTAGTACCGGTAGTGGGGTGTTGAAGGTCTTATAAATAGCAGCAAACTCCGGCAGCACAAAATGCAGCATTGCCACAACCACCATGATTGCCATCGCTAAAATGATGATGGGATAACGCAACGCTGATTTCACTTTATCGGCTAACTGACGCTGGGCTTTTTGCTGTCGAGCAAGTTCAAAGCAACATTCATCTAACTTACCAGTCAATTCCCCCGTGCGGATCATTGCCTGATAGAGCGGCGGAAATACCTCTGACCAGGGTAATAAGGCATTGGAAAAAGCAATGCCCTGTTCGAGATCGTGCGCCAGCGATTGCAGCAACGCTTGCCATTGCTTACTGGGATGCTGTTCCGCCAGCAGTGCCAGCCCTTCAGAAAGCGTTAACCCGGCTTTGAGTAGCGTCGCCAGTTGATGAATGACTTCCGTGCTTTTATCTCCTCGCCACTGCGCAGAATTGATGGCGATTCGCTTCAGGCTTAGTGGGGTAACCATCTGTTGCTGTAGTGCCATAAGCAGCAAAGCACGGCTCTCTGCCCATAGCATCCCATCTTGCGCATTGCCGTCGCCGGTTATGCCATGCCAGCGCCAGAGTTGCTTACTCGCCATGCGGCATCCCCAATACGCGGATTAACTCTTCAAAGGTGGTTAAGCCTTGCTCCACGGCCAGGCAGCCGTTTTCAAAAAGCGTACGCATACCCGCCTGTCGGGCGTGCGTTTCCAGCGATTCAACGTCGGTATTAGCGGAAATAAGCTGGCGTATGACCGGTGTTATGGGTAGAACTTCAAATAAGCCGTACGACCATAAAAACCGTGGTAGCAATGTACACAACCGGGTGCTTGCCAGCGGGGCAGCGGCGACGGCCATACATTGTCTGGAATATGGATGGACTCCCTGCTGCAGGCGACAATGTGGGCAAAGTTTACGTACCAGACGCTGGGCTATTACCAGTGTAAGCGCTGATGAGAGCATCCAGCGGGCGACTCCCATTTGCTGTAAACGTACCAGCGTTTCAGTGGTGGAATTGGTGTGTAGGGTAGACAACACCAGGTGACCGGTTTGCGCCGCTTTAATAGCGATCTCTGCTGTTTCGCCATCGCGGATCTCTCCGATCATGATGACGTCAGGGTCCTGGCGCAATAACGCACGCAAAACGCCCTGAAAGGTAAGACCGGCACGCGGATGGATTTGCGTCTGGTTTAGTCCGGCTATGGGGATCTCAACCGGATCTTCGACGCTACAAATATTAATGTCAGCGGTATTCAGCGTTTGCAGGGCACTATAAAGCGTGACCGTTTTGCCGCTGCCTGTAGGGCCTGTTACCAGCACCAGTCCCTGTGGTTGTTGCAAGGCATGAGCAAAGTCCGCCAGTTGTAACGGCTGCATTCCAAGCGTGTTGACATCCAGTGCCTGACTCACCTGCTGTAACAACCTTAATACCACCTTTTCACCACCCCGACATGGTAAGGTCGCAATACGAAATGAGACAGCGTTTCCTGCCAGTTCGACAGTGAATTGCCCGTCCTGCGGCAGGCGATGTTCCGCAATATCCAGGTTCCCCAGCACTTTAATCTGGCGGTTAATGCGACTCCGGCATCCGGTGAAACATCCGGTAAAGGATGCAATACGCCGTCGATACGCAAGCGTATGCGGTAGGCATTGTCCGCTGGTTCGATATGAATATCAGACGCGCGTTGTTCCAGCGCAGATTGTAACGTTCGAGTCAGCAACTCTGCTTTGGGCTGATGCTTCTCATGAATAGCTACGGGCAATGTCTGTTGTGTGCGACTGGCGTGACCTTCCATTTGTTGGCGCGTCCAGCAGGTGATCTCAATACGTTTGGTGGTAGCGAAATGCAATGCGTCCAGTAGCTCATGCGAAGGGGCATCGACCACCGCAACATGAACCACCTCTTCGCTGGCATCCAGCAAGACTCCCTGATAACGCAGACACAGGGCGGTGAGCTGTGGAATATTCATTGCCGCTCCTTAGTTGGCGTCATCAAAACGGAAGACATCTTCGCAGGCTTGCTGCAATGCGCTGTCACTTTGAATATTGCAGTTGCGCGTCCAACCGGTGACGCCATTTGCGTTATCCCAACCCGGCGTCATGACGACGCTTAGCCCATTGAGACTTTCTTGCCCGGTCAGCGACACCACGCCCTTTGCCACACTCATGGCTGAAACATAGCGGGTGGTGGTAGGCGAGGGGATGCCATTACTGCCACCGTCGCAGGTATCTAATCCACCATGTTCCAGCGCGCACAACTCTACGGCGGTACGGTAAGGCACAAAGGTTTGTAGCATGTCGGTGAGTGCGGCTTTGCGCAGGTAGTTTTGATAAGCGGGAATACCAATGGCGCTTAAAATGGCAATGATGCCAATAACCACCATCAGTTCGATAAGTGTAAAACCGCGTTGTTTGTCCATTTGTTTCGCTCCTTGATTTGGTTGGCGCTACTTTGGCAAACGCCATCAGCACAAGCGAGGGGCAAAAAACGAAACGGGAAAGCAGCTTCCGGAGTTTTTTATTACGTTGCAGCGAAAGACAAGAAATTTGCGAGGCGTTACGAAGAAAGTTGGGAAAGGGGAGATTATCCGCCCGCGATGGAGCGGATAAATCTGTCAGCAATCAGCGAAAACGCATTGAAAGGTCTAGTGCCTGTACGTGTTTAGTTAGCGCACCGACGGAGATAAAGTCCACGCCCGTTTCGGCAAATTCGCGCAGTGTTTTGTCAGTGACGTTGCCAGACACTTCCAGTAGCGCCTTGCCGTTGGTGCGTTTGACGGCTTCGCGCATCTGTTCTGTTTCGAAGTTATCCAGCATGATGATATCGGCACCTGCTTTCAGGGCTTCATCAAGTTCTTCCAGATTCTCTACTTCGACTTCTACTGGCGCATCCGGGTGCAGCCAGGATGCTTTTTCGACCGCCTGGCGTACTGAGCCGGAGGCAATAATATGGTTTTCTTTGATCAGGAAGGCATCAGAAAGCCCCAGACGGTGATTCGCTCCGCCGCCGCAAAGTACCGCGTATTTCAGAGCTGAACGCAGGCCGGGTAAGGTTTTGCGCGTATCCAACAACTGCGTGTTGGTGCCCTCCAGTAATTCGACATAGTGGCGTACCTTACTGGCAACCCCTGAAAGGGTTTGCACAAAATTAAGCGCAGTGCGTTCGCCCGTTAACAGCACGCGGGATGGGCCTTCAAGTTCGAACAAGGGTTCATTGGCGTTGATGACATCGCCGTCATCCACATGCCAGATTATGGTGACATCGTCGCCTGCCAGTTGAATAAACACCTCTTCAACCCAGCGTTTGCCGCAAAATACGCCATTCTCGCGGGTGATCACTGTGGCATGAGAGCGAGAGTTTTCCGGTAAAAGTTTTGCCGTTATGTCATTGTTGGCATCGACTGTTCCGCCTAAATCTTCCCGCAGCGCCTGGGCCACCGCGCCGGGGATATCGAGATTAATGCGTTCCAGCAGCTCGTCACGTCGGGTGTCAGGGTTATAGCGGCGAGGCGGCATGTTAAAACTCCAGATAGCTAACGAATCATAAGGTAGAAACATGCTACTCTGAACCGGGTATTAGCACCACATATAAGGAGATCCTGCATGTTGTTAGAACAGGGGTGGCTGGTTGGCGCGCGCCGCGTTCCCTCACCACATTACGATTGCCGCCCGGATGACGAAACACCCACCTGCTGGTGGTGCACAATATTAGCCTGCCGCCAGGCGAGTTTGGCGGTCCGTGGATCGACGCATTATTCACTGGAACTATTGATCCGCAGGCACATCCTTCTTTGCTGAGATCGCCCATTTGCGCGTCTCCGCTCACTGTTTGATTCGCCGCGATGGTGAAATAGTCCAGTATGTTCCTTTCGATAAACGTGCCTGGCATGCCGGAGTCTCTCAGTATCAGGGGCGCGAACGCTGCAATGATTTTTCTATTGGGATTGAGCTGGAAGGCACCGATACGCTGGCGTATACCGATGCGCAGTATCAACAGCTTGCGGCGGTTACGCGGGCACTGATTGATCGCTATCCAGATATCGCTAATAACATGACGGGCCATTGTGATATTGCGCCGGATCGGAAAACCGATCCCGGTCCTGCATTTGATTGGGCACGGTTTCGTGCACTGGTCAGCAAGGAGACAACATGACGCTATTTACAACCTTACTGGTGTTAATTTTCGAGCGCCTGTTTAAGTTGGGCGAGCACTGGCAGCTTGATCATCGTCTTGAAGCGTTCTTTCGGCGGGTGAAACATTTTTCTCTCGGGCGCACATTAGGCATGACCATTATTGCGATGGGCGTGACTTTTTACTGTTACGCGCATTGCAGGGAGTATTGTTCAACGTTCCCACGCTGCTGGTGTGGCTGCTGATTGGTTTGCTGTGTATTGGTGCAGGTAAGTTCGTCTTCATTATCATGCTTATCTGACAGCTGCTTCACGTAATGATAGCCATGCCCATGCCACGATGGCTGGCGAACTCACCATGATTCACGGCGTCCCGGCAGGCTGCGACGAACGTGAGTATTTGCGTGAGCTGCAAAATGCATTGCTGTGGATTAACTTCGTTTTATCTTGCACCGCTGTTCTGGCTGATTGTGGGGGGAACCTGGGGACCGTTACGCTGATGGGGTATGCGTTTTTGCGTGCATGGCAATACTGGCTGGCGCGATACCAGACGCCGCATCATCGTTTACAGTCCGGCATCGATGCAGTGCTTCATGTACTGGATTGGGTGCCGGTTCGTCTTGCGGGTGTGGTATATGCCTTGATCGGTCATGGTGAGAAAGCGTTACCGGCCTGGTTTGCTTCGCTGGGTGATTTCCATACTTCGCAATATCAGGTATTAACGCGTCTGGCGCAGTTCTCTCTGGCGCGTGAACCGCATGTCGATAAGCTGGAGACGCCGAAGGCAGCGGTTTCCATGGCGAAGAAAACCTCGTTCGTGGTCGTGGTGGTGATTGCGCTACTGACGATTTACGGGGCGTTGGTGTAAAGATTATTGCCCTCACCCTGTACGGGTGAGGCGTAGAGAGATTAATGCGCTTTTACGGCTTTGGCGGTTTTCTCTTTAAACAGATAGCCGATACCTAACACGATCAGCCATACCGGGATCAGGTATACCGAAATCGCCATTCCTGGGGTCATCAGCATAATCACCAGTACCGCCGCCATAAACAGCAGGCAGATCCAGTTACCCAGCGGATAAAGCAGAGCAGGGAAGCGAGTTACCACGCCTTGTTCCTGCTTGGCGCGACGGAATTTCATATGCGCCAGGCTAATCATCGCCCAGTTGATTACCAGTGCAGATACCACCAGCGCCATTAACAGTCCGAATGCGGATTCCGGTGCAAGGTAGTTAATCAGCACGCACAATGCCGTAACCAGCGCAGACACCAGAATAGTGTTAACCGGTACACCGCGTTTGTCGACAGACGCCAGCGCTTTTGGCGCGTTGCCCTGCTGTGCCAGACCAAACAGCATACGGCTGTTGCAATATACGCAGCTGTTGTATACGGAGAGCGCAGCAGTCAGTACCACGATGTTCAGCGCATTCGCCACAAAGGTATCGCCCAATTCGTGGAAGATCAGTACAAACGGGCTGGTATCAGCAGTAACGCGGGTCCACGGCATCAGCGAGAGCAGAACGGCTAACGAACCAATATAGAAAATCAGGATGCGGTAGATAACCTGGTTAGTTGCTTTCGGGATACTTTGCTCCGGGTTATCAGCTTCTGCTGCGGTGATCCCCACCAGTTCCAGACCACCGAACGAGAACATGATAATCGCCATCATCATCACCAGCCCGGTAAAGCCGTGCGGCAGGAAACCACCCTGATCCCACAGGTTGCTAACGCTCGCCTGCGGGCCGCCGTTGCCACTGAATAGCAGCCAGCCGCCGAAGATGATCATCGCTACCACCGCGATAACTTTGATAATGGCAAACCAGAACTCCATCTCGCCAAACACTTTAACGTTTGTCAGGTTGATGGCGTTAATCACCACAAAGAACACGGCGGCAGATACCCAGGTTGGGATTTCCGGATACCAGAACTGAATGTATTTACCCACGGCAGTCAGCTCTGCATGGCAACTAAAACGTACAGTACCCAGTAGTTCCAGCCAGAGGCGAAACCGGCAAAACTGCCCCAGTATTTATAAGCAAAGTGGCTAAAGGAGCCTGCGACAGGTTCTTCAACCACCATTTCACCTAGCTGACGCATGATCAGGAAGGCGATAAAACCAGCAATGGCGTAACCCAGGATAATCCCTGGCCCTGCGGACTGTATTACGGAGGCGCTACCCAGGAATAGCCCTGTCCCTATCGCGCCTCCCAGCGCGATAAGCTGTATGTGGCGGTTTTTAAGGCCGCGCTTTAGCTGCTCGCCGTGCTGTTGACCTTCCATCATGAAACCTCGTGCGGTGATTGTTTTTTGATCTACGCAGTGATGCGTGTGTAAGTTTGCAATTCCGTTTTTTGTATTGATTTGTTTACATCAAAGACGTTTGAATTGTTACAAAAGGACTTCCGTCAGATAAAGAATAATGGTATGCGGCAGCGAATGCACCCGCTTTATGCATGGTTGAAGATGAGTTGCTTAAAAAGGAACCGTTTGTAAAGGTCAGCCTCAAATCCCCTCAATATACAAAATGAATATAAATTCATTATTTTGAATTAAAAATCGATAATTGGTAAGTGAATCGGTTCAATTCGGATTTTTATAGTTTAATAATCGTTAAAAAATCCCTTTCCTACGTAAAGTCTACATTTGTGCATAGTTACAACTTTGAAACGTTATATATGTCAAGTTGTTAAAATGTGCACAGTTTCATGATTTCAATCAAAACCTGTATGGACATAAGGTGAATACTTTGTTACTTTAGCGTCACAGACATGAAATTGGTAAGACCAATTGACTTCGGCAAGTGGCTTAAGACAGGAACTCATGGCCTACAGCAAAATCCGCCAACCAAAACTCTCCGATGTGATTGAGCAGCAACTGGAGTTTTTGATCCTCGAAGCACTCTCCGCCCGGGCGAAAACTCCCACCGGAACGCGAACTGGCAAAACAGTTCGACGTCTCCCGTCCCTCCTTGCGTGAGGCGATTCAACGTCTCGAAGCGAAGGCTTGTTGCTTCGTCGCCAGGGTGGCGGCACTTTTGTCCAGAGCAGCCTATGGCAAAGCTTCAGCGATCCGCTGGTGGAGCTGCTCTCCGACCATCCTGAATCACAGTATGACTTGCTCGAAACACGACACGCCCTGGAAGGTATCGCCGCTTATTACGCCGCGCTGCGTAGTACCGATGAAGACAAGGAACGCATCCGTGAACTCCACCACGCCATAGAGCTGGCGCAGCAGTCTGGCGATCTGGACGCGGAATCAAACGCCGTACTCCAGTATCAGATTGCCGTCACCGAAGCGGCCCACAATGTGGTTCTGCTTCATCTGCTAAGGTGTATGGAGCCGATGTTGGCCCAGAATGTCCGTCAGAACTTCGAATTGCTCTATTCGCGTCGCGAGATGCTGCCGCTGGTGAGTAGTCACCGCACCCGCATATTTGAAGCGATTATGGCCGGTAAGCCGGAAGAAGCGCGCGAAGCATCGCATCGCCATCTGGCCTTTATCGAAGAAATTTTGCTCGACAGAAGCCGTGAAGAGAGCCGCCGTGAGCGTTCTCTGCGTCGTCTGGAGCAACGAAAGAATTAGTGATTTTTCTGGTAAAAGTTATCCAGAAGATGTTGTAAATCAAGCGCATATAAAAGCGCGGCAACTAAACGTAGAACCTGTCTTATTGAGCTTTCCGGCGAGAGTTCAATGGGACAGGTTCCAGAAACTCAACGTTATTAGATAGATAAGGAATAACCCATGTCAGAACGTTTCCCAAATGACGTGGATCCGATCGAAACTCGCGACTGGCTCCAGGCGATCGAATCGGTCATCCGTGAAGAAGGTGTTGAGCGTGCTCAGTATCTGATCGACCAACTGCTTGCTGAAGCCCGCAAAGGCGGTGTCAACGTAGCCGCAGGCACCGGTATCAGCAACTACATCAACACCATCCCCGTTGAAGAACAACCGGAGTATCCGGGTAATCTGGAACTGGAACGCCGTATTCGTTCAGCTATCCGCTGGAACGCATCATGACGGTTCTGCGTGCGTCGAAAAAAGACCTCGAACTGGGCGGCCACATGGCGTCCTTCCAGTCTTCCGCAACCATTTATGATGTGTGCTTTAACCACTTCTTCCGTGCACGCAACGAGCAAGATGGCGGCGACTGGTTTACTTCCAGGGCCACATCTCCCCGGGCGTTTACGCACGTGCTTTCCTGGAAGGTCGTCTGACTCAGGAGCAGCTGGATAACTTCCGTCAGGAAGTTCACGGCAATGGCCTCTCTTCCTATCCGCACCCGAAACTGATGCCGGAATTCTGGCAGTTCCCGACCGTATCTATGGGTCTGGGGCCGATTGGTGCTATTTACCAGGCTAAATTCCTGAAATATCTGGAACACCGTGGCCTGAAAGATACCTCTAAACAGACCGTTTACGCGTTCCTCGGCGACGGTGAAATGGACGAACCGGAATCCAAAGGTGCGATCACCATGCTACCCGTGAAAAACTGGATA
>ENA-OQDE01001182-OQDE01001182.1-human-gut-metagenome-genome-assembly--contig:-NODE-1182-length-10807-cov-1.640637_pt1 | contig 10807 bp, 14 predicted proteins | sample MGYA00242768_ERZ504595 | MGnify/ENA primary metagenome ERZ504595 (study PRJEB26092, sample SAMD00036307) | human gut metagenome | host: Homo sapiens | study: EMG produced TPA metagenomics assembly of...
TCTTCGTAATACCGGGATTTGGAAAATACTATGTCGAAGCAATCAGCGGCAGGGATGTCTGTATCGTCATGGGACAGACAGTAATTACTGCAGCACTATATATTGCAGTTGTATTTCTGACAGATATTTTGTATACCGTAGTCGATCCGCGAATCCGTATCAGCGGCGGCAAGAAATAGGGAGGGGGAAGAAAATGGCTGAATTAACAAAAGAAAAATTTAGACCGGTCGACAGAAGCCGCTTTGATTCTGATGCCATTGTGCGTCCTACTGTAACTTACTGGCAGGATGCATGGAGAAGACTTCGAAAAAATCCAATTGCTGTTTTCTCTATGATTTTATTGCTGGCATGTGTCCTTTTTATCACACTTGGTCCAACGATCAGTGGCGAGGAATATGTCTCAATCAATGCAGTTATGAAGAACAAACCTGCCGATGGCACACACTGGTTTGGTACTGATATCCTTGGAAGAGATCTTTTCAGCCGTGTCTGTGTCGGTGCGCGTGCTTCTCTGATCGTTGCGATTGCGTGTACTTTCATTCAGATCGTCGTCGGCTGCGCATACGGTGGAATCATGGCATATTTTGGAGGATGGCTCGATGAAGTCATGATGCGAATTGTAGAGATCCTTACATCCATTCCTTCTCTTCTGCTCACACTGCTGATCATGATGGTGCTTGGACAGAATATGGGAGCGCTTCTTGTTGCCATGTGCTTACTTCCTGGTGCGGCACAGCCAGACAAATGCGTGGTATGATCATGCAGCTCAGAGAATCTGAATACGTCATGGCTGCCGAAACACTTGGAGCAAATCCTTCGTGGATCATTCGTAAGCATCTGATTCCGAATACATTGAGTATTTTAATTCTGAATGTTGCCACAAGTATTCCAAGCTACATTTTTACGGAAGCATCTTTGAGCTTTCTCGGCATGGGATTAAAAGAACCTGTCATCAGTCTTGGTGTGCTGATTTCAAATGGACAGTCGGTTCTGGATCTGTATCCATATCAGATCTTCTATCCGGCACTTGTTCTGTGTATCATCGTGCTTGCATTCAACTTACTCGGAGACGGTCTGAGAGATGCTCTGGATCCGAGATTACGTCAGTAGGAGGAAAACAATGGATAAAATATTAGAAATCGAAAATCTGCGCGTATCCTATCATACTTACGCAGGAGAAGTACAATCTGTCCGCGGTGTTTCCTTCGATGTAGAAGAAGGCGAAGCTGTCGCAATCGTTGGAGAATCCGGCTGCGGTAAATCTGTAACCGCAAAATCTATTATGCGCCTGATAAAAACTCCACCCGGAGAAATCAAAGACGGAAGCCAGATTTTATACAAAGGCAAAGATGTTCTGAAAATGGACAAAAAAGAGTTAAGTGAATACCGCGGCGGGGAAGTCGCGATTATCTTTCAGGATGCTCTTGCATCTCTGAACCCGACTATGACTGTCGGAAAACAAATTGTAGAAAATTTAATGATGCACCGGAAAATGACAAAAGCTGAAGCATACAAAGAAGCGGTGAACCTTTTGAAAATGGTTGGAATCCCAAATGCTGAAGGTCGTGTCAAGCAATACCCACACGAATTTTCCGGCGGAATGCGCCAAAGAGCAATGATTGCAATCGCATTTGCCTGTCAGCCGAATCTTCTGATTGCAGATGAGCCAACAACTGCATTGGATGTTACGATTCAGGCTCAGATTATGGATCTGATCAAAGATCTTCAGCACAAAATGAATACCGCTGTCATCTTGATCACTCACGATCTTGGTGTAGTAGCCAACATTGCAAAACGGATTGTAGTGATGTACTCAGGAAAAATTGTGGAAAGAGGAAGCCGGGAAGATATTTTCTATCACCCAAAACATCCTTATACAAGAGCGTTATTAAAAGCGGTTCCTCGTCTGGACCTTTCTAATAAACAGGAACTGGCTTCTATCGAAGGAACGCCGCCGGATCTGATTCTCACCACCGAAAGGATGCCCTTTCTGTACAAGATGTTCTTACTGCATGGAAATCTGCTGTGAGGAGGCACCGGAAGTAACTGATTTTGGAAATGGACATCAGGCAGCATGCTGGCTGCACCATCCGATGGCGCCAAAAGAAAATCAACCATTTGGAGTGGAGGAATCATTATGAGCCAGAATGTATTAGAAGTAAAAAATTTATGCAAATATTTTGAAGTCGGAAAAGGACTTACATTAAAAGCAGTCGATGATGTTTCTTTTGAAATTGCTCCAGGGGAAACACTTGGACTCGTCGGCGAATCTGGTTGTGGCAAAACAACCTGCGGACGTACTTGTATCGGATTATATAATAAAACATCCGGAGAAGTTCTTTATAAAGGAAAAAATGTCCATGAACTAAAAGGGAAAGAAAAGTTAAATTTCCGAAAAGAAACTCAAATGATCTTTCAAGATCCATACGCTTCCTTAGATCCTCGTATGACGGTTGCAGATATTGTTGCAGAGGGACTTGATATCCATCATATGACTTCAAACAAAAAAGAGCGAAGTGAAAAAATTTACCACTACCTAGATCTTGTCGGATTAAACAAAGAACATGCAAACCGTTTTGTTCACGAATTTTCCGGTGGTCAGAGACAGCGAATCGGAATCGCACGAGCACTCGCTGTTGAACCTAAATTTCTTGTACTGGATGAACCTATTTCCGCACTGGATGTATCCATTCAAGCTCAGATTGTCAATCTCCTGATCAAATTGCAAAAAGAAATGGATCTGACTTACCTGTTTGTCGCACATGACCTATCTATGGTAAAACATATTTCTGACCGTGTTGCTGTAATGTACTTAGGCTCTATGGTGGAGATCACAAGCTCTGAGGAGTTATACAAAACCCACTTCATCCATACACACAAGCACTGCTGTCCGCGATCCCAATCCCGGATCCAGAAGTAGAAATCGCACGAGAGAAAACAAGAATCAAACTGGAAGGGGATGTGCCAAGCCCTGTAAACCCTGCGCCGGGATGTAGATTTAAAGGAAGATGCAAGTATGCAAAAGAAATCTGTTCACAATGCATGCCTACCTTAAAAGATATCGGCAACGGACATCAGGTGGCCTGTCATTTGTATGATGAGAAATAAAGAATACTTGACCGACTTCTCTCTGCTGGAAAATATGGTGTAATTTTATCCATCGCCGTTTCACTGTTGCTTTTGACCGGAGGATTCCTGTTTCAAGGCTTCTCTCTGCCGGAAGCATTCCAAGTGTGGCGCAGCGGCATGTGTATCCTCAGTGGAATCTCACTGTTTTTAGTCGCCGGAAGTATTTTGACAAAGAAATCTTCCAAAATCGACAAACATTCTCGGTGGCGGGAAAAATTCAAAAAATTAAACTACGAAAGTGTAATCGGAACGATTGCAGTGATCTTCATCCTCTTTGCCTCCTGTGCAGATGCTGTCACAAGAGTCGTATCTTAAGAGAATTTGGGGCAGAATGAAAATACATTCTGCCCCATAAAACTTTCTATCAATTTCATCTAAGCCTCTACCCTTCCTCTATGCTTACGGCAGCTCTTAATCGCTCGCCAAACTCGCTGCTCAGTGAAATCTTTCCTATATAAATACTTCCCCTGTTGCAAATACTTCCCAGTCATCCTGAATCTCTACTTGAAGCTTTCCGCCCGGCATATGAACCGTCACACCTGGATTTGTCATGCCAAGCTTATATGCAACGCCCGCTGCAGCACACGCACAACTTCCGGATGCCAATGTATAACCGACTCCTCTTTCAAAGATCTCAATCTGGATATTCTCCTGGTCAATCACTTTTAATAGCTGTGTGTTGATCTTATTTGGGAAATATCTGGCAATCTCCGCATAATCACCAATCTTACAGACAAGTGGTTTAGAAATCTCTCGCATCGGGATCACACAATGCGGATTTCCGATTGACACACAAGTAACCGGATATAAGTTCTTCCAAATACCATGTCTTCATTGATGACTTCTCTGCGCTCTCCCGTTACCGGAATCTCATCACTCCAGAAAGAAAGCTTTCCTGCCGAACGCGCGCAGCCTGCTTCCATCCTCATTCAGATATGTTACCTGAATCGCTCCGCTCAGTGTGTAGAAGGTACATGCTTCTTCTGAATGTATCCGGCATCCTTCAAATATTTTGCAAAAATACGATCTCCATTTCCACTTTTCTCCGCTTCACTTCCATCCGGATTCCATACTTTCACATAAATTTTATCTTCCTGAAAAATAGGTCCTTCGAGAATTCCATCCGACCCCATCCCAAAATTTCTGTCACAGATCATTCGGACATTCTCTTTTGTCAGCTTTAACTCATTTTTATTCGGATCAAATACAAAGTAATCATTTCCCAATCCATGATATTTTTCCAACACAATATTCATCACTGTAACCGCGCCTCCTTTTTCTTCATCATAACAAGCATTATTCCGTAATAATATAGAAATAGTGCTTTCTATATTGCAGATAGTGCTGTATAATCATCGTAACAGCTATGAAGCACAACCGTAGTACAATTGATTTTTTATGATCTGCTATTACTATATGGGAAATGATTTGTTGATATTCTTTCTCTCCCTAAACAGGAAAAATAATTTTAGGAATCCTCTGACCTGTACCATGCAACACACTGTTCCTAGCTGAAAATCGAACACAAGGAGACTGCTTTATGGAAACTTACGAGAAAAAAGGATACTTATACAGCGATTTCCGCCTGTTTTACCTGACGGACACCGCTTCCAAGGAATTTGAATATCACTATCATGACTTTGATAAGATCACAATTTTTCTGAAAGGAAATGTCCAGTACACGATTGAGGGGAAATCTTACCAACTCCAGCCTTATGACATCGTCCTTGTCAGCCACAATGATATCCATAAGCTAAATGTACAAGATTCGGAACCATATGAACGAATCGTCGTCTACATCTCCCCGGAATTTATCAATACTTACCGGACGGCAGATTATGACCTCAGCGAGTGCTTTCAAAAGGCAAAAAAAGAACATACGAACGTACTTCGGACACACTCCCACGCAAAAAACACGCTGGTGCGCGCCGTTGACAATCTGAAACATTCATTTTCCGATGTCGGATACGCCAATACGCTCTATCAGAAAATTCTCTTTCTGGAATTTATGATTCATCTGAATCGTGCAACCTTGAATGAACAGCTGGAATTTATCGACACAGACCATTGTAATACAAAAGTTGTGGAACTTCTCCAGTATATTAACCGGAATCTGACCACAGACTTAAATATTGATGATCTCGCTGCCAGATTTTATGTCAGCAAATACTATATGATGCGTCTGTTCAAAACCGAGACCGGATATACGATCGGAAACTATATCAATTACAAACGATTACTGCTCGCCAAAGAACTGATTGCCTCCGGAGAGACAATCACTCAAGCGTGTTACGACTGCGGATTTAAAAACTATTCCACGTTCTCGCGCGCATACAAATCTCACTTTGGAGAATCTCCCAGACAGATTCGCGATACTCTCTGACTTTTTCTTCTCGTTCCGGCAATGAGACGCTCCTTGCTAAAAAATAACGTCTCTATAATTTAATTACAAATGCCGGAACCGGAGGATGATTCGGGCGATTATAGTATTCACTGACGATCACAAGATATTTCTTCGGATCAAGTTCTTTCAGGTAAGCTAAAATCCGCTCTTTTTCTTCAAATCCACTGTCCCCTCCACTATAAATGCAAAGACTCATCAACCCATCTTTCTTCAATAGTCGCAATCCTTCCTCGATCGCCTGCACACTCGTATCTGCCTTTGTCGCAAGTGTATGATCCCCTCCCGGCAGATAGCCGAAATTAAACGTGATGCAGCTGACTGTATTTTCCTTTGCGTAAGCTCCCATATGCACATGGCTGTCCAGCACAACTTCTGTCCGTTCTGCATATCCACATGCATCTATCTTTCTTTTTGTCTCCTGTACCGCCTGCTCCTGGATGTCAAAAGCAATGACGCTTCCCGATGCTCCCACAAGCTCTGCCAGAAGAAGGGTATCATGCCCATTGCCAGCAGTCGCATCGATACAAATATCCCCTTCCAGCACATGCCCTCCGATAAAATGATGGCACCATTCGGTAATCTGATATTTCTTCATCTTTATCCCCGCTTTCCCTTTTTCAAAATTTATACATGCATTATACTATTGATTCGAATACCGTCACCTACTTTTGAGCATCTTGCGGAAAAACATTACAAAGAACCTCAATCTATGTTATGATACATATATCTATATCAATTTGCCCTCCTTCGGGCAGAAAGGACTTTTATGCAATTATACGATTTAAAGGAAACAAAAGAACGTGTCATCCTCGTCGGTGTGCAGGCAGATGACAATGAAGATACAGAAAAATCACTGGATGAATTGGAAGAACTGGCACAGACTGCCGGGGCCGAGACAGTTGGACGGATCATCCAGAACCGGGAGCAGATCCACCTGGCACTTACGTCGGCAAGGGAAAACTGGATGAAATTAAAAATCTCCTCTGGGAGACAGATGCCACTGGAATCATTTGTGATGATGAGCTCTCTCCTGCACAACTTGGAAATCTCCAGGATGCACTGGATACGAAAGTCATGGATCGCACTTTGATCATCCTTGACATCTTTGCAGAACGCGCCTCTACAAATGAAGGTAAAATTCAGGTGGAACTTGCACAGCTGAAATACCGCCAATCCCGCCTGGTCGGTCTTGGGAAATCACTTTCCAGACTCGGCGGCGGAATCGGTACAAGAGGTCCCGGAGAGAAAAAACTTGAAATGGACCGCCGTCTGATCAAAGGACGCATTGCCCAGCTAAACCGTGAGTTAAAAGATGTCAAACGGCACCGGGAAGTGACCCGTGAGCAGCGAAGCCGCAATCATATCCCGGTCATCGCTATCGTCGGCTATACAAATGCAGGTAAATCCACACTGCTAAATCGTCTGACCGGAGCCAGTGTTCTTGAGGAGGATAAGCTGTTTGCCACTTTAGATCCAACGACCAGAGGACTGAAACTTCCAAGCGGTCAGGAAGTGCTTCTGACAGATACCGTCGGATTTATCCGAAAACTTCCTCATCATCTGATCGAAGCATTCAAAAGTACGTTAGAAGAAGCGAAATATGCAGATATGATCTTACATGTAGTCGATGTTTCCAACCCACAGATGGATGAACAGATGTATACCGTCTACGAGACACTACAAAATCTGGATGTCAAAGATAAAGTGGTCATCACCGCTTTCAACAAGCAGGATCGACTGACAGAAGTTCCAATCATCCGTGATTTCAAGGCAGATCACATCGCAAATATCTCTGCGCGGACCGGTCAAGGACTGGATGCCCTGCAATCTGTCATTGAACAGATTCTGCGCGAACGAAAGATTGAAATTTCAAGAACCTATTCTTACGCCGATGCCGGAAAGATCCAGCTGATCCGTAAATACGGAGAACTTTTGGAGGAAGAATATCGGGAAGATGGCATCTTTGTCCACGCATTTGTCCCAAAAGAACTTTATGGAAAAATAGAAGGCAGGGAGTAATCTCCACTGCCTCTTATTTTTATCTTGTCCGCAAAAATTCTGCTTCTTTCTTTGCCGCTTCATCGTCAGGGTATTTTGCAATATATTCTTCTATCTTTGCTTTGCACTCTCCCACTCATACAATTTTTCATAGGCGGCAATCTGATTAAATTCCATTTCCTGTGTCAGTTCTGCACTGTTTCCCTCTGACTGTAACCCAAGATTATAATGATTCAGTGCACTCTGATAATCGCCAAGCTGCATCTCACAGGAAGCCAGCAGATTATAGAGTGTCCCCGTCTTTTCTGTCCCTGCATCCAATGCTTTCTGAAATGCATTTCTCGCCTCTTCATATTTCTGCTGTTCCCAGTAGACAAGTCCCATTCCTAAGTATGCCTCTGCCTGCTCCTCCCCTGACTCTGCTTCCTTTTGAAAAAGTTCCAGTGCCTCATCATATTTTTTCTGCTCAAACAGTTCCATACCTTCCTCCGTCGCTCTGGTACATCCGGCAAAAACTAGAAGCATAAATACCAGCACACACAGCGCCCATTTTTTACTTTTCAACACAATTCCTCCCTGATTCATTATTTTTCCACATACATTTCGTCATGCTGTGGATTCCCCATATTCTTTCTTTTCCTGACAACTTGCAGACATTTTCCCTATCCCGGATATTTCAGCAAACACAGCGCATTAAATAATGTAACCAGCATAATGATCACATCTGCGGTGATCGCCGTCCACATAGAGATCAACCCGTTGCCGCCAAGGTCAGTAAAATCAATTTCATGCCGATTGACAGCACGGCATTCTGTCGGATTGCTCCGATTGTCTCCCTTGCAATCCTGAGGATTACAAGAATCATCGACGGATCATCTTCCATCAAAACGATATCTGCCGCTTCCACCGCCGCAGCAGCTCCAAGTGTTCCCATCGCAATTCCGATATCCGCCCGCTTTAATACCGGAGCATCATTGATACCATCACCGACATACACTAACTTCTCATCTTCCTGCTGAGAATCAATAAACTCCTCTACCTTCTCAACCTTTTCCGCCGGAAGCAGATTCGTATAAATGTGATCCATGTTCAGCAACTTGCCAACAGCTCCTCCTACAATCTCATTATCCCCTGTCAGCATGACCAATTCCTTATGATACCGCCTTTTCAGAATATCCATCGTCTCCCGCACTTCTTTTTTCAACGTATCACCGATCACAATATATCCAGCATAAACTCCATCGAGTGCAACATACACGATCGTACCTGCTGCACGCACTTTTGGAACAGCAATCCGCAGTTCCCTTAAAAGTTCTCGATTTCCTGCATATGCCGCCTTCCCATCAATCAGAGCATAGATCCCCTGTCCCGGAATTTCCTGAACTACCTCGATCCGCTGTTTCTCTACTTCCTTTTTATACATTTTCTGCAGTGACATAGAAATCGGATGATTCGAAAAGTACTCGATATATGCTGTCAGCTCCAAAAGTTCTTCTTCCGTCATTCCCTCCGGATGAATTTCCTTTACTTCAAACACTCCCTCGGTCAGTGTTCCGGTCTTGTCAAACACAAACGTATCTGCCTTTGTCAGAAGTTCTAGCTGATGACTGCTTTTGATCATTACACCTTGTCTTGCTGCCGCTCCGATTCCTCCGTAAAAGGTCAGCGGAATTGAAATAACAATCCCCCACGGCACGCAACAATCAGAAATGTGAGCGCGCGGTAGATCCATGTGTACCAGTCACCTTCTGCAAATGTATTTGGTGGAACAATCGCCAAAAGAGCTGCCGCCAACATGATGATCGGCGTATAAATCGACGCAAACTTTGTGATCGTCCGCTCGCTGTCTGTCTTCGTATCATTGGCTTTCCGCACCATCGCCATAATCTTCGCAGCCGTAGAATCTTCATATTTCTTTACCACTTCCGCTTCCAACGCCCCGGTCAGATTAATGCTGCCACTATATAGCATCGCCCCTGCCGTCACAGTCTGCGGAAGAGACTCTCCAGTCAGTGCCTTGGCATCAACCATACTTTCCCCTGATAACACTCTGCTGTCCACCGGAATCCTCTCTCCCGGACGGATCAAAATGATATCGCCACATTCCAGTTCCGATGGCTCCACTTGCACTTCCTGCTCATGACTCTTTCGATTTGCAAACTCCGGGGCAATGTCCATCATATTTGCAATAGATTTCTTTGATCGGTACAGCATGACTTCTTCAAGAATCGAACCAATCTGAAACAATAATAAAACAGAAATGCCTTCTACATACTGAAAAATAAGAAAAGAGCATGCTGTCGCAATAAGAATCAGCAGATATTCATTAAAAATCCGCTTCTTACAAAAACTCCGCACAGTCTTTTCCACCACACCAGCTGCGATTATCATATAAGTCGCCGCAAACAAAATAACTTCCTGCTGCAGCGTAAGATCCATTTTCTTTAAAAACACCAGTTCTCCCAAAAACGCTGCTGCCCCGATTCCTGTCAGTAACATATTTCTTCTGACTGCTCTGATTCCTCCCACTTTCGCTCTCCTCTTACTCACGAATATGTTCCATTCCCTGATTCATAATGGTTTTGATATGGCTGTCCGCCAGCGAATAGAACACGGTTTTTCCTTCTCTTCTGTTTGTCACAAGCTTCATCTGCTTCAAAACACGCAGCTGATGCGAAATTGCAGACTGTGTCATCTGAAGTACCTGAGCAAGATCACAGACACACATCTCTGACTGAAATAGCACATAAAGCATTTTTACTCTTGTCAGATCTCCAAAGACTTTAAAAAAATCTGCAAGATCCTGCAGTTCATCTTCCACAGGCATATCCTTTTTCACTTTTTCCACCGTCTTCTCGTGCACATGTTTTAGCTCGCACTGCTCCACTTCCGCTTCCTCTATTTTCTTCATAATGATATCTATCTCCTTCATTTCTGTTTCATTATCGTTCACTTTGATTTTGTTTGTCAATACTTTTCTTACATTTCACAGAAAAGGAAGTGCTGCTTCCATGGATTTCCACTTCGCATCACTTCCTCCTGATATATTTCTATTTTTTCTTATATAAATACGGATGGAGTTTAGTACACAGAGCATTGCAACTCCTGTATCCGCAAACACAGCCAGCCACATATCCGCAAATCCTGCCAGCCCAAGCACCATAACAACGACCTTAATTGCCAATGCAAACAGAACGTTCTGCTTCGCAATACGGTTTGTACTTCGCGCAATCTCCAGCGATGCCCGGAATTGCCTCCATCGAAGAAGTCATAAAA
>ENA-OQDE01001183-OQDE01001183.1-human-gut-metagenome-genome-assembly--contig:-NODE-1183-length-10800-cov-4.023517_pt1 | contig 10800 bp, 11 predicted proteins | sample MGYA00242768_ERZ504595 | MGnify/ENA primary metagenome ERZ504595 (study PRJEB26092, sample SAMD00036307) | human gut metagenome | host: Homo sapiens | study: EMG produced TPA metagenomics assembly of...
CACCATCGAATTGCAGATGGTCAACCCCGCGTATATCCCAACGAATGCAGGGACCCCGGGAACAACTGGTTCAAGCACCAGGCTGCCGGCAAGTAGAACACGGCGTTCACGGCAAGCACAGCGCCAGGCGCAGCCAATTGGGCACTAAACCGCCGAGGAAACAACAGGTCAAGGCCGCCGGGAGCGTCATCAAAACAACAGGAGCGAAAGCTCCACCGCCATGCGCAGGTTGTAACCCGCCGCCACTACCGGATACAGCCCTAAAGCCCCGATCAGCACAGGGCTTTTAAAGAACAGGCCGTTTGTAAAGACCGTCCGGGTTTCCCGTAGGGTGGAACGTCCGGATGGACGCGTTTGTTCGGTTTTAGCTTTCAACGATCTTCCCTCCCCATACGCGCACCGCGCCGGCCGCCCGGTCTAAAAGCGGGGCGATCGCATTGGACGCCAATATTGCAAAGCACGCCCCCTGTTCATATGCACCAAAATGGCGGAACGCCATCACCAAGGCGCCGCAAAAGGCGCCGTAAATGCTCCGCGCCACCGCGGTGCGGGGGGCGGTCACCGGGTCCGTCACCATAAAAATTGCGCAGAAAAACAGGGAGGAAGTTATGGGGAAAGTAACGATACAGAGTATGGCAAAGGAGCTGGGACTGTCCCGGAATACGGTTGCCATGGCATTAAAGGATGATCCGAAGGTGGCTCCGGTGACACGGGAGAGAGTTCTTCGGATGGCGAAAAGGAATGGGTATCTGGGCGAAAATGTATACGTGGAAGAGGTTCGGGCACCACAGGAGAAGCATTACAATATTATGGTTCTGCGTACGCGGGATGCCGCTGTTTATTGGGACCGCGTCGTGAGCGGCATCTCTGAGGAGGCGAGCCTCAACAACTGTCAGACGCGCGTTGCGGTCGTGACGGAGCGTGAGGAAGAGAACGGTATTCTGCCGCTCGGACTGGATGAAAATATCGATGCAATCTTCTGCATTAAGATGCTGCCGCCGGAATATATGCAGAAACTGGTAAATCTGGGGTATCGCATTTTTCAGCTTGACCATTACTGCGGTATCGAACAGCGGCCGATGGGCGATATCGTGCGTGTGGACGGTGTGCAGCCGGTGAGTCTTCTGACGTCCCATCTGATCGAGCAGGGCATGATGCGGATCGGTTTCCTAAGTGAGCACAGCAGCACGTATGAGTCGATGCATGACCGGTATGTCGGTTTCCTTGCAGCGATGGAACAGGCGGGCATTCCGCTCGAGGAGGAGCTTGTGCGCCCCAATATGGAGAGCGATCATTTTTATTACCCGGAAAATTTTGACAAGATTGTGGCGAGCTATGATACCCTGCCGGAAGCGATTGTCTGCGGCAACGATATGATCGCCAAAAGATTGACAGAGTCCTTCCGGAAAATCGGTGTGCGCGTGCCGGAAGATGTGGCGCTGACCGGGTTTGATGATGACGAGGACCGGATGCTGTATCCGTTTTTCTCGACCGTTCACGTTGATACAAAGTGGCTTGGCCGCCGTATGGTACATGAATTTTTATGGCGGGAGGAGCACCCGGAAGCGCCGAAAGAGAGGATTCTCGTATCGGGTGAGGTTGTGGTACGCCGTTCCTCGTGCAAGCGCTAGGGATAGAAAGAAATAGAAAAACAGGAAAAAATGAAAAAGAAAGAGAGCCGGAAACGCCCCGGCGGACGAGAAGAAAAACCGTCTGCCGGCGTTTCGGCTCCCTTTTTGCGATGATTCAATTCGTGCATAAATGCCATGTAGAAAAACACTAATTAATAATGCAAAATAGTGCAATTAAGGAAAGCTAAACTGAACAAAAATGACAAAAACGCAAGAAATGCACAAAAAAATCTTGACTTTAGTCCGAAAACATTGTTTAATATGATTAACGGATGGCGAAAAAATGCAATATTCAAAAGTAACAAAACGCACGAATAAAAACCTCGTTAATATCACATATTAAAAATTAATAGTGCAAAATAATGCATTGTATCGCCGGGAGGAAAGGAGAGAGCGAAATGGCACAAGTAAAGACAGTTTCAGGCAAAAAAGAAACCTGGAAAGAAAGATGTGCGAGAACCGCACGCGAAGTTGTAAAAAGACGCTGGTTATTTTTCCTGTTGATTCCGGGAATCATTTTCTTCGCGGTTTTCAAGTATATCCCGATGTACGGCTTGAAAATTGCATTTCAGGATTACAACCAGTACGATCCGTCCAAAAGCCAGTGGGTCGGATTTCAGCAGTTTATGGATCTGTTTTCTAAAAACTCATTCTTACCGGTTCTACGGAACACGATTGTCATCAGTCTTTTAAAACTGATCCTGGGATTCCCGATTCCGGTTATCCTGGCACTGATGATGAATGAGATGAAAAATATGGCATTTAAGAAAGTTTCTCAGACACTGCTTTATCTGCCGCACTTTATCTCCTGGGTTATCCTCTCCGGTATCATCATGACATTACTTGATCCGGATAACGGTATGATCACCAACCTGATCCAGACGCTCACCAGACAGCATATCATGGTACTGACGGATTCAAGATACTTCGTTCCGATGCTGATCATCACGGATATTTACAAGGGTCTTGGATGGGGAACGATTATCTACTTTGCAGCAATCAGCGGTATTGACCCATCGCTTTATGAGGCGGCTGCGATCGACGGAGCCGGAAAATGGAAACAGGCCATCAACATTACACTGCCGTGTATTGTACCGACCATTATCATCCAGTTCATCCTGAGCAGCAGCAACATTCTGAACGCCGGTTTCGACCAGATCTTCATGCTGTACACTTCACACGTTTACGACGTAGCGGATATCATTGATACCTATGTATACCGTATGGGTATTATCAACAATGATTATTCCTTCTCGACAGCAGCCGGCATGTTCAAATCTGTTGTCGCACTGATCATGATTCTGTTCGTCAACCAGGTTGCCAAGAGAACCGGCAACGAAGGTCTGTTCTAAGAGAGAAAGGAAGGAATGAAAATGAAAGCATCCAAAAGCGGTGGTACCGTAATCAAACGTGGAAAAGCAGAGAAAGCTTTTACCGTATTCAACTACATCTTTTTTATTCTTTTGAGTATCGTGATGGTTTACCCGTTCTGGCATGTCATCATGATGTCCTTCAGCTCAGTGGAAGCAACGGCAAAAGGAGGCGTATTCCTCTATCCGCAGGGATTCAACCTGGACACCTACGCAAAAGTATTTAAAGATCCGTCCATCTGGACGGATACGCTACAACAATCGGCGTTACCGTACTTGGAACCGTATTTGGAACCCTGTTTACCGCAACGACCGCATATCCGCTTTCCAAGGCAAACCTGCCGTTCCAGAAAACACTGAACTTTCTGATCCTGTTCACCATGCTGTTTTCCGGCGGTATGATCCCTGGATACCTGCTGATCAAAAACATGCATCTGATCGACAACCGCTGGTCTCTGATTCTGCCGGGACTCATCAGTGCATACAACGTAATCATTATGCGAAGCTTCTTCTCCACAATTCCGGAGAGCCTTGAGGAGTCCGCAAGACTGGACGGTGCGAACGATGTTACGATCTTTGCAAAAATCGTTCTTCCGCTTTCCAAGGCCAGCATCGCGACCATCGCGCTGTTCACCGCAGTCGGTTACTGGAATGATTACTTCTCCAGCGTTCTGTATATCAACACCAAGAGCAGATGGTCTCTGCAGGCGGTTCTCCGCTACATGCTGACCAACACCAACCAGGCAATGCAGTCTGCCGGTGTTACCGTAACAGCAACGACCAACGTAACGGCAGCTACGATCAAAGCAGCATCCGTTGTCGTTGCAACCGTACCGATTCTGTGCGTATATCCTTTCGTGCAGAAGTACTTTGTAAAAGGAGTTATGATCGGCGGCGTTAAGGCTGATTTTAACGATAAAAAAGAGGAGGAAGAGAAATGAAGAGAAGAATGATGGCACTGCTCCTTGCAGGAGTAATGGGAGTGGGAATGATGTCGGGCTGCGGAAGCAGCAAATCCGCAGACAGCGGAAAAGTCGTAAGAGAAGAGTCGGATGAACCGATCGACGTGCTGAATCAGGATGAGAAAATGAAACTTTCCATCGTGTGCCTGCAGGGTTATACCCAGCCGGACAGCGAAATGCAGAAATGGATGGAGGACCGCTACAACCTGGATATCGATATCATCGCACTGCCGGGCTGGTCGGATGCAACATCCAAAATTTCCCTTCTGATGGGCGATGAGACACAGCGACCGGACATCATCTGGTGGTGGAACATGGAAGCTGACTATACGAAATGGGTAGACGCAGGCCTTCTGGTGGATATTTCTCCGTATATGAAGAAATATACCAACATGGTTGACTACTACAACAGCGTAGATCCTGGCGTTATGTTCTAGCATCCGGAGACAACGGAATTACCGTATCCCGGGCGACGTTGCAGAGCCGGCATGTGAGACTCTGTGGATCCGGAAAGACTGGCTGGACAACTTAGGACTGGCTGTTCCGACTACACTGGATGAGCTGGAAGACTGCCTGTACAAATTTACCTTCGACGATCCGGACGGAAACGGTGTGGATGACACCTACGGATGGAATGGTGATGGATACGATTACCGTACTTTCTGGCCATGGATCCAGGGAAGCGGCGATGGAAACGGACGTATGGACTTCCTTCGTCTGGAAGACGGTTCCTACATCTACGGACCGACCACCGATGACTGCAAAGAGTGGCTGGGACGCGTAGCAAAACTGTACGCAGACGGCGTCATCGATCCGAGCATCATCACCGATACTGACCGTGATGAGGAGATGGCAAACGGCGGATTCGGCGCAACCTACAGCTGGGTATCCTGGAACAACCCGTCCAGCGGTACGATGCAGTCCTTCTATGCTTCCAACCCGGATGCAGAGTGGATTCCGATCGATATGGTAAGCGGCGACAACGGCAACCCGCAGGACGAGCCGGCAACCATCGCAGCATGGTGCTACTTCGGTATCACAAACGTTTGCTCCGATCCGGAAAGAGCGTATGCGATCTTTGATGACATGGCAACACCGGAGAACTGGATTCACAAGAAATTCGGCGTTGAGGGAAGAGACTACAAAGACAACGGCGACGGAACCTACGAAATCATCAACCCGGGCGATGGTGCAGTCAACACCGAGCAGAACCTTGGTATCAACCTGTTCCAGGATCTCTTCGCAAGAAAGATGCTGCCAACATTGCCAATACAGAAGAGACGACCGAACTCTTTGAAAAAGTAAAAGAGAACAGCGTGATGCTTATGCAAAGACCATCGAGAAGAAGAACCCGGATGCATATACCGTAAACAATGATCTCGGAACCGATATCGGTGACGCGATGAAAGAATACACCTGGGGTGTCATCGGCGGCGGAAAATCTCTGGATGACTGGGATTCCTACGTTGATAAAATCAATGGGCTCGGTCTGCAGGATGTGCTGGATGAGCTCAAGGAAATCCACGGAAAACAGGTAGAGGATTACCAGAAATACCTGGAAGAGTACAACAAATAAAACAACGAAATCATGCGTTAGAGCACTCGCCGGAGCCTCCTTTCCGGCGGGTGTATTTTTACGGAATCCTGCGTTTTCCGCTTGACAGAGATGGAGAAAAATGGTAACATAAGAGCCAAGTTAGGAAAAAGGCAAAGAAGAGGAATACTACATGGAGCTTCCGAATCCAGAAAGCTGTTGGGTGATGTGAAACAGCAGACGAATTCCGTGGAACTGACCTCAGAGCCGCTGCTCCCAAATTTAGAATAAAAAGAGTAGGTGCAGACGGAAACCCACCGTTAGAAGGGCAGGATATGCAGATGTTTCATCCGTATCCGCAGAGTGTACAGAGAAAATCTCTGTAAAACAGGAGTGGTACCGCGTAAGATATCAAGTCTTTCGTCTCTTGTGTCAGAAGCCGACACAGAAGATGAGAGATTTTTTTATGCTTTCATCCCGAATTTATGTCGGCAGAATAAATTGTATTTCACTTTCTGGGAGGAAAAAATCATGATGAATGTAAAGAAGTATCAGAAACAGTATTATATGCCGCCGGTTCCGTGCATGGACTGGGCAGAAAAAGACAGCATTGACAAAGCACCGGTATGGTGCAGCGTTGACCTTCGTGACGGAAACCAGCACTTGTAATTCCGATGAGCCTGGAGCAGAAGGTAGAATTCTTCAAACTCCTCGTCGAGGTTGGTTTCAAAGAGATCGAGGTCGGCTTCCCGGCAGCATCTGAGACCGAGTACGAATTCCTTCGCACCCTGATCGAGCATGATCTGATCCCGGATGACGTAACCGTTCAGGTTCTGACCCAGGCGAGAGAGCATATCATCCGCAAGACCTTCGAGGCATTAAAGGGCTGCAAGAATGCCATCGTTCACGTTTACAATTCCACTTCCTATGCACAGCGTCAGCAGGTCTTCAAAAAATCGAAAGAAGACATCCTGAAAATCGCCGTTGAGGGAGCAAAGCTCTTAAAAGAGCTGACAGAAGAGGCCGGCGAGAAATACCGCTTCGAGTACAGCCCGGAGAGCTTTACCGGAACCGAGCCGGAATATGCGCTTGAGGTGTGCAACGCCGTTCTCGACGTATGGCAGCCGACTGCAGACCGCAAAGCCATCATCAACCTGCCGAGCACCGTGGAGCTTTCCATGCCGCACGTTTATGCAAGCCAGGTGGAATACATGAGCAAAAACCTGAAATACCGCGATAATGTCGTTCTTTCCCTTCATCCGCACAATGACCGCGGCTGCGGCGTTTCCGATGCAGAGATGGGTATCCTTGCCGGAGCAGACCGTATCGAGGGAACGCTGTTCGGAAACGGCGAGAGAACCGGAAACGTGGATATTATCACGGTCGGCATGAACATGTACATGCAGGGCGTCGATCCGGAGCTTGACTTCTCCGATATGCCGAAACTCTGCCATGCATTTGAATCCTTCACCGGTATGAGCATCAACCCGAGAAGCCCGTACTGCGGATCTCTCGTATTTGCAGCCTTCTCCGGTTCCCATCAGGATGCGATCGCAAAAGGCATGCACTGGATCGAGGAGAAAGCACCGGATACCTGGACCGTTCCGTATCTGCGATCGATCCGACGATATCGGAAGAAACTACGATGCAGACGTCATCCGCATCAACAGCCAGTCTGGAAAGGGCGGTGTCGGCTATATTCTGGAGACGAAATACGGCCTGAATCTGCCGGCGAAGATGCGCGAGGCTATGAGCTATACCGCAAAATCCGTTTCCGATCATCTGCATAAAGAGCTGCGTCCGGATGAGATCTTTGAACTCTTTAAAGATACCTTCGAGAACGTAACGACACCGTACAACATCAACGGCGTTCACTTTAAACAGCTCGATGAGGGCAGAATTGAAGCACAGGTTACCTCCAACTACGAGGGCGGTGAGTATGCAACTGTATATGCAGAAGGAAACGGCCGTCTGAATGCTGTCAGCAACGCGCTGAAACAGCAGTACAATCTGCAGTATGATCTGGTCAGCTATACGGAGCACGCGCTGGAGCAGAGCTCAAGTGCACAGGCAATTGCTACGTCGGCATCAAAAAGCCGGACGGAATCCTTTCCTGGGGCGCAGGCGTAGATCCGGATATCATCCGCGCTTCCATCGACGCGCTGGTAACTGCAATCAACAACCGATAAGAAAAGAGAGAGCATATGCTGTTTAAAAACAAAATTGAATACACCAAAGGAATGTTTGTGGAGATTTACGGCACCGAGATAAAAAAAGTACGTCTGGTACTGCGGATCATTACAGGGATTGCTGTTGTGGCTGCGATCGCTTTTATGATCTACGGTGCAGCAGCGCGGGGATTTATCATGCCGGGAGACTTCTTCAATCTTGGAATCTCCATTCTGATGGCACTTCTGTGTACGTTTCTGCCGAATCTGATGGCACGTTCACAGATGAAAAAATGCAAAAAGAGAGGACTCCTTGGAGAACGTACCCTTCGTTTTACTGAGCAGGTGCTCACAATGACATACGAAAAAGAGGCAGAAGCACTGATATTCCGCTCGAAGAGCTGACAAAGGTGACGGAGTTTGACAACTTTATCCGCATCACCATCGGAGGCAGAAGCACCTTTCTCGATAAGAAACGCTTTGAAATCGGAGACGCGGCAGCGTTTGTGACCTGGGCGGAAGATAAAATCGCAGAGAATGCGGAAAAAGAGGAAGAGGCACTCGCACTCGAGGAGACAGAAAGGGAAGCTCCGGCGTTAGAAGACGGCGAAGCAAAAACGGAGGAGTCCGACGAAAATTAAATCATACATTCTGACAAAAAATATTTTGGCAGAATGGTGGAAAATGGCTGTGCATTTTTGTGCACAGTCATTTTTTGTATATTTTTGTTGTTTTTTCATACTTCATCCATTATAATAAGAGGAAGCGTACAGGTAAAACTAATCTGAAACGTATCCGGCCGGGAGTTAGAGAGCTCTGCCGGGAGTCAAAGTGAAGGAGAGAAAGAGCATGGAAGTATTATACAAAAGTACCAGAGGCAATGGAGAAACCGTAACTGCATCCCAGGCAATCTTAAAGGGTCTGTCCGACGACGGCGGATTATTTGTACCGACCTCCATTCCAGCACTGGATGTTCCCATGGAAAAACTTGCGGCTATGAGCTATCAGAAAGTGGCATACGAGGTAATGAGCCGTTTTCTTACCGACTTTACAGAAGATGAACTGAAAAACTGTATTGCAAACGCATACGATGCAAAATTTGACACAGAGGAAATTGCACCGCTGACAAAAGCAGACGGTGTTTACTATCTGGAGCTGTTCCACGGCGCAACGATCGCGTTCAAGGACATGGCACTTTCCATTCTGCCGCATCTGATGACGACCGCCGCAAAGAAAAACGGCGTGAAAAATGAGATCGTCATCTTAACTGCTACATCTGGAGATACCGGAAAAGCAGCAATGGCAGGCTTTGCAGATGTGCCGGGCACCAGAATTATTGTATTTTACCCGAAGAACGGCGTAAGCCCGATTCAGGAAAAACAGATGGTAACACAGAAGGGCAAAAATACCCACGTTGTTGCCATCCACGGAAACTTCGACGACGCACAGACCGGCGTGAAGAAAATGTTTAACGACAAAGAGCTTGGAAAAGAGCTGGCAGATAAAGGTTTCCAGTTCAGCTCTGCAAACTCGATCAACATCGGAAGACTCGTTCCGCAGGTCGTCTACTACGTATATGCTTACGCAAACCTGGTGAAAAACGGAGAGATTGCAGACGGAGAAAAGATCAATGTAACCGTTCCGACCGGAAACTTCGGAAATATTCTCGCTGCATTCTATGCAAAACAGATGGGACTGCCGATCGCAAAACTGATCTGCGCTTCCAATGAGAACAAAGTTCTGTTTGACTTCTTCCGCACCGGCGTTTACGACAGAAACAGAGACTTTATTCTGACAACATCACCGTCCATGGATATCCTGATCTCGAGCAATCTGGAGCGTCTGATCTACCGCATCGCCGGAAACAGCGAAGCAGCAGACCGCGAGCTGATGCAGGATCTTGCAAAGGACGGAAAATATGAGATCACCGATGCGATGAAAAAAGAGCTGGCAGACTTCTACGGCAATTATGCATCCGAACAGGAGACAGCAGACGCGATTGCAAAACTGTACAGCGATACCGGATATGTGATTGATACCCATACCGCGGTTGCAGCGGCTGTATACGGAAAATACCGCGAGGAAACCTATGACGAAACCAAGACCGTCATCGCATCTACCGCAAGCCCGTATAAATTTACAAGCAGCGTTCTTGCAGCGATTGCACCGGAGTATGACACCCTTCCGGTACTGGAGCAGGTAGACAAGCTGTCTGCACTTGCCAATACCGAGATTCCGCGTGCGATCGAAGAAATCCGTACTGCACCGGTGCTTCATACGACAGAGTGTGATGTAGATCAGATGCCGGAGACTGTTCGGGCGTTTTTGAAATAAGATAAAGCAGGAACAGAATTTAAAAACAGGCAGAGCACACAGCAGGCTTTGCCTGTTTTTGCAGGGAGAGAAGAATAAATAATGAAAAATAAAGTAATCAGGGGAGTACTGGCGGCAGCCTGCGTGACGACCGCTGTCAGTGCTGCGAACGTATTTGGAGCAGGCACAGAGCAGAGTCTGGTAAATGAGGCTTCTGCTGTTACACAGGAAGAAACAGAAGAAACATCGGAGGCGGAAACCATAGACGAAAATACGCCGGAGATGACAGAAACGGAGACGCCGGATTCGACAGCGGAAAATGCCGCCTCGGATCTTCCGGCGGCAGAAGTACAGAGCGGAAAGCCCGAAGAGACGGCGGTATCCGTGCAGGCTGGAAGCTATTACCCATGGGTGAATGAGAACGGGATCTGGTATTTTAAGGATCCGGATGGTACCATTGTCAAAGGAGCCTGGAGAGAGTACGACAAGAACCGTTACTACCTGAATAATGACGGAAAAATGGCGGTCGGCTGGAAAAAACTTGATGGATCCTGGTATTATTTCCAAAGCTGGGGCGGTGTTTACCGGGATGCCTTTTACACCGTGAAAAATGTACCGTATTATTCTGATGCGGACGGAAAAATGGCGACCGGATGGAAACTGATCGATGATGTGTATTATTATTTTGATGATCAGGGCGCGATGTACCGGAATCGTTTTTTGAGTATGACAAGAATACGTATTATGTTGATGCGGATGGAAAAATGGCATCCGGGTTCGAACAGATTGACGGGATCTGGTATTACTTCCGAAGCTGGGGCG
>ENA-OQDE01001185-OQDE01001185.1-human-gut-metagenome-genome-assembly--contig:-NODE-1185-length-10777-cov-3.893615_pt1 | contig 10777 bp, 16 predicted proteins | sample MGYA00242768_ERZ504595 | MGnify/ENA primary metagenome ERZ504595 (study PRJEB26092, sample SAMD00036307) | human gut metagenome | host: Homo sapiens | study: EMG produced TPA metagenomics assembly of...
CCAATTATTGCCGGAGCCTGTTGGGGTGCTATTTTAGGTGCTTGTATAGGAGGCGTATCCGGAGGGTTGGAAGTATTGCCAACGGAGGTTCGTTCCTAGAAGGTTTCGAAGATGGAGCACTCTCAGGCGCAATAAGCGGTGCAATCGGCGGAGCGGCTTTTGCCGGACTTGGACAATTAGGTGCAGTTGCCGGCAAGGGAATTAAATGTATGTCCGGCTTTGGTGAATTTATCAAAGGAACAGCATCGGTAACAAAGGTAATGAGTACCGCCATGGGCGGATTTGATACAATAGCACTTGTTGATAAAGCTTTTGGAAACGGTGATATTGCCACATTGAATTCCAAATTACACGAAAGCAAAGCGTATAACATTTTCCAAACAGGTGTAACAGCTGTTGCTGTACTTACCAACGGAATGACTTCCACGATGAGCTGTTTTGTTGCCGGTACACTGGTAATGACTGCTGTTGGGCTTGTTGCAATTGAGAACATTAAAGTCGGAGATATGGTGGTTTCTGCTGATCCAGACACTATCGAAATACATAACAAACCGGTAGTTGATGTGTTCACCAGAGAAGTAGATCGCTTAGTACATTTAACAGTCAACAACGAAGAAATCGTAACAACATTTGATCATCCGTTTTATGTAAAAGGGAAAGGCTTTATAAATGCAACCAACTTGTGGATTGGTGCTGAACTTGTCAATAAAGACGGATGTATAATTGTTGTTGAGAATATATTCAAAGAATATCTTAAAGATAGGACTGCTAAAGTACACAATTTCAAGGTGGAAGATTTCCATACTTATTTTGTTGGAAATATTTTCATATGGGTTCATAACGCTGAATGTACTATCGAATTTTCAAATAAATCCAGACTTGATGAAAAGGAGTTTAAGCAACAGCTTAAGGATCAACAAGATGGTTTAGGTGATTTGACTATCGATGAATACAAGAATAATCGGCAAGCTTATAATGATAGAAAGCTACAGACAGGAAGTGGAAGAGATCCTAACAGTGTCAAATATCAAAACCAAGCTAAGAAAAAAGCGATTGCTGACAAAATTACAGAATTCAGAAAACAAGGATATTCTAAGAGTGAATCTGAGTCCATGGCAAAGAATTGGGCAAAAGGCAAGGCGGCTTTACATGGACCTGATCAGATTGTGGGAGGTAAGGCCAACAATATTTCAGGTTTAGGCGACAGCAAAATCAATTCTTCCATTGGATCTCAATGGAAGTCACGTGTAGGAACGCTAGATAGTTATATAAACGAGAAGGCGGCAACACTACCCGGTAGTGCTAAATTAAGTGAGTTGGAGATTGAATTCGTACTAAAGTAACAGGAGGTATATATTTTGATAACAGATTTTATTAAGAAAAATGATGTTTCGGAAGAATTGATTAAGGAATACGAGGATAAGCTTCCTAGCGAAATGATTGCTTTTTGGAAAGAATTTGGATTTGGGACATTTTATAAGGGATACTTAAAATCTATAAATCCTAACGAATATAAAAACTTGCTTGAAAAGTCTTATTTTCTAGGAGATGTATCAATTCCTATTTTTGCAACCGCATTTGGTGATCTGATTACTTGGGAGGAAGATCAGTATGTAGGAATTGTAAAGTATCGTTACGGTGTAAATGATGTTATATGTAGTGGGTTTGATTTCTTTTTTGATGATCTTTCAGAAGGCGAATTAGATGATGAATATTTAAGTATTAAACAGTATAAAGCTGCGATAAAGAAACTTGGCACTTTAGAATATGATGAGTGTTTCGGTTATGTTCCGTTACTTGCATTAGGTGGAGAAGAGTCTGTAAACAATCTCAAAAAAGTAAAATTCGTGAACACATAGCGTTAATTACTGAAATTTCGGGTGAAGTATAAGCGGTGAGTTAATAGGTAATCAATGCTTGCATTTAAATAAGAAAAGTATAGTAAGTCGCTAAAACTCCCTAAATAAGCTCTTGAACTTGTTTAGCAAGGCTTGGTTGCAATTGAAAATATTAAGCCAGGAGACATGGTCTATGCTGCAGATGCAGAAACATTAGAAGTGTCTACTAAGCAAGTTCTTGAAACATATATTAGGGAAACATCAAGTCTTGTTCATCTCACAATAAACGGTGAAAATATTATTTCAACATATGATCATCCATATTATGTGAAAGATAAAGGTTTTGTTAGTGCCGAAGCCTTGTGGATAGGTGCAGAACTTATTGATAAAAATGGAAATGTCGTCCTTGTTGAACAGCTTTACCGAGAAAACTTAGGTGATGAATCGGTTAAGGTTTATAATTTTCAAGTTGAAGAGTATCATACATATTTTGTTGGTAGAACTATGATTCTAGTCCACAATGCTAAGTATGATGTTGGTAAATATAATGAAATGCCAAACGAGCCTGGAATGGATAAACATCATGTTCCACAAAAAGCAGTGATGAAAAAACTTGATCCAAACTATGATCCTTCCACTGGACCTTCAATTAAAGTTCCTAAAGAAGGACATACTATCAAAGGCCCAAGGGGTATCGTTTCCAGGAGTACCAAGGGCATCAATAGTCCGTCTGAATTAATAATGCGAGATATAAATGAATTGAGGCGAGTATATCCAGATATACCGGAATCATCAATTAACAAACTTATAAATATGTTTAAAGAAATGGGGTATAAACTATGATTGAACAATTTATTGAAGGACTATATAAGAATATTGTAGAAGGGAATATGAAACTTTACAAGCAATTCTTCTTATACGATCCTAATGAAGAGGGAACCATTGAATACTGGAAGAATGCAATAGCATTTTATGACAAACTGGATGATAAGGATAAGGAAATATTGTTTTCTATAATTAAAAGCACAATTGTGGATACAGTTTCTAATGTTCTTGCTGTTCTTGATGGTCATGAAGACATTGATAGAATTAATGTGCAAGTTAAACTGAACGGTCAAGAAAATGATAGCGAGTTACAGGATGCATTTCTTGCTTATGTGGAAGATTTGGATGAGTGATTAACTGAAACCTATACTTACTAACATACCAATGATGGTAAATATATGAGCGACGATGGGATTATCAATAGACTAGATTTGACAAAACTCTTGGAGACAATTCAGCATTATCACAAGATATTAAAGATTAAGTGATCTTTAATTCAGATTATGTTGGAATAAATATATCCAAAACTGATTGCAAATCTGCATTTGAAGTTTTTGTTCAAGGCGGAATGTTGGAAAGTATTGCCAACGGAGGTTCGTTCCTAGAAGGTTTCGAAGATGGAGCACTCTCAGGCGCAATAAGCGGTGCAATCGGCGGAGCGGCTTTTGCCGGACTTGGACAGTTAGGTGCAGTTGCCGGTAAAGGAATTAAATGTATGTCCGGCTTTGGTAAATTTATCAAAGGAACAGCATCGGTAACAAAGGTAATGAGTACCGCCATGGGCGGATTTGATACAATAGCACTTGTTGATAAAGCTTTTGGAAACGGTGATATTGCCACATTGAATGCCAAATTACACGAAAGCAAAGCGTATAACATTTTCCAAACAGGTGTAACAGCAATCGCCGTATTTACAGGTGGTATGACTACAACAATGAAATGCTTTGTTGCAGGTACACTTGTTCTTACCGCAAGCGGCTTGGTTGCAATTGAAAATATTAAGCCAGGTGATATGGTTTATGCTGCAGATGCAGAAACATTAGAAGTATCTACTAAGCAAGTTCTTGAAACATATATCAGGGAAACATCAAGTCTTGTTCATCTCACAATAAACGGTGAAAATATTATTTCAACATATGACCACCCGTATTATGTAAAAGATAAAGGCTTTGTTAGTGCTGGGGCATTATGGATTGGTGCAGAACTTATTGATAAAGATGGAAATGTTGTCCTTGATTGAACAATTTATTGAAGGACTGTATAGTGTTAGCATCCAACTTGAATTGCTTGGTGTGATGAGTTTTTTGTCGTGACATAATGAATTCCTCCTCTTTTTTATTATACAGCACTTAAAGGGGATATCTCATTTTGTTTTGTACTATTTAGATGCTAACACTATATACTATATAGATAAGAAAGGAGTGCAGATAATGAATGAAGAATCAAAAGTAACACTGTATAATGTTGCAACTTTCGATCCAAACAGTCCTAATGCAGAAGAAGGAAAACTCGATTTCACCAATTTTGTAAAGACGTATAGCCATATGTATTATTTTCAGACTTGCCAATGGGTAGAGCAACAGATAGAAAAATATTTGCGTGAAGGATCACCGGATGTGGAGGCTTTCCTGAAAATTTTTGCGTGGAAAACAAATAAGATAGATCAGAAGCAGAGTTTATGCAAGAAAGATATTGTCTATATAGCAGGCGAAGATAAAAAGAAAAATTGGAACTTCAATAAAAAAGATAGAGTCGCAAGTGCTGTTACTCGTCACGGACTAATTGAAAAAGAAACAGTAAAAAAAGAGAATGGAGAAGAAGAAACGAAAACGCTCTATGACTTTCTAAATACGGCGGTAGATCTCAGTAAAAGTTATAGAAGCCTGAAAGAAAATGATAAAAAGGAAAAACAACAAAAATTCCTTGAAAAGTTGACCATAGCATCGCTCAAAGGTATCGGATCAGTCTATCTGATTACTTTTATGTATTTTATCACTCAAGGAGAAATGCGGATTTACGATATCTTTGCAATGATGGCGCTGGATGCGATTTATCCGAGCAATGTACAAGACGAGCTGTCTTTCGGCTCGCTGAATAGTTTATACATCGGAGCGAATGTTAAACCGCGAGATTTACCCCAGAAGGATCAGCTTGGGTTTAAAAACCTGTTTAGTGATAACAAGCGCTATAATAAGACTTATCAGATTTACATAAAGAAGCTGAATCAGTTCGTAGAAGATTATAACAAAGAACTCCCCGAGGGTCAGAAGGTCACATATGAAAAATGTAGGGATATCGACAGGGCACTGTGGGTTTACGGACACTTTTTCCAATAATATCATAAATGATTTACAGAGTAGTTTTACGCTGCTCTGTTTTTTATGCGCCGATTTTGTCCCATAGAATATGGTATTTATATTATAGGTGGCGGTGATATGGATAAAACCATAATAAATCTCGCAAATACCGTTACTAAACAAAAATCATTTGACAAGGAGGATAACAAGTGAACAGATATGAACAGATTATTTCCGCTTGCGGTTTTTCGGAAAAAATGGAGTGTTACCTGATCGGTTGTAAGCTTAATGATTATAATATGCTTGATATAATCCTCGGCGCGCCGCTCCCACTAACTGAAAAGAGAAAACTGTTGGAGCTGTTGAACACGCCGGACAGTGATGGATATGCCGATGTGTCAAAGTGCATCCGTGAGTTTGACGATGCGCTGGCTGCGTTGGAGTTGAAGAACAGCGAGATATTCACACTGTCCGAGTGTTGGTATGATGATGACATACTGGATGAAAAAAGGCTTTTGCGGAGCCGTTCCTGTCTTTTCAAGCGGCTGCTGAATACATCAAAAAGTTGATAGAGGAAGAAACAAAGGACATAGACGACATCGACGAGTACATCTGCCGGACAGAGATAACAAAGTGGATCCCTGCCGGCAAAGGAAAAATGAAAGATGTTTACACCTACACTTTTGTCGGTAATGAAATTCATTATTTCAAGCGCATCGGCAATCTACCCGTGACAGTTATAGAGGGTACAAAAGCAGTTTGGATTTGGATCTGCCGATCCCGTTCCAACCGGGAGACATCGTTACTCTAAACTCCCTTCCATTCAGAGCTGTAAAGGGCGCTGTTCTGTTGGAAGTAGAAAATTGGAATTGTTGCGGTGTTCAAATGCTTTATCTGCGTAAGAATAGAATAAACAGAAAAATCATATGGGAAACAGGCGCTTTAAAACACGGTGACGGTTGGGAAGGATACTTCCCTATGCTGTCGTCACTCTATCGCCTGTCTAAGTATGAGGGTGAGCTGTCCGGTGAAGAGCGCATTTTAAAGAATGTACAGAAACGTATATATCAAAATGAAGAAACCGGAAGGAAGCTGTGGAAATATATTCTCAAAACAGCACCGGACGAAGAAGAATTATTAAAGTATTTGGAGAACGAATCATCTATATGAATCCAAACATAAGCGCTGAGTATATAGATAAAATAAAGATAGCTTTCGGAATAGATTCAGAGCCGGTTATCAGATATAATCACAGCGAGCACAATAAGTGCCATATAGACAGATAAAAGCCAAAATTTGATTTGTGCGCTGAAAACAGTTGAGTAATTCTATAAGACAATTCATTTGGACATAAAAGGAGTTGTTACCGTGAGGGATTATGAAGAATTGACATCGGAATGGGAAGAACTGTTAGAAGTATTAAGATGCGGTCAAGCAGATTTGGATGCAGTAAAACATCTTATCTTTGATACATATCATTTCTTGAAAAACGATCTCAAGGGCGATTCTGTTTCGAGAAACAGATTAGAGCTGTACAAGTATATCAGTCAGGCTTGTCGTTCGCTGTACTTAGATTATCCGTTAGGGATGAAAAAATCAGACTCATTGGCGTTTTTTGAATTCGCTTCCGGCTTGTGCTTTGTGTTTGAAACGGGTTTTGTCGGATACGAGGGAAATTCTATGAGAGTGGATTTTTACAGTTCGATGGGCTTTGATAATTCCGAAGCTGATATGACGTCCTATGAATCGTTTGAAAAAGATTTTGATAAAGTTGCAGGTTGTTATCTGATAGAAGACGAAGAAGATGAATAAGCCACACTTATCATAAGGTTGTGCGTATTCTTAAAGGAGAATCAAAGGAAGATTTATAACACTGTTATAGCGTAATTATTTGTGATTTAACTTTAAAAGCAATTAGTATGAGGCGTGTGAGTTTGCAGCTCACACGCCCTAATCTTTTCTATTCACTTTTCCGTTTCCGATTCGGGAAGTACGCTTCCATCCATTCGATATATTCCTCCGGCGTTATTTTGCGTCATAACATTCATCACGCTTGGTGATCGCCTGATAGCGCCACTTGTTAAATTCGTCCTCTTTCAGTTGATGAACCCGCACACGGGCGGCATAGCGCTTGTAGTATTTGTTGTAGATTGGAACCGCCTTATTGTCGGCGATTTTCGCCTTGTAGTTCTCCAACGCGGCAAGCTGCTGGCAGGTTCGGGTTTCTCCCTCGGCTATGCGGTCGCAGTAGTGCGTGTCATAATTACCTTTCATAATAAAGTATTTGCCGCAGCGCTTGCACTTTCGGAAGCGGACGTTTTGCTCCAGCATTTTTGTCAGCTCCAGCTCCAGCATATCTTTAATAGAACAGCAAACATATCTTGCGCTGATAAACATATGGTGCTGTAAAGTAAACAGAAGTGTGTTTGTGCTGATGCCGTACTTTTCCGCAAACGCCTTTTGCTCGTTGGTAGGCGTGAAATTCAAATTCTTTAAGGCGTTAATGATCTCTTTGCCAGTTGTACCGTAAGGCATTTTGTCTCCGTCCATAATGTTATGAGAGGTTCTGAATTCTTCTTTTCTTTCAAAGGATGTAGACATATCGTGAGAGTGTCTGTAGAGATAAAGCCGCTCGCTTGGGTATAAGCTGCCGAGGACTTCGGGATAAAAATCCTCGTCATAGCAAAACTCGATAAGCTCTAAAAACTCCTTTTGCAGAGCAAGCAAATAATTTCCGTAGCGTGCTATGCTTTTGCTCGTTTCGGTACTGCTTTTAATGAGCGGTGGAAATATCGCCGAATAGAGCGAAGCATAAGCGATGCTATTGATTAACGGAAAAGTAGTATCAAAATCATTATATGTCCTCAGCGTCCACTCTTCGTCGGACAGTTGACCAGGGTTCTTTTCTGTTTCATCTTCCGATTTGCTATGATATCCTTCTTCCTCCCCGATACGCTCCAATAGGCTGAATACCGTATATAGCTTTTTAACCGGAGTCAGAAAATCAGCATAAATAAAATCAAGAATACCCTCGCCGTAATTCAGCGTTACATTTGAGCCGCTCATAATATTGATCATAGCGTTTTTTAGTTTTCCTGTATCATCAGCGAACGGTCCTGCTAGACCTGAGGCTCGAAAGTTGTATTTGCTCTTAAATTTTTCAAAGTATTCCTGACATTCTTTTAAATTATCTTTTTCATAATCTATTTCTTCCTCGCAGACTCATACGCTTTGTATGAACTGCCGAGTTTTTTTGCTTGTTCTCTTTCGTCAGCTTCAATAAGCTCGTCTATATAATCGTCACGCTCCCAAGAATCAACGACAATGTTGATGGTCTTCTTTTCGGGATAAAACTTTACCCTGTTATGGTAAAAGTCAAGACATACATTCTTTGAATTAGAGCGCAATATGCGGTATTTATCGTATTCGGAGAGCTCCTTGTTCGGTTTGTTTTCTGCCATTTCATCACCGGCTTTTTAGAAAATATAAATCGCTCAAAAATTAGATAATAAACATCACTCTAATATATATCATACAAAACCGTTGAACTTTTGTCAAGTTGTCGCTATAATGCGTTTAGATAATTCGAACATCTGTTTTGTGATTATCTAACAACAACTGAATGACCTTCTCAGAGATATCTCTCCCGGTGAAGTAGGCGACGATATGAGCGTACCAAGGGCGAGAAAAAACGACACAGCGCCGAAAAGGGTTGCCTGTCAGAGTCTGTTGGGGCAGAAAGGCAAAATACAAAACAAATAATCAGGAGGACCCAAAATGAAGAAATTTAACAACACCATCATTATCGGCATAGACCACGGCTACGGAAATATGAAAACGGCAAATTGCTGTTTTCCGACAGGCTTGATCGCCTATAACTGCGAGCCTTTATTCACTAAGGAACTGCTTGTCTATAACGGCAAATATTACTTGATTGGAGAAGAACACAAGGAATATATCTCCGACAAGTCCTTGGACGAGGATTTTTATGTGCTTACGCTTGCCGCTATCGCAAAAGAACTGAGCACGGAAAGTATTACCGAAGCTAACATCTATATCGCCGCAGGCTTGCCCTTGACTTGGACAAGCGGTCAAAAAGCTGATTTTTCTGCGTATCTTATGCGAAATAAGGAAGTCAGCTTTACATTCCATAAGCAGGAATACCACCTTCACATTGAAGGCGTGAGCATTTATCCGCAGGGTTATGCCGCTATTGCTCCTACGCTTCCAAGCTGACGGGAGTAAACGTCATCGCAGACATCGGCAACGGCACAATGAACGTATTGTATATGGTCAACGGCAAGCCGAAGTCCGGCAAGATGTTTACCGAAAAATTCGGAACTTACCAATGCACACTCGCTGTCCGTGAAGCCTTTATGCAGCAAACGCAGCGGGAGCTGAATGACCATATCATCGAAGAAGTGCTGCGAACAGGCAAGGCTGATATTCCAAAATCAGACCTCGCTATTGTAAAAGCCGTTGCTGCGGAGTATGTCAACGGGATATTCCGCAGACTCAGAGAACACGGCTATGATGAAAACACAATGCGGCTTTGGGTAACCGGTGGCGGCGGTTGCCTGATCAAGAATTTCGGCAAGGTCAATTCAAAGAGACTCACCTTTGAAGAAGATATTTGCGCCGCTGCCAAAGGCTATGAATATCTTGCCAATGTTCAGCTTTTGGCAGGGATCGGATTATGAAGCCGTACACGCTGACGATTCGATTCAGGGAAACCGACGAATACGAAGCTGAGGTCGGCGCTTTTATGAGGGATTTGAGTAAGCACACAGATAAATCCAAAAACAGATTTATCATAGACATTATCGGAGATTATATGAAGCGCTCAGAGCAGGAACAGCAGGAGGAAGCTATTATTGAAAAACTGCGCAAGATGATTCGTGAAGAACTTCAAGGCTTTGCAGTTACAAATCCCGATTCAGAGGATAAATCGGAAATGACCGAGGACGAAGAAGCTGCTAACGCCGCAAGCGTGCTTGACGATTTAGAGCTGTTTTGCTGACAGCAAATCGTATGAAATATGCTGTCACCGCTGTTTTCAATCAAAATGTGACAGCATTTTTGACAGCACGTCATTTGTTGATGATTCAAGGTGCTTTGGCGGTTGCAATACCCTAATGCACTATCTTATCGAGCAGACCGTCTGTACCCCCACAAATGGCGGACGGTAGGCTCGTCAGGGGATTTGTTCCCCTGAAATCCTATTTTGAGAAGGAAGGTATAAATATGACAGATACAAAAAAGCCAAACCGCAAACGCAAAATAGCGAAAAGGATTTGGCTGAATGAGATGGAAGAACGTGAGCTAAAAAGAAAAGCGAAAAAGGCAGGCGTTTCTCAATCAGGACTTGTCCGATCGCTCATACGGGGATATGAGCCGAAGGAAAAACCGGGCAAGGAATTATTTGAAGCGCTCCGCCAACTTTCTGCCATCGGAAACAATGTTCATCAGCTTGCAGCAAAAGCAAATGCGCTCGGATTTATCGACGCGCCTATGCTGCATAAAGAGGTCAAGGAATGGAGAGCGTTTCGTGTGGATATCGTTCGCCGCTTCATCTCTCCGGACGGAGGGTAATATGGCAGTCAGTAAATTATGGTTGATAAACGAAGGCGGTCTGAGCAGGGTGCTTCAATACGCAGCCAATCCGAAAAAGACAAACAACAAACTCTACGTCAATGGTATCAACTGCGAACCGGAAACAGCCTATGAGGAGTTTACCGCGGTCAAGCACTCTTATGCCAAAACAGGCGGCATTGAAGCCTATCACGCTATCTCAGCTTTAAGGAACAGGTATATCAC
>ENA-OQDE01001186-OQDE01001186.1-human-gut-metagenome-genome-assembly--contig:-NODE-1186-length-10769-cov-1.324751_pt1 | contig 10769 bp, 14 predicted proteins | sample MGYA00242768_ERZ504595 | MGnify/ENA primary metagenome ERZ504595 (study PRJEB26092, sample SAMD00036307) | human gut metagenome | host: Homo sapiens | study: EMG produced TPA metagenomics assembly of...
TATATTGAAGTCCGTTCGCTGGACATCAACCCGTTCTCGCCGATTGGTGTAGATGAACAGCAGGTGCGATTCCTCGACCTGTTTATGGTCTGGTGTGCGCTGGCTGATGCACCGGAAATGAGCAGTAGCGAACTTGCCTGTACACGCGTTAACTGGAACCGGGTGATCCTCGAAGGTCGCAAACCGGGCCTGACGCTGGGTATCGGCTGCGAAACCGCGCAGTTCCCGTTACCGCAGGTGGGTAAAGATCTGTTCCGCGATCTGAAACGCGTTGCGCAAACGCTGGATAGCATTAACGGCGGCGAAGCGTATCAGAAAGTGTGTGATGAACTGGTCGCCTGCTTCGATAATCCCGATCTGACTTTCTCTGCCCGTATCTTAAGGTCTATGATTGATACTGGTATTGGCGGAACAGGCAAAGCGTTTGCTGAAGCGTACCGTAATCTGCTGCGTGAAGAGCCGTTGGAAATTCTGCGCGAAGAGGATTTTGTAGCCGAGCGCGAGGCGTCTGAACGCCGTCAGCAGGAAATGGAAGCCGCTGATACCGAACCGTTTGCGGTGTGGCTGGATAAACACGCCTGACAGAAAAGAAAAAGGCCACTCGTGAGTGGCCAAAATTTCATCTCTGAATTCAGGGATGATGATAACAAATGCGCGTCTTTCATATACTCAGACTCGCCTGGGAAGAAAGAGTTCAGAAAATTTTTAAAAAAATTACCGGAAGGTGGCTAAATGCCGTTGTTAGATAGCTTCACAGTCGATCATACCCGGATGGAAGCGCCTGCAGTTCGGGTGGCGAAAACAATGAACACCCCGCATGGCGACGCAATCACCGTGTTCGATCTGCGCTTCTGCGTGCCGAACAAAGAAGTGATGCCAGAAAGAGGGATCCATACCCTGGAGCACCTGTTTGCTTGGTTTTATGCGTAACCATCTTAACGGTAATGGTGTAGAGATTATCGATATCTCGCCAATGGGCTGCCGCACCGGTTTTATATGAGTCTGATTGGTACGCCAGATGAGCAGCGTGTTGCTGATGCCTGGAAAGCGGCAATGGAAGACGTGCTGAAAGTGCAGGATCAGAATCAGATCCCGGAACTGAACGTCTACCAGTGTGGCACTTACCAGATGCACTCGTTGCAGGAAGCACAGGATATTGCGCGTAGCATTCTGGAACGTGACGTGCGCATCAACAGCAACGAAGAACTGGCGCTGCCGAAAGAGAAGTTGCAGGAACTGCACATTTAGTCAGTTTAAGCAGAAGAGGCCGGGCTGGTGAAAACACCGCCCGGCTTTTGTTACCTGTCAGTCATCCGATATTCCACGCTATGTGCTTCATCAGGTTGAGGAACTTCCAGCCTTGAGGCCATCCGCATCACGACCGCTTCAGGAACTGCATACTCGCGTCTGGCATTTTGCTGCTTCCATTGCGCCCATGGCACTTCCAGATAAACGATTTTACTCGTGCGCCGTAAGCCGTAAACAGACTGATGAGCTGGCTACGCAGCTGGCGGGTAATGTTCGTCGCATTCCAGATGAACGGCTTTTTCTGGCGTAAAAAAACGCGCGCCTCTTCTTTTGCCTGTTGCACAATACGCCCGGTGGCGGTTTTGTCGTCCGGGCTGGCATTGATTCGCCGCCGCATATCATCAAGGCTGATAACGTCCATTCCCTGGCACTGTTCACTGATATAGCGATCTTTGCCCATACCCGGTAAGCCACACAGCAAAATAACCTCAAAAGGTTCAGCCTCCCAGGGAACAAAATCAGGAGAACTTTGCTCATGAGTCAGGTAGTGCCAGCGTGCGGAATCAGAAACGAACGGGCGCATTTTTCCCCAGCATTGTTGCTCATGGCAAAACAGCTCGAACAGATCGATGCGTTCCAGCATTGATTGCTGATCCGGGCTTTGGCGACCAAGCAGATCGGCACGAGCAAGCAAAGCGAGCAGACGCGTGTCGATGCGCATTGCAGCCGTGAGCAGCAAACGCTCCGGTTCCGGACGTTCCAGTAACCATAGCGGTAACCCATGCAGACGCACCAGCGCAACAATTTGCTCGCGTAGCACGAACGGCGTTGGGATATCGCGCCATAAAATTTGTCGGGCCGTCAGTTCGCCCCGACGAGCATGGCCAGGCGACTGAATACGTCCGTTTTCCTGCACGGTAGTGCTGCGCTTTTCAACGTCATGTAATAACGCCGCCGCCCATAAAACTTCCTGCTGTTGAGCGGGAAGTTGCTGGAATTCTGACAGTGTAACGAGGGCGTTAAGCACCATTTCGGTATGCACGCCGACGTCACCTTCACCATGATGCTCCGGGTCTTGTGGCGTGTGATGCATCTCCTCAACCAACTGAAACGCTGGCGTAGCGTCGACCAGCGTTTGTCGTCGGTAAGCTGCCAAATCATGACTGTTCTCCATAGCGAACTCATGGGCCATCCGCGCCCGTTGCCAGTGTCGTTTCCAGTGCACGGTGGTTTTGACATGATTTTTGCGCACATACTTGAAGACGTTATGCGAAAAGTCAGCGACGGAAAACGCGTCACGATTTCGGCTGACAATGCCTTCCAGCGTACAGGGTTGCCCGGTTTGCGTATCCCAGGGATCGAACGCGCCGCGCGCATTGGTCAGCGCCAGAAAATCACGTTGCCAGCTTTTTTCATCATTCCCCGGCTGCGGGCCGGAGATTTCGGGAACGCAGGGGAAATCAAACAGAGCGGCGTAAAACTGCACCTCTTCCCAGCTCAGCCACATATCCTGGCAGCGAACGGCAAACAGATAAAAATCCTGCTCCAGGGCGCGATATTCAATCGAATGGACGGCATAAAGATTTTCACCAAACAACTCCAGATCGCCGAGATCGTTTTTCAGCAGTTGCCAGCGTTGGCGAATTTTATAGGTCCATGCCGACTGCTTAGGCGCGGCATGGGAACGGGCAAACACGCCGTAGCGGTTAAGGCAGTTATTTTCACCGTCGAGTTTTTCTGTGTGCACCAATTGCGTGATGGCCTGTAAATCCTGCCAGTAATCGGCATTAATGCGGTCATCGCTGGTGGTGCCGGGGGAGAAAGGATAATGCCAGGTTCTCCCGTATTTTCGTTGGGTATTCATAATAATCCATTATTTTGTGTGTAATAAATGTACGCCCGCGAGGGTGCGAGTTATGGGGTTAATAGAAAAATGTGAGTATCACCCGCGAAAGCGAGGGCGAAGGAAAAAGAGAATTAACAACCTGAGCGAATGCTCAGAACCGGTGAATGGTGAATGGAAGAGTTTGGGGCGGCGAAAAGATACACCGAATGAGTGGATAAAACAACCGTTTGCAGAATGAGCAAATAAAAAGGGAGCCGCAGCTCCCTTTGACAACCTTAGTGCGCACCGCCTCCACCGCCACCTGCGCCAAAGGGCGGTTTAGCAAACCACACCAGCCCCAGCAGGACGAGGAATATCCCGGCTGACATCCAGAAGATCTCATTGGCGGAAATAATCAGCCCTGATTGGTGATCTGCTGGGCAATCCAGCCTGATGCCTGCTGTTGCGTCATCCCAAGCCCTTCCAGTTGACTGTACATCGCCTGGGCATTCGGGTTGAACGGGTTTACCGATTCGGTTAACTGTGCGTGGTGCATCGATTCGCGGTTGGTCCACATAGTCGTCGTAATGGACGTGCCGATAGATCCCGCCAGCGTTCGCGTAAGTTGGAGAGACTCGATGCCGCCGCCAGTCGCTCCGGTGGCAAACCGGAAAGCGTAATGGTGGTCAGCGGCATAAAGAAGCAGGCCACCGCAAAACCCTGGATAAACTGCGGCCAGGCCGACGCGCCAAAATCCATACCTGGTTCAAAGGTATAGGCACGCCAGTAGAAGCAGACGGCATACATAATAAAGCTGAAGGTTACCAGCCGCCGCATATCCAGTTTATGCGCGAAGCGGCCGATAATCGGCGACAGGATCACCGGAATAATCCCTACCGGCGCAGAGGCCAAACCTGCCCAGGTCGCCGTGTAACCGTAGACCTCCTGCAACAACTGCGGCAGCAGAACAATCGCGCCGAAGTAGAGCATATACGCGAGGCTGATACACAAGCAGCCGATGGTGAAGTTGCGCGACTTAAACAACGACAGATCGACTATCGGGTTATCGTCGGTCAGCTCCCAGACAATCAGGAAGCAGATAGCCACCACCGCCACCACGGTAAGGATGATAATTTCCTGTGATGAAAACCAGTCCAGCTCTTTACCGCGGTCGAGCATAATCTGTAGGCTGCCGATACCAATAACCAGCAGTGCCAGCCCCACGGCATCAATCCGCCGCCGTTCGGTGCGGGTTTCACGTCCGCGCAGGGTTTGCAGTGTCATCAACACCACCGCCACGCCAATCGGCACGTTGATGAAGAATATCCAGCCCCAGTGTAATTATCGCTGATATAACCGCCGAGGATCGGGCCGCAAATTGGCGCGACAATCACCGTCATCGACCACAACGCCAGCGCGATCGAGCGTTTGGCTGGCGGGTAGTTATTCAGCAATAGACTTTGCGAAAGCGGGATCAGCGGCCCGGCGACAATCCCCTGAATTACGCGGAAGAAGATCAGCATATTCAGGCTGCTGGAGACACCACACGCCCACGACGCAATAGCAAAGGCGATGGTTGACCAGAGGAACAGTTTCACTTCCCCGACGCGCTTTGCCAGCCAGCCGGTAAGCGGGATCGAGATGGCATTCGCTACCCCGAAGGAAGTGATTACCCACGTTCCTGGCTGAGCGATGAGCCAGATTCCCAGCGATAGTGGGGATCGCCACGTTAGCAATGGTGGAGTCCAGCACCTGCATGAATGTCGCCAGTGACAGCGCAATCGTCATAATGACCAGTTGCGCGCCTTCCAGCGGTTTTTGCTGTTGCATCACACGCACCTCTGGATTAGCCAGCGTTAGCTTTTACGATATCGTCGATCAGTTTATTGACAGGTGCCAGGCTGATTTCACGCGCGGTGCTTACCGCTACCGGTGTGGAACGTACTTTATTTGCCAGTACCTGACCGTCACGGTTAGTGGTATTGACGCTCACCAGTGTGGATAAACCGATACGCAGCGGGTATTGCTCCAGCTGTTTTTGGTCCAGTTCGATACGAACAGGCAGACGCTGAACGACTTTGATCCAGTTACCGGTGGCGTTTTGCGCCGGAAGCAGCGAGAACGCGCTACCTGTGCCCATATCCAGACCAACCACTTTACCGGTGTATTTCACATCATCGCCGTAAATATCGGTGGTGATGGTGACCGGCTGACCGATGCGCATATTGGCAATCTGCGTCTCTTTAAAGTTGGCATCCACCCACATATTGGTGGCTGGAACGACCGCCATCAGCGGCGTCGTTGGGCTAATTTGCGCCCCAGGCTGTACTGCTCGGCGGGAGACATAACCAGTCATCGGGCTGACAATACGGGTACGCTCCAGTGCCAGCCAGGCGTTACGTACTTCGGTGGCAGCCTGTTGCACGGCAGGCTGATCTTCCAGTTTAGTCCCCAGAATCATCGCCTGATTGGCATTGTATTGTTGAATAGCGACGTCCAGTTGCGCCTGGGCACTGGTGACGGCGTCGCGGGCGTGTTGCAGCTCTTCGCGACCAATCAGGTTGGCATTGCCCAGCGGCACACGGCGGTTGTAGTCGCTTTGTGCTTTCGCGAGGGCGATTTTTTGCACCTCAATATTCGCCTGCAACTGTTTGCTGTTAATCATCAGCTGGTGGGTTTGGCGAACGCTGGAAGCCAGTGCAGTTTTGGCTTTTTCAAACGCCTGGCGAGCATCTGTCGGGTCGAGAGTGACCAGCACGTCGCCTTCTTTTACAAAATCGGTGTTATCGGCCCAGACTTTCGTCACGCTGCCAGACACCTGAGACATAATTTGAATCTGATTCCCTGCCACGTATGCGTCATCGGTTTCTTCGAAATGACGCAGTACTAAAAACCAATAAATCCCTATCGCTACGGCAATAATTATAAAGAGCAAGGTGAGAAGGAGGAGCAGACGCTTACGTTTGCCGCTCTTCTTTACCGGTTGCTGCGGGGTTTGAGTCTCCGCATTTGCGCTCATATTGTTCTCCACGATCTTCTTAACTCATCGGCTGAGCCGACCTGCTTGCCAAAAAGGCCAGCATGTTGCGATGCTGGCCAGTCATTTTTTCTTTTATAAATCTGGATTTTTGAGCGAGATGACGCGTTAGCTCATCGCTTCGAGAACCACACCGTCTTGTTCCATCTGGTCGAGACGGGAGAGCAATTTGCGGGTGATTTGCTCGAGCTGATCTTTTTCTGTTGTGCTGAGCGCGGACCAGAGTTGATGCAGGCAGTTATGCTGCGGTGGTAAAACCTCGCGCAAAAACTCGTGACCTTTTTCCGTTAATTGCAGATGCAGGCAGCGGCGATCGTTATCGCTTTCACGACGTTCGATCCAACCGCGTTTTTCCAGTTCATCGGCAATACGCGTCGCGTTGGTACGGGATGATCCAAGAGCACAACTCAATTCAGAAGCTGAATACTGTGGTTTTCCTGAGACTCCAGCGTAATCAACGCCATAAACAACGTCTCGTTAATCCCCTGAGCCTTCAGCATTTTATTGCGGTTCTCCAGCAGCTTGCTTTGCATATGCATGCAAAGACGGGTCAGAAGGATCTCCTGATAAGGAAAATCTTCGTGGCGGCTGGCGCGAAATTTTAGCATTTGTTCAATGGGCGTAAACGAACTATCCATTTGGGTATGACCTCATTAATTTCAGCCGATATAGTAACGACAGTGACAAATAAAGTAAATGTATTGTTTTAGAAAATGATTCTTGTGGGTTATATAATCGCCATCACTTCCAGGCGAGCCATAGGCCAGCGCACTAAGCAGTGTTGGATGATAATGCTGCGTGTTTTATAGAAACTGGCACCCAGTACCGCGAAGCGACCAGCGTGGGCACGAAACGGCGTGTATCGTGCATCACTTCTGGTGCGGTAGAGACAACCAGCAGAGCGCATATCGAGGCGATGCCAATGGTGTCGAGCAAAATACCTACCGCGCCACGTTTGGTTGGGCGGGCATTACCCACACGCAGGCGCAGCGGCAAATAGCGGAAGCAATAATTCGCCGCGCCAACCAGTAACCCAAGCAGCAGAACCTCATAGCTCATCGGGCGCTCCTTGCCAGAATGCCTGGATTAACGCAGTGAGGCAGCCACAGACAATGCCTGCCAGAATGGCGACGGGAATAGAAAATAGCGTTACGCCTGCAAGGGCACCAACTAACGCTGCGGTAACGCAAAGAGATTGTTTGCGCTGGAAAGAGGCGAGCAGGAAACTCATAAAGAGTGCCGGAAGCATAAAACCTAATGCTGCTTCAACGGCGGGATAACCTTGCAGCAAGCCGCTGCCGGAGAATGCCCCTATTACCGTACCAAATACCCACGATGACCATGAACTGAAGCAATGCCGATCATCCAGTTCTCGCTCCAGCGGCGATTATTGCGTACCAGTTTTGCGGTTGCGGCGGCAAAAACCTCATCCGTCAGGCCAAACGCCCACAGGGCGGTTTTCGATTTTTGCAGACGCTGAATAATACGGCTACGCAGTGACGGGCCATACAACACATGGCGAACATCCATTGCCATGACGGTCAGTGCAGCAACCCACAAACTACTCCCGGCTGCCAGCATCGCGGTAATGACGAACTGGCTCGCGCTGCATAAATGATGCAGGAGAAAAAAACGCTTTCGAGAGGAGAGAATCCCAGACGGGTCGCATTCAGACCGAACGCAAAGGCCACCGGAATATAACTAATAACAATCGGTAAACTGTCTTTGCATCCTTCCATGAAGGTCGCCGAACCAGGAGCAGGCTGTGGAGTAGGGCTTTCCATAGAGTGTACGCTTAACGATTGTTAATATTATAAATAGACTGAATGAATATCTTAACCTTATCAGACTGATGGGCTTCTTAACACCCTTATAAGTGTAAAGCCACGAAAACGGTTGCTGATTGCTTAATTTGCGGCTTCCTGACGATGAAAACCTCGCCACCAGACCAGTAAGTTAACCAGGGCAATCGTCGCGCCAGCCAGACAAACGCCAGCCCAACCGCCATGTTGCCAGGCTGAGGCTGAAATTAGCGATCCGGCGGCACCGCCAATAAGTAGCTGGTCATGTAACCTGCGGTCAGGCGATTACGCGCATCAGGTGTATTCGATAAATTACCGTCTGGTTAGTGATATGCACGCCCTGCACGGTGAGATCCAGCACCAGGATGCCGATAATCAACGCCAGTACGGAAGTGTGACCAAACCAGATCGCCAGCATGAAAGTAACAGCAGCAGCAGACCGAAGTTGTGGTGTGGTGCGATTTACCCTTATCGGCAAAACCGCCCGCCGGACGAGCGCCCAACGCTCCGGCAGCTCCCGCAAGTCCAAACAGACCAATTACACCATCGCTGTAGTTAAAAGGTGGAGCGGCGAGCAAAAAGGCCATTGAGTCCAGAGAATGCTGAAGTTGGCAAAGGTCAGGCAGCCCAGCAACGCGCGGGTGCGCAGAATTTTATCGCTGATAAACATGCTGAAAACGGAACCAAGCAACTGTGGGTAGTTGAGGTGGGTTTCTGATTTCATTTGTGGCAGACCACGCCATAATGCCAGCGCCATCAGTGCCATTAACACCGAGGCAACCCAAAAGACGGTGCGCCAGCCGCCGAGGTTTGCCAGCAACCCGGCAACGGTTCGTGCCAGCAAGATCCCCAACAGCAGCCCGCTCATAATGGTGCCGACCACTTTGCCGCGTTTGTCCGGTGAAGCCAGCGTCGCTGCCAGCGGAACCAGAATTTGTGCCACGACCGAGAATAAACCGGTTAATGCCGTACCGAGGATCATCATCGCCAGCGACTGACTGCTGGCGGTAATCAACATACCGCCCGCTGCCAGTAAGGTCATCGAGACAATCAGGCGGCGGCGTTCAAACATATCACCGAGGGGAACAAGAAACAGCAGACCTGCGGCATAGCCCAACTGCGCGGCGGTAACAATAAAGCCCGCCGAACTGGCGGAAAGGGAAAAGTTACGCGCGATGGTGTCGAGCAATGGCTGGGCGTAATAGTTGCTGGCGACCGCCAGACCGGTGGCGATAGACATCAGCACGATCAGTGCCGGGCTAAGCTCATGGTTTGTTTTAGTCATTATTTTTGTTCATCAGGTGATGATTAAGCTGGAAATCAATAATAGCGGATGTTGATGAATATGGGATGAAAGATAGATTGTTGAAATGTGCGGTGTGGTTTGTAGGCGTGATAAGACGCGTCAGCGTCGCGCATCCCTGCGCGGTTATCAATATTTACTTCTGCGCTGCCAGCGCCTCATTCACCCAGCCATCGAACTGCTGCTGGTGGGCTTTGATCCAGCCATCAACGTGGCCCTGAATATCGCCTTCTGAGGCTTTGCCGTCATGCATAATGGCGTTCTGGGCGTTAATATCTGCCACTGGTAACTGCATAATGGCAAACAGTTTCGCTGCTGCCGGGTTTTTCTCGGCCCAGGCTTTGTTGGCAACGATATGCATGGTACTGACCGGGAAGCCGTAATTCGCGCCATTCGGCAGTTTGGTATCGGCATTTTTATCGCCCGGCAGTGCGGAGAACGGCACCTGCAACCAGACCACATCTTTCCCCGGTTTCAGTTCGTTACTCACCCAGTACGGCGTCCAGGTGTAGTAAAACACCGGCTTACCCTCTTTGTAACGACTGATGGTGTCAGCCATCATCGCTGCGTAGTTCCCCTGATTATGCGTCACGGTATTGGTCAGTCCATACGCGGCAAGCTGGTGTTGATCGCACCTTCGCAGCCCCAGCCAGGTTACAGCCAGTCAAATCCGCTTTACCGTCGCCGTTGGTATCGAACAGTTTGGCGATCTTCGGATCTTTCAGTTGCGCGATGTTGGTGATTTTGTACTGGTCGGCAGTTTTCTTATCGATCAGGTAACCCTGTGCCGCGCCGTTAACAAATACTCCTTCACGATAAAATTTCTTATCGCCACCGGCAGCTTCGTACATGTTGTCATGCAGTGGCGTCCAGTTCACTGCGGTGAAGGTTGCATCGCCGGAAGCAAGCGAGGTGTAGCCAACGTTGTAATCCACTTCGCTGGGTTTATTGACGGTATAACCTAATTTCTCCAGCGCGCGGCTGACCAGCAGCGTCTGGAAAGTTTCTTCGGTGATGGTGCTCTGAACCGGATTAACAGTAATGCCTTTGCCCGGCAGGTCGGCAGCAAAAGTTTGTGTAGAGATAAGCGTGGCAAACGCTGTCGCAAAAAGTACGCTATGTCGCATTGTTATTCCTTTTTTTGGCAGGGTGATAATGCCCGGCGTCACCGGGCAAGTGCAGAGTTACTTAATGAATGGGCGGGTCAGCAGACCGACAGGGCCAGTGGTGTACCAGCGACGGTTGCCGCGACTGCGTGAGTCGCGCCCAACGGCCTGCGTCAGGCGGTCGAGGATAATGGCGAGGATCACAATCCCGACGCCGCCAACGGTGGCAAGCCCCATATCCAGACGACCGATACCGCGAAGCACCATCTGACCCAGCCCGCCGACGGCAATCATCGAGCGATGACCACCATAGAAAGGGCCAGCATCAGCGTCTGGTTAACGCCCGCCATAATGGTCGGCATCGCCAGCGGTAACTGAACTTGAACAGCATCTGGCGCGGGCTGCACCGAATGAGCGCGAGGCTTCAATCAGATCCGCCGGAACCTGG